>Ga0307440_1000886_pt1 | contig 14764 bp, 11 predicted proteins | sample SalMarWE160410MG_FD_202150 | JGI IMG/M metagenome (GOLD analysis project Ga0307440, IMG submission 202150) | Salt marsh sediment microbial communities from the Plum Island Ecosystem LTER, Massachusetts, United States - WE1604-10 | ecosystem: Environmental > Aquatic > Marine > Intertidal zone >... | reverse complement strand
CGCTACGGCCCTTCTTGTCCGTGATCCGGACCTTGATGTCATTGAGAAAGTCGCCGTTGCGCTGCGCGAAGGTCATCATCAGGCTGTAACGGCCCGCAGCGGCCCGCATGGCGGTCGATGCCGGCTGGCCGACGCCGCCTGTGACATAGGTGATCCCATTTTGGGTCTGCACCGGGGGCAGACCGTTTGGCCCCGCCGCCGATGCGGGGACTGTTGTGAAGACGGCGAACGCGATTGCGAGGAGTGTGAGATTACCTTTGATTTCCATGGCCGGTGCCTCTCGATTAGAAAATGCGCCACGTGCCCTGCGACCCGCGATCGCGCGAGAGTTGCTGCACAACCGCACGCGGCAGCGCACACGAGATTGGAGGTGCGAGTCCCGGCAGGGGTTCCTGATATTCCCGCGCGGAATACCATGGATCTTCTGCCGGAGGGAGGCTTGCGGCGGGAGTGGCTCCGTATTTGTACGTAAGGGCCTTCCGTAGTAGGCTGGGCTCGCATTTCCGCTTCGCTTATGGGGTACGGAGGCCTGCCTACAGGTGATGCGGAATCGGTTTCGTACCCCGGAAGCAGAGCGTCCCCATGCGATCCAGCCTGTACTTCGCGTCGTATGCTGCCCTTGTGTCGATCCTTTCTCTGGCCAATGCCGCCGACTTCAACGAGCGGGTGCTGATGCAGGAGAAGGCGGCACAGACCTTCTACGTGCCGGGATACATACCGGGAGTGGGGCGCACGGAGTTCATGGTCGATACCGGGTCCGGCTATCTCACCATCAACGAGCAAACGCTCGCAGCCGTGAAGCGGGAGGGGCGGGTCCGGTACGTGAAGAAGGTCCGTGGCGTGCTCGCGGACGGGAGCGAGATCACGGTACCCGTCTATGCCCTCAAGGCACTGCAGATCGGCGGTCGCTGCTGGCTGCGCGACGTCCAGGCGGCGGTCTTCCCCGGCACCTCGCGACAGATCCTCGGTCTGAGCGCTTTGCGGAAGGCGGCTCCGTTCATCTTTTCGGTTGATCCACCCTTGTTGACGCTGAGCCATTGCGCTGGACCCGACCGCGCGACAGAGGACCAACGACCCACAGGGCAGGCGCTGACGGCGGCCGATTGATCGAACGGGCCTGTTGGCGGCGACGCCGTTCGACGACGGCCTCTGAGAAGGGGGTAAATGGTATTGGCAAGCGGCAGGGAAGCCCCGCGATAGCCGTGAGCGGACTTCCCCGTTACGACGTCCAGCGACCGAGGACGACCCGCCGCTCACGCCGTTTCGCTGAGCTGCAAATGCACTCCCGCCGGCAGACCGCCCCCCATGCATCAGGGGCGCGTCCCACGAGCGCATCCAAAGGTGTAGGAGAAATCGTGCCGCGATGAGGCTGGGTAGGGGATATCAGCTTTGCCAGCCGCTCGTTGCTGCCAACGCAATACCTCCAACGACGACGAGCATGGCTCCCCACACCAGATCGAGATTCACCCAGGCGCGGCGCAGGAGCGCCAGCCCCAAGTAGCGGTAGACCACCCAGGCCACCGTGCCCCCCGTCAACACCATGGCTAGGGTATGGACGGTGGCAGCCACCAGCGAGAGTCCCACGCTGTGGCCGGCGACCTCCCGCAGGGCCTGGTGTGCGGAGTGCCCTGCACCGGGCGCACTGCACAGATCGAGCACCACGGGCACCAGCATCAGGCCGGCACCATGGGCCGTGGCCATCAGGAACGACCAGAGCACGAGATGGGGGGGTCCGATGCGGTTGAGAAACCGAGGATGCCGCCGGTAGACGAGCTTGTAGGCCCCGAAGATCACCAGTAACAGGGCTGCCGCGCCCTCTATCTCGGAGAGCCGCCCGAGATAGAGGGCGAACACGGCAAAGGGCAGCAGTACGACTCCCATGGCAAGGAAATGCCCGGCGGCGATCGGCGGCAGGGCCAGGAGCACCCCCGCCGTGCGCTGTGCTTGCATGCCGTTGGAGACGGCGAAGAGCCAGCCCATGCCGGGATTGATCCCGTGGAACGCCCCGAGCCCGATGATCGCCCACCAGGCCCAGGCGTGCTGAGCGAGGCTCTCCGCCAGCCCCTGCATCCTCAGGCTGAGGGGTAGCAGAACGAGTCAGTGGAGCAGTCGCCGCCTTCCAGGCGGACCTGATGCGAACGGTAGCCCGACTCGAAATCAACGAAGAAGCCGCGATCGAGCTCCAGACCACCATCGGGTTGCGCCTTTCCCATCACCATCGCCCCCGGGACACCGTCGGGGTCGAACTGATCGTCCCAGGTGCTGTAGAGCGAGTTCGTGAAAAAGATCCGCTTGCCGTCCCGGCTGACCTCAACCATCTGTGGCCCGCCGCCGAAAGGCTTGCCGCTCGGATGGGGCGTGTGCTCTGCTACGCCACCGATCCTGACCGAGCCAGCCAGCTCGGGCTTCATCGGATCGGAGACATCGTACTGTCTCAGCTCCCCAGTGCCCCAGCAGGAGACATAGAGGAAACGGTCGTCCAGCGAGAGATCGATATCGCTGATCAGCGGGGGCACCGCCTTGAACGGCTTGAGCGCCTCCGGCAGCTTGTCCGGATCGGCCGGCTCGGGAGGCACCACGGCGGTCTTGACGGCCTCGAATTGGCCCTTCTTGCGATACCAGGTCCAGACGATCTGAGCAGCTCTTCCGGCTCGATCACCTTAACGATCTTCGCCTGGGTGGCGTCGGGCTTGGTGTCGATGATGTAGAGCCGTGACGACCGGATGCCGGGAACGATGAGGTAGCGCCGTTCCGTGAACGGATGTCCCGTGAGGGGACAAAGCATCGAGCTCCAGACGTTCCAGCCGAAGTGATGCAGCTCGTCGCCCGGGTGAGTCAGCTCTACCTGGTGAACCGTCCTGCAATCGTCCGGGGATCCGGGGTCGATGTCGACCACCGCCATCGCATCCGGCTTAACGTTGTTCGGACGTAGCAAAGCCACATTAGCCGAATCCGGAGAAGCGCTGATGCACTGCCGGTCTGAACCTGCCGGCCCGATGCAATCAGAGCATTACAGGCCGGCGAAGTGCAGAAAGAGGGGCTCATCAGTGCTTCCCAAGGTCGAACCGGTCCGCGTTCATCACCTTGCTCCAGGCCGCAATGAAGTCGTGGACGAGCTTCTCTTGCCCGTCGTCCTGCGCGTAGACCTCTGCAATCGCGCGCAGCTGCGAGTTTGAGCCGAAGACAAGGTCGACGCGGGTGGCGGTCCAGTTCAGCTCGCCCGTTGCGCGGTCACGTCCTTCGAACACATCCGCGTCCTCCGAGGTCGGCTTCCACGCCGTCCGCATGTCGAGCAGGTTGACGAAGAAGTCGTTGCTCAGTGTCTCGGGGCGCTTGGTAAAGACGCCGTGCTGAGACTGCCCGACATTAGCGTTCAGCACCCGCATGCCGCCGACGAGGACCGTCATCTCGGGCGCGGTGAGGGTCAGGAGCTGCGCCTTGTCGACCAGCAGCTGCTCGGCCGACACGCCGTATTTGGCCTTCTGGTAGTTGCGAAAGCCGTCCGCGACCGGCTCGAGCACGGCGAAGGCGTCCGCATCGGTTTGCTCTTGGGTGGCATCCGTGCGCCCGGGTGCGAACGGCACCTGCGCTTCGTGTCCGCCGTTCTTCGCCGCCTGCTCGATGGCCGCGCAGCCGCCGAGGACGATCAGGTCGGCGAGCGAGACCCGCTTGCCGCCGGTCTGCCCGGCGTTGAACGCCTCCCGCATGCCCTCGAGGGTGTTCAGCACCTTGGACAGCTGGGCCGGCTGGTTGACCTCCCAGTCCTTCTGGGGCGCGAGACGGATGCGCGCGCCGTTCGCCCCACCGCGCTTGTCGGAGCCGCGGTAGGTTGCCGCCGAGGCCCAGGCAGTCGCAACCAGCTCGGAGATTGACAACCCCGAGGCGAGGATCCTGGCTTTGAGGTCCGCGATGTCGGCTGAGTCGACCAACTCGTGATCGACCTTTGGCACCGGGTCCTGCCAGATCAGCTCCTCCGCCGGGACCTCCGGGCCGAGATAGCGCGAGCGCGGGCCCATGTCGCGGTGGGTCAGCTTGAACCAGGCGCGGGCGAAGGCGTCTGCAAGCTCATCCGGGTTCGCATGGAAATGCCGGGCAATCGGCTCGTAGATCGGGTCCATTCGCATCGCCATGTCCGCGTCGGTCATGATGATCGGGACCCGCTTGGAGGCATCGTCGGCGGCCGGCGCCTGATTGCTGGCAGTCGCAGCCTTCGGCGTCCACTGCCAAGCCCCCGCCGGGCTCTTCGTCTGCTCCCACTCGTTGCCGAACAGCATGTCCAGGTAGCTCATGTCCCACTGCGTCGGGGTCGGCGTCCATGAGCCTTCCAGGCCGCTGCCGATCTGATCCCCCCCCTTTCCGCTGCCAAAGCCGCTCTTCCAGCCGAGGCCCATCTGCTCCATGGGGGCGGCCTCGGGCGCAGGCCCAACCAGCGCGGCATCGCCGGCGCCGTGGCATTTGCCGAAGGTGTGGCCGCCGACGGTGAGGGCAACGGTCTCGTAGTCGTTCATCGCCATGCGCGCGAAGGTCTCCCGGACCTCCTTGCCGGACTGGATCGGATCCGGTTTGCCGCCGGGCCCTTCCGGGTTCACGTAGATCAGACCCATCTGGACGGCGGCCAGCGGATTTTCGAGATCCCGCTCGCCGGTGTGGCGGGTGTCGCCGAGCCATTCGGTCTCGGAGCCCCAGTAGGTGTCTTCTTCCGGCTCGTAGACGTCGGCGCGCCCGCCGCCGAAGCCGAAGGTCTTGAGACCCATCGATTCCAGGGCGCAGTTGCCGGCGAGGATCATGAGATCCGCCCAGGAGAGCTTGTTGCCGTACTTCCGCTTGATGGGCCAGAGGAGCCGCCGCGCCTTGTCGAGATTCACGTTGTCGGGCCAGCTGTTGAGGGGTGCGAAGCGCTGCTGACCGGAGCCTGCCCCGCCCCGGCCGTCCCCGATGCGGTAGGTGCCCGCGCCGTGCCAGGCCATGCGGATGAAGAGCGGTCCGTAGTGACTATAGTCCGCCGGCCACCAGTCCTGGGAGTCGGTCATCAGCGCGTAGAGGTCCTGCTTCACGGCGCCGAGGTCGAGCTTCTTGAACTCCTCGGCGTAGTTAAAGGCCGCGCCCATCGGATTGGACATAGGACCGTTTTGCTGAAGAAGCTTCAGGTTCAGCTGGTTCGGCCACCAGTCGCGATTCGACTTCACTCCCATACCCGTGTGCATGACCGGGCACTTGCCCGCGTGCGTTTCAGTTTCTGCGCTCATCTTTGCCTCCGATCGTGGCTGCAATGGTGTCCAACCTGTTCCGCCGCGTAGGACGGACCAGCATGGCTCCTGGTCGTTGTTGCCGACAAAATCCCAGTTGACTTCCCCGACGCAGCGCTTCAGCGCGCCGTCGCGCTTGCATTCGCCGGAACCTGTTCAGAGTCTGGATCCTGCTTGGCGATTCTCCTAATTGATTATGCATATTCGCGCGATAGTCATGCCCTATTTTCACTGCCGGCTTTCGCAGCCCTGCCTTATTTCGGCAAGTGGTTCTCGCTGCCCCTGGTGACCAACCCCGTCTACGAGAGCGTCGTCCCGGAACGCGAGGAGCAGGACGAGGCGGAGGCGGCGGCGGGGTCTCTGAAACGTTGGCCGGCAGCGTCGGATGCGAGCGCTTTTGAGTTGGCATCAGGTGACGTGTCCCTAATGAATTAGAAACGTCTTGATCAACGGGGATCGATTGCCATCGCGTGGCTAAGTTGATAGTGCCCTTGCGAGTACCTGCGTCACCACCGCTGAGCACAAGGCCGCGCATCCTCGGCCCGTCACGGCCCCGCCGGGCACCTGCAGGCGACCAGGGTGCCGCCTTTCTTCGGAGTCTCGATGGTGAGCTGCCCTCGGAGGATGCCCGCCCGATAGCGCATGACGTGGAGGCCGAGCCCGGCCCGACGCTCCTCGACCGGCTGGATGCCGGTTCCGTCATCGTACACCGAGAGGACGAGATCCTCTGCGTCTCGCGCCAGCCGGACCCGGATCTTGTGGGGCTGACCGTGCCTTAGGGCGTTGTGCAGTGCCTCCTGGGCGATGCGGTAGAGGTGCACCGCGAGGATCTCATCCCTCACCGTGACGCCCGGGCCCACCGCGAGGCGGCAGTCGACGCCGGAGCGCTGGCGTACGCCCTCGGCGAGCGCCGAGAGGGCGGCGGGCAGGCCTTGGGGGTCGATCTCCACCGGCGACAGGCCGCGGGCCAACGCGCGGGTCTGGGTCAGGGTCTCCTGGAGGTGATCGATGAGGTCGCTGACATCCCTGGCCTCTTCCGGGCGCTGGGCGGCGGTCAGCTTGCGCTCGAGGCTGCCTGCGAGCATGGTGAGCGCGGTCAGCTGCTGGCCGATGCCGTCGTGGATGTCGCGCCCGATGCGCTCCTGCTCGGTGGTGCTCACCTCGATGATCTGGCGCTCCAGGGCCTTGCGCTTGCTGATGTCGCGCGCCAGCGCTACGTACAGGCCGAGATCGTCGATTTCGCCGACCGTCATCTCCATGGGGAAGAGGGTGCCGTCCCGGCGGCGGCCCATCAGCTCCTGCGGGCGATGGGTGGCACGTTGGCAGCGCCCCATGCGGAAGCAGGCCGGATAGTCGGGGCAGTCGCGGCAGCTGGGGGGCAGGAGGATGCTCGCCGCCTGGCCGATGACCGCCGCCGCGGGGCGACCGAACATGCGCTCGGCCGCCGGATTGTAGTCCTGAACGAGCCCTCCGTGGTCGACGGTGATGATGGCATCGCCCGCGGTCTCGACGATGGCCCGGAGTCGCTGCTCGCGTTCGTGCAGCCGCCTCTCCAGGGTCTTGCGCTCGGTGATGTCGTGCACCAGCGTGAAGAATCCCCGGGTGCGTCCCTCGCCTTCCTGCTTCGGGACGAGCACCACGTCCATGGTGTGCACCCCGTCGCGGAAGGCGAAAGTGGCTTCGTAGCGCTCGGTCTCGCCCGCTAACGCCTTCGCGATGTGGGGCTTGGCGCGGGCGTAGTTCTCGGCGCCCAGGAGCTCCCGCACGCTTTTCCCTACGATCTGCTCGGCGGAGAGGCCGTGGTGCTGCTCATAGAGGCGGTTCGCGTAGCGATAGACCTCACCCCTATCGACGTAGGAGAACATGGCGGGCACGTTCGCCGCCAGCGTGCGTAGCTCCGCCTCGCGCCGGGCGAGCGCGGCGGTGCGCTGCTCAAGGCCGCGGTTGAGCTCCCTGACCTGCCGCTCGCCCTGCAGGCGGGAGGTGATGTCGTCGTTGGCGCGCTCCAGCTCCTCGAGCTTGTCCTGCAGCCGCCGGTTCGCCGCTGCGAGCTCCTCGTTGAGCGATTGCAACTCCTTCTTCGCAGTCTCCAGCTCCTGGTTCGCGGACCGAAGCTTGCCGTTCATGGCCATGTGCTCGGCGTTGGTTGTCTTCAGCTCCTCGATGGTGGCCACAAGCTCCTCACGGGTCGCCCTGAGCTCCAGGTCCGAGCACGGGGACCGTTGCTGTCCGGCGCCTACGGGCCTTTCGCCTTCCGCACCGGCGGTCTCGCTGCGCTTTGGCCTGCTCATACCGGACCCCGCTCAGCCCTGCTCGAGCACCCACTGCACCGCGCAGCGTGTCAGCTCCCCGGCGGAGGTCAGGTTGAGCTTGCGTTTGATCTTCGCGCGGTGCGCCTCGATGGTCTTCACACTCAGATGGAGCTGCTCGGCGATCCGGGAGGCGGAGAGCCCCCGGCCGATCAGATCGAAAACCTCGATCTCACGGTCGCTGAGCTTGCGGATCGCGGGCGGGCCGTGCGGCGCCGGGCCGCCCCCGGCAGCGGACTGCAGCAGGCGCTCGGTCATGCGCCCGCTCAGATAGACCTTGCCGGAGAGCACCTGCCGGATCGCCTCGATCACGTGCGAGGTAGCCTCGTCCTTGGCGATATATCCGTTAGCACCCGCGTGGAGCGCGCGCTGTGCGAACAGGGATTCGTCATGCATGGAGCAGACAAGGACCCGCGTGCGGCTGCCATGGGCCGCGAGTCGCCGGACCAGCTCGATACCGCTGCCCTCCGCCAAGGACAGGTCGACGACGGCGAGGTCCGGCGCGCGCTCGCGGAAGAGATCCAGGGCGCCCTGGAAGGCCCCGGTCTCGCCGCATACCTCGAGATCCGGCTCGGCCTGGATCAGGGCCGTGAGTCCCGCCCGCACCAGGGGGTGATCGTCCACGATCAGGATGCGCCGCCCGGATGCCCCCCGGGCGGATGGACTGCCGCTCACCAAGCCTTCACCCATTCGTCCTCCGTTTCACCGCCCTTGTACCGCATATGGCGATGCATGTCCCTCCAGCACAGTTGTTGCCCTTTCGGGGGACCGACCCGTTTCCATCGGGTTCTCCCCGATGGACATATCGGTGAATCCCCTATCGAAGCTTTGAAGCCCGTCAGCGAGTATGACGCACTGAACGCAGCAATGACTACAAGCCGTGGAGCTGTACGCCAGGGAGGGCCCAGGGATGGTGCGGATACGGTCCGGGGCAAGCCGGTGCTGGGGGTGCGTCCGTAGACAGAAAATTCTTTGAGAGATCTCTATTGCAAGGCATCGAGTGCGGAGGTACAGGATGAAGACTGGGTGGGAAGGTAACGCCTGGACGCCCGAGCAGTCCTTTCCGTCGTTTTTTCGCTCACAGATGGAGGCGGCATGGCTGCGGGACGCCGGGCTCGGGAGCTCGGGCCATACCGATCCCGCCTCCACGCTTGTCGAGGAGCGCAAGCAGCGCATCCGGGAGGCGGCCTACTTCAGGGCGGAGCGGCGCGGCTTCGCCCCTGGCCATGAGCTCGATGACTGGCTGGAGGCCGAGCAGGAGGTGGACGCCGCCTCACGGCCCCTGCCGCAATGGTAGCCGGCCCGACCCGAGCCGCCGACAGCCGGTTGGGCAGGGAAGACGTCCCAATGGGTCAGCAGGTCCCCCCAGTAAGGAGGACCGCCTGACCCGACGCCAAAAGACAGCCGGACGGAATCAGGGCATCCCTCGCGCGCCGCCGAGGATAAGGCGGTATTCGAGGCGTTGATCAGTGCGTGTGTTAAGAAAACGGGTGATAGCGTTTACACTTGAGCCCTTTATCCTCATCCGCGCCGCTGATCCGCCATCATGACCGTCCGTACCCGTTTCGCCCCGTCACCGACCGGCTACCTGCACGTGGGCGGTGTCCGCACGGCGCTCTTCTCCTATCTCTTCGCCCGCAAGCATGGGGGGGTCTTCGTGCTGCGGATCGAGGACACGGACCTGGAGCGCTCCACGCCGGAGTCCGTGAACGCCATCCTGGAGGGCATCGCTTGGCTGGGCCTGGAATATGACGAAGGCCCCTTCTTTCAGACGAAGCGGATCGAGCGCTACAACGCGGTCATCGATGACCTCCTGGGAAAAGGGCTCGCGTACCGATGCAATTGCTCCAAGGAGCGGCTGGATGCCCTGCGTGAAGAGCAGATGGCAAAGAAGCTCAAGCCGCGCTACGACGGCCACTGCCGCCGTCTGCGGATTGATCCCAACGAGCCCCACGTCATCCGTTTCCGCAACCCGGACGACGGCGAGGTGGTGGTGGACGACCTGATTCGCGGCAAGGTGCTGATCAGCAATCAGGAGCTGGATGACCTCATCATCCGCCGCAGCGACGGCTCTCCCACGTACAACCTGACGGTGGTGGTGGACGACGCCGACATGGAGATCACCCATGTGATCCGCGGCGATGACCACCTGAACAACACCCCCCGTCAGATCAACATCCTGCGCGCCCTCGGCCGGGAGCCGCCCCGCTATGCCCACGTTCCCATGATCCTCGGCGAGGACGGGGCGCGCCTGTCGAAGCGCCACGGGGCGGTGAGTGTGATCGCGTATCGGGACGAAGGATTCCTGCCCGAGGCGCTCCTGAATTACCTGGTACGCCTCGGTTGGTCCCACGGGGATCAGGAGGTCTTCTCCCTGCAGGAGATGATCGAGCTGTTCGAGATCGACCAGGTCAACAAGGCCCCTTCGAGCTTCGACACCGACAAGCTCCTCTGGCTCAACCAGCACTATCTGCAGCACGCGGACCCGGGCCGCATTGCCCGGCTCCTAAGGCCCCACCTGGGCCGGCTTGGGGTCGACCCCACCACCGGGCCCGATCTGCTCGAGGTGGTTGAGGCCCAGCAGGCGCGGGCCAAGACGCTGGTGGAGCTGGCCGAAATCAGCCTCTTTGCTTACAAGGACTTCGATGCCTACGACGAGCAGGCGGCCAAGAAGCACCTGCGCCCGGTGGCGCGGGAGCCCTTGGAGCGCCTTCGGGCGGGGCTTGAGATGCTCGCCCTGGAGGACTGGGAGCCCGAGACCCTGGAGCGGACGGTGGAGCGGGTCGCCGCGGAGATTGGGGTGAATATGGGCAAGGTGGCCCAGCCATTGCGCGTTGCCATCGTGGGGAGGGCGGCATCGCCCGGGATCGACGTGACCTTGCGTCTGGTGGGCAAGGAAGCGACCCTCCGCCGTATCGACAAGGCCCTTGCCTTCATCCGGGAGCGCGAAGCCCAGAGATAACCGGTCGGCACAGGCAAGGCGGAGATAGTCTCGAGGACCCGCTGGAGCCCGGCCTTGGCCCCGCCGATCCAGGGCGCGCCGTGGGCGAGCAGGAGATGGTCGAGCTCGCGCGCGAGGTGACCGGGGAATAGGGCACGCAGCCCGCGTTTGACCGCGGCCGGGCGGTCTTCTCGCCCCACGCGGAAGCCAGTATGCTCGCTGACCTGAGCATCCGATGCGGCGTCCGTTCCGTTGAGTTTCCCGATCGGATGCAGCAGCCTTGATCTTGCCGCAACACAACCCCTTGCGAACCGCGCCCATGTCCGACAAGCCAGTCCCGCCAAAGACAAATTTCATTCGCCAGATCATCGAGGAGGACCTTGCGAGCGGTAAGCACACCAAGATCGCTACGCGTTTTCCGCCGGAGCCCAACGGGTATCTCCATATCGGACATGCCAAGTCCATCGTGCTCAACTTCGGGGTGGCGGAGGACTTCGGAGGCACCTGCAACCTGCGCTTCGACGACACCAACCCCCACAAGGAGAACCGGGAGTTCGTGGAGGCGATCCAGGACGATGTGCGCTGGCTTGGCTACGACTGGGCGGATCGGCTCTATTTCGCCTCCGATTACTTCGAGCAGCTCTACGCGTTCGCCATCGAGCTCATCGAGAAAGGACTGGCCTACGTCTGCGAGCTCACGGCGGAGCAGGTACGGGAGTACCGCGGGACCCTGACCGAGCCGGGCAGGGAGAGCCCCTTCCGTGACCGGACGGTCGAGGAGAATCTGGACCTCTTCCGGCGGATGCGGGCGGGTGAGTTTCCGGACGGCGCCAAGACCCTGCGGGCGCGGATCGATATGGCCTCCCCGAACTTGAACATGCGCGACCCGGTCCTCTACCGGATTCGCCATGGGGTGGTGCATCACCAGACCGGCAGCGAGTGGTGCCTGTACCCCATGTACGACTACACGCACCCGATCTCGGATGCCCTGGAAGGCATCACCCACTCCCTGTGCACCCTGGAGTTCGAGGATCACCGTCCTCTGTACGACTGGGCGGTGGATAACGTCTCCGTCCCCTGCAAGCCCCGCCAGATCGAGTTCTCCCGGCTCAACCTGGAATACACCGTAATGAGCAAGAGGCGGCTCACCCAGCTGGTGGACGAGGGCTTCGTCGAGGGCTGGGACGACCCGCGCATGCCTACCATCGCGGGGCTGCGTCGGCGGGGTTACACACCCGCGGCGATCCGGGATTTCTGCGAGCGGATCGGCGTGACCAAGGCAGAGAATCTGGTGGAGATGGCCATGCTGGAGAACGCTATCCGGGAGGACCTGGACCGGACTGCGCCCCGGGCCATGGCGGTCCTGCATCCCCTGAAGGTGGTCATCGAGAACTATCCCGAGGGCAGAGCCGAGGACCTGACAGCCGCCAATCACCCGAAGGACGAGTCGATGGGGACCCGGACGATCCCCTTTGGCCGCGAGCTGTACATCGATCGCGAGGACTTTGCCGAGGTGCCGCCCAAGGGTTTCAAGCGGCTGGTCCCCGGGGGCGAGGTGCGGCTTCGCCACGCCTATGTCATCCGTTGTGATCAGGTCATCAAGGACGAGACCGGCGAGGTGGTGGAGCTGCGCTGCACCTACGATCCTGCGACCCTCGGCAAGAACCCGGAGGGGCGCAAGGTGAAGGGAGTCATCCATTGGGCCTCCGCGGGCCATTCCGCGGTGGCGGAGGTGCGACTCTACGACCGCCTGTTCCACGTGCCCGAGCCCGGCGCCGGAAAGGCTGACTTTCTCGCGGACCTCAACCCGGACTCCCTGCGCACCCTCACCCACTGCCGGGTGGAGCCGCTGCTTGCCGCCGCCGGGCCGGGGGAGCGGTTTCAGTTCGAGCGGGAAGGCTATTTCGTGATGGACCCGAGCTCTTTGCCCGAACGGGTGATCTTCAACCGTACCGTGGGCCTTCGGGATACCTGGGCGCGGATCGAGCAACAGCGGGGTTGACCCGCAGGGGGGGCGAAGGGGGAGGGCGGCCCTTCCCGCTCGGCCCTGGCGCCGGGCCCTTGGCACGCGGCCCCATCTCATCCATTCAGTGAGAGGGCGCGGTGGTCGATGCGCCTGTGACATAGAGCCAGCGCTTCCTCCAGTTGGCGGGCAAGGGGCAGCCACAGATCTCTCGGGTGGATGGCAATACGGACGGGTGCGCGGCGCCCGCGCAGCCAATTGACCCAGTTGCTCGCGCGCAAGGTCGGGCTGCGCCAGGGAGCGTCGGCCTGATAGCCAAGGAGCGGGAGGCGATGGTGTCGGTTGTTCGCTGCGTCCAGTATGCCACCCAGATCTTCGTAATAGCGAAACGGCAAGGCAGCGAGGGCGGCCCGCGCCATGCCTCCCAGTGCCCAAGCCGGGGGCACGTAGAGATCGGGCTCGGGCAGCCCGTGCGCGGAGAACCAGGCGTGACAACGGCACACGAGGGCGGGTATCTCGCGGCGCGGCAGTGCCAGATGCTCGGCCGTGTTGCGCGAGAAGATGATGCCGTGAAGTCGGTGGTAGACACCGCCCCAGCGGGTGATTGCGTGCGACCAGCCATCCAGGCTCTTATGGTGGTGGTCCAGTGCGGCGCCCCTTCCAAGACGCGCGCGGGTGCTGTGCTCGGAGGGCGGCAGCGCGGCGATGCGCACGAGCGCATCGGTGACGGTCTCACCGGGCTCCATCACGAAGACGCCGGCCGCGAGCCCGGGCCAGCGCACGATGCCACACTGGGGCGAGACGATCACCGCGCGGTTCCGCGCCATCGCCTCGAGGGCCACCGTGCCGAATGCCTCCGCCCGTGATGGAAGCACCAAGGCATCGCATCGGTCGATCAGGTCCGCCACAACCGTCCGAGACAGGAGCCCGTGGTAGCGCAGATTGGAGAGCTCGCGAGCGCTGCGCTCGACCATCCCCTGCAGCGGGCCGCTGCCGGCGACCTCGAACTCCAGGTGGGGCAGTCGGCGCACTGCCTCCAGGAGACCCTCCAGGTTCTTCTCCGGCGCCAGCCGTCCCGCATAGGCGATTCGTCCCAGCTTGGCCGCCAAGGTGGCCTCGGCCGGCGAGGCGAACTCCGGGGCAATCGAGGTGCCCATCAGCAGCGTGCGCCGGGCGCCGAGCCGATTTGCCGTCGCGACCATGCGATCGGCGTTGACCACCACTGCATGCGCTCCCCGAAACAGCAGTCGTGACGCCCCTTCCAGCGCACGCTTCGCGATCCAGCCGCTGGGACCGCTCCAATACAGGCGCGCCAGCTCCTGCAGATCCGTGTGGAGGCCCGCGATCAGGGGCCGGCCCAGCCGTTTCGCCACATAGGCGCCGAGGTAGCCGAAGGGGCCGCAGGCTGGAACCACGATGACATCGGGGGCCAGCGCGCGGATACGATGGTAGACCTCCAGGGGTTTGGGGAAACAGATGCGCTGCCGGGTGTCCCCGGGCATTGGAACGGACCAGCGGTAGTTGGGCTCGGCGTTCTCTGGGTCCGGGTTGATCAGGGTGACTTGGGGTCCATGTGGGCGCAGGTTGATGGCGAGGTCCCGGTAATAGCTATCCAGCCCGTTACGCCCGGGCAGGGCATCAGAAACGATTGCGACGCGTGGACTACGGCACGGGACCGTATCCAAGGCAGGAGCGGGCCGGCGCTCAGCCCAGGCCGGCGACTCTAGCGTGTTCACCCTCAGCACCGACCGTCTCTCGCTCATATTCCAAGGACCTCCGGGTGTATTTTTTCCGCGCTGGTACGGCGTTCAATCGGGCACCGACAATCCTCGGCGGTGCTTCATCCGAAAGCGGTCGGCGTGAGGAGAGCGGATGAGAGCAGGGCCAGCCGAGGTGCGTGGCAAGCCCATCGGTGTGCACTGCCTGGCCTGGGGTCAGACACAGGACTGGAAACCAGCGGAATTCTCCCGGTGTTAGGGTGTGAAGACAATCCAGGGATGTTTACGATCTCGTAATGACGGCGGCGCTTAAGATCAAAGTCCATGGCATTGCCCCGGCTGCGCCAGAATGGACCCTCCTCCGGCGCAATACAGGCGGGTGTGACCTGGGTTTCCCGCAGCGGCGATCGTCGTCAATCCCTCCGGGGCTTGCCGGGGGAGACATACACCATTTAGGGCCGGTGCCAGCGCAGGTAGAGGGCGGGGAGGAGGTTGGTGGAGAGGATGGAGCTCCAGAGGACCCCGCCCAGGATAACAACCGCGAGACCTTGCTCGGGCGCGGCGCCGATCCCCCAGCCGAGGGCGGT
>Ga0307440_1000884_pt1 | contig 14795 bp, 17 predicted proteins | sample SalMarWE160410MG_FD_202150 | JGI IMG/M metagenome (GOLD analysis project Ga0307440, IMG submission 202150) | Salt marsh sediment microbial communities from the Plum Island Ecosystem LTER, Massachusetts, United States - WE1604-10 | ecosystem: Environmental > Aquatic > Marine > Intertidal zone >... | reverse complement strand
TATTCTGACCATTTTTGATTGGGATGTTTCTCTCCATCTATTCTTGTGTTAACAATCCACTTTATTTTTATATGGATATTTCAGTATGAACACAATATTGTCGATAATAAGTTATTAACCGCTAACATTCATAAAGGAACTTAAGAATGAACTGTGTTTTTGCCAGAATGATGTACACTGGCCAATCGATTAACGAAAACGCTTATTTGAAAATAAAAGACAACAAGATCGCCGGAATTTCCAAAACCGCCGAAGGCCGGCTTTTGGGGAAATTCGACGTCATTACACCGGCATTTATCGATCCGCACAGTCACATCGGCATCTATCGTGCCGGAGAACCGAATGATCAGGGGGAAAGCAACGAAAAAATGAATACCTTTCCGGTGCTTTCCGACGTCCTCGATTCATTGCAGATGGACGATGCCGCTTTCAGGGACGCCATTGAGATGGGGGTGCTGTATTCGTGTATCGTCCCGGGCAGCGGCAATATTCTCAGCGGCCGGTCCGCGGTCATCCGCCACTGGGCCGCGCACAGCAACGCCGCTCTGGTTTCACGGGCCGGGATCAAGGCGGCCCTGGGCTACAATCCCATGTCCACCAAGGACTGGAAGGGAGAACGACCCACAACCCGCATGGGGGCCATGGGTCTTCTCAGGGGACAACTGGATGAAGTGCGCCAAAAGATAAAAACCCGGCGCCGTGCTACGGGAAAAAGGAAAGAAAAAATTGTTTTCTCAGCGACTCAGGCGATTTTCAGGGATATTCTGGAGGGCAAAGAGACGCTAAGGACACATGTCCATAAAATTGACGATATTGCCGCTTTGCTTCGTCTTGCGGAAGAATTCAAGCTCAAGGTAACGGTCGAACATGCCATGGACGTGCATGGTCCGGAGATATTCGGCGAGTTGAAAAAAGCCGGCATCCCGGTCATTTACGGACCGGTGGACGCCTTTGCCTCCAAAGTGGAACTCAAGCACAAAAACTGGCAGAACATCCGGCATCTCCTGGAGTCCGGGGTACAATACGGACTGATGACCGACCACCCGGTGACGCCTGCCAGAAATCTTTTGATGCAGACCCGCTGGTTCATCCGCGCCGGTCTGTCAAAACAGCAGGCCGTGGAACTGATTTCCAGGAGAAACGCTGAAATTTTGGGCATTGACCGTATGGTCGGCACCCTTCGGAAAGGCCGGTGGGCATCTTTTGTCTGCTGGAACGGCGATCCTTTCGACCTGACAAAATACCCGGTCGCCGTATTTGCCGAAGGCTCGCAAATATATCCGGTTTAGATCTCCTTTCACAGATTTTTGAATCCGTTTAAAGGAGATTTAATCTCCGTAGAATCTATTCCGCATCACCGACCAGCGGCCGTTCTCTCTCCAACTTATAATAGACCAAAAATCTTGACTCCCTTCGATCCTTATCGGCGGGATAGCGTCGTCGGCTAAGGGAATCGATCAAGCCGGAATCCTGCTCTTCTCGAATTTTAGTCAGATAGAGTCTTTTTCCGTTGTATTCCGGGCTGTCTTCTCTGAACAGATACACCGCGTGTGAATTTAACTCGGTGTTCTTATGGGTCAACCGGTCCCGCATGATAAACGCCAGAGACCCGTCTTCCATAACATGGGGCCGCGAGTAGATTGCAGAATTCACTTTTCCATGGTTGTCTGCCGTAGACAGTACGCCCAGCCCTTTCGTATTTTCGAAATAATCCTTGAGTTTCATGGTATCGTCTCCATTAGGCTTTTGTTTTCCCTATTGTGTTTTAAAGATGGCCACCGCTAACCGATTGTCAAGCCGGAAAAACAGCGTCCACGTTTTTTCCGCCCCGTAAGCGTTGGCACAACGAAATGAAAGACAGCAGCAGCGATGCCGCTGTCTTTCTTCAATTTTGTGTTCAGCCATGATATGATCGCGCTTATCCACCGAAGTTGCCGGCGCCGATGAATGCCATTGCATCCTGGCATTTGACAGGTAATTCCTATTATTTTACAACCCATAGGTTCGATGAGATCATTCACGCTGGCTTGACATTTTCGTTTCCATTAAATTACCATATCGGCCATGGACTTCTACTGTGGCACAAAATTAACCCAAATGGAAAAAATCACGGATTGGCGACTTAATGATTCGACTTGGATTGTGTTGTATATTTAGGAAAGAACCGATTAAATTCCGGAGAACGACGGCCAAATATCTAAACCGATTCGATCGAAAGAAGCAATTGCATTATATTTCAGAAATTTGTGAGCACAACGCAAAATCTCTTCTTGACGCGCTTATATTCTGCAATCGACATGGTATTCAGGATTTTCGGGTCAATAGCCAGATCCTGCCGCTTAAAACCCATCCTGATGCCGGTTATCAAATTGAAGATCTCCCCCATTATCGAAAAATTATGGATAGGTTTCGAGGATGTGGTGTATTTTGCAGGGAAAACGATCTCAGAACAACCTTTCATCCGGACCAGTTTGTTTTGCTTTCCTCGACCAACCCCACCGTTATCCGAAACTCTCTGGCTGAACTACGATACCAGGCACAGGTGGCCAGCTGGATCAATGCCGACGTCATCAACATTCACGGCGGTGGTGTATATGGTAACAAAACCGGAGCGTTGCGACGTCTCATCTCTCAAATTAAAAAGCTGCCTGATTCGATTCGAACGCGTCTGACGCTGGAAAACGATGATCGGGCGTATACGCCAAAAGATTTACTTCCCGTATGTTTGGACATGGGTATTCCCCTTGTTTATGATGTCCATCACCACAGATGCTTGCCGGACGGATTCGCCGTTGAAAAGGCAACTGAACTGGCTATTCAAACCTGGAACCGAGAACCGCTTTTCCATCTGTCCAGCCCCAAGAACGGATGGGAGAGTTCCTCCGTCAATAAACACCATGACTATATCGACCCGAACGACGTTCCGGACTGCTGGTTGAACCTGGATATTACGGTTGAGGTTGAGGCAAAAGCCAAGGAACTCGCGGTGTTAAAATTAAAAAAGGACATGGAAAAATGGTATTTTTAAGTATTTACTGCCCCAAGGCATTATCATATGCTTCCATGACCTCTTGTCCCAAAATAAGTTCCTGCCCCTGATATCTGGGTGAGAAATGGAAGGGCGTCACCCGCTGCACGTTGGCTTTGCCGGCAATGAGACCGGCCTGCCGCGCGGTCAAATGGCCTTTGTTTCCGGCAATATCTTTGTCTTTATCCAAAAAAGACGCTTCAATAAAAAGATGGTCGGAATCTTTCACCAGTTCGACGATCTTTTCTACGTTCGATTCGCTGAAAGCCACATCGGTAATATAAGACACCTTCTGGCCCGGCGTGATCAGGGCGATTTGTTCTGCAAGGTCTTTTAGGACGAATTTTTTTTTGGCCTGTCCATTGCCGGATGGTATTTCAAATTTCGAATCAGGATCTTCATGATCAAAAAGCGATTGTTTGAACTGTTTTATCCAAGGCCCGATCTCCAGTTCGAGCCGGGCAACGTCGGCTTTTTTGATATTGACATGAAATCTTTCCTTCATCGCAAATCCAAGACAGGAAAGGCCGTGATCGAGCACGCGGGAAAAAACAGACAGCGTCGGTTCCTGGTGAAGAAGGCCGTCGAAAGCGCGTTCGGAGGCCTTGCCGTCCGGAATGAATCCTTTTTGACAGATATAGTCTCGGGTCGTCAGATGGTCGGCGTGCACTTCGGTGACATGCAGCGCCAGATGATTGCTGTAATTGTGAACGAGGTTCCATGAATATCCGGCGAGCTTTCCCTCGACATTTTTTATGAAGCCTTCCGGGCCATACAGGTAAAGATCCTGATCGCGGCCAAGAAAAAGTCTGAGCAGCCGGTCGAATCCGATAAAGTGATCCATATGGGTATGGGTGACAAAGACATGGCTGATCTTGAGGATATCCCTGGCTGAGATTGAATGAATGTCTCCCAGATCAAAAATCATGGCGCGTTTTTGATGAAGAAAGGGGATAAACACCCCCGGGTCGCCGAGAGGTTCGTTCACCAACCTGGGGAGAAATGAAGGGCGCATGGTTAGGTCTGAAATTTTGTAACCTGCCGGTTGATGCAAATATAAATTTCTTCGTCAGAGCCGAACACATCAACCACGACTTTATGGTTGATGAGGGTCTCTATGACAAAAGCGGCAATATAAAGACTGACGACATTCGGATTCGAAACCACATGTCTAAACGGCGCAATCCTGTAATCGACATCAAATTCGTCGCTGCGGGTCAGATTTTCGATACATTTAGATATTTGTTCTTCGAGCACGTTTTTATTCGTGGTCTCCACAAGGCTCTCTTCGACAAGCTTCATGGCAATGGCGTTGGAGAGGGGTTCGATATATTCTTTTGCGGAGTCTATTGCTTTTCTGCGGGCATATTCTTTTGAAGATTCGATTCTTGACAAAATTTTTGATTCACGCTTGCTGGGTCGAAATACTTTGGCCATAATGATTCACCTATAATTTAGTGTCTCTGAATTTCCTTACCTTATTGAAATTTTTAGTTCTTTAACCATGGATAATAATGCCGAGTTTCACCTATTGCAAGAAAAATGTTTACGCTGACAATGTCATGTTTCTTCAACAACGATCTGAGCGCTTTTTCTGCCGTTCCACCGGTTCCGGCGAAGCCGGTATGCGATTTTCTCGAAATAATTTTTTTCAAAACCCGTACTGCCGGCATTGAATTGTATGGCGTTGAATCTTTTTTCAGCTTCACCGGTCTTTTGCTTTAATACCATTTGCCGGTGATGCCCCCCCACCTGTTTTGAAGATGCAATCCCGATATTTTCGGCCATAAAAAGCGGTTCGTGGTTTCCGATGCCGAATGGCTTCAACAATTCGAGTTCATCCATCAACCGGTCTGAAATATCGGTAAAATCGAGTCGATAATCAATGGTGATTTTCGGTATAAAATCCAGTGGGCCTGCCATCCGGCTGACAACATGTTCAAAACGCGTTTTAAATGGTTCTATATTTTCATCTCTTATTTTAAGACCCGCTGCCATTGAATGCCCGCCAAAGGTTTCAAGGTGATCTCCGCAGGCAAACAATCCTTTATACAGATTGATTCCGGGGATACTTCTGGCAGAGCCTTTTCCGATGCCATCCGCTGTCGTGACCAGTACCACCGGACGATAAAATTGTTTCATGATTCTGGCGGCAACAATTCCAAGAATCCCCAGGGGCCAGTTTCGATCGGATAGAACCAGGGAATTTTTTTGGAGCAGATCCGGATTCTGTTTCAAGTGATCGAGGATTTGGGAAAGGATTTTATTTTCGATGCTTCTCCGGTCCTGGTTCAAGTGGTTGAGTGAACGCGCAATTTCCCGGGCTTTTTGGTCTTCTTCGGCAATGAGAAGCTCGACGGCTCTCGAAGCGTGGTCCATCCTGCCCGAAGCGTTCAACCTGGGCGCCATGTAAAAAACAATATCTTCGGCATCGATGGCATGTTTGTCGATCCCGCATACCCCTATCAAGGCATTCAAACCGCGTCGGCGCGTGGAGCGGATCAGTTTCACGCCTGTCTTGGTGAGTATTCGGTTTTCGCGGGTTAACGGAACCATATCTGCCAATGTGCCGAGGGCGACAAGGTCCAGGTATTTTTTCAAATTCGGTTCTTTTCGATGTTTCCAAAAATCAGCGTCACGAAGCTTTTTTCGAAGACAGACCAAAAGATAAAACGCCACGCCGACGCCGGCAAGATCTCCAAAACCGGACGGATCAAGGTCTCGCTTGGGATTTACAACTGCAACGGCACGGGGTACGGTGCCGGATACCATGTGATGGTCGGTAATAATAATATCGATGCCGGCGTCTTTTGCCGCTGCCACCGCATCGTGACTGTCGGATCCGCAATCTACGGTAATAATGAGATTTATTGCATTGGGCAGCGCCACATCCGAAATATGATGTTTTTTCAGTCCGAATCCTTCGGTGATCCGGTGAGGAATATAATAGGACACCCGGGCGCCGATGCGGCGAAAAAATTTGAGAAAAAGGGTTGTGGCGGTAATGCCGTCAACATCGTAATCGCCGAAAATTAAAATTTTCTCTTTTCTCAGGATAGCCGAAATAATTCGATCGACAGCGGCATCCATATCTTTAATGGAAAAAGGGGGACTCAGATGGTTCAGTGATGTGTGGAAGAAATTTGAGGCATGTTCTGCACTGAGAATATGACGATTGACCAGGATTGAAGCGACGGCCGGATGGCATTGGATGTCCCTGCATAGGTTTTCAACCAATTGAGCATCCGGCACAAGTATTTGCCACTCTTTTTTCATCAAAATTAGGAGTTTGCCTGAACATAACTTTCTATTCAGCCGCTAATCAAGGCGTCAAATCTTAAACTAAATATTGTAGGATAGCCGTCATATACCGGCGAGTTCGTACGATGTCAACTTGTAATTTTAATCTATAGGATCAAGTTGTCTGGTATACCTCATAATACCTTAACACTTTGTCGATATATATCTGAGTGGCTTTAAAGGGCGGAATCCCGCCATATTTTCTCACATTATGAGTACCGGCATTGTAAGCTGCCAGTGCCAGCTTGATTTTCCCGTCGAATTGATCCAGGAGTTGCTTAAAATACCGTACTCCGGCGTCTATATTATGATCCGGCTTAAAGCTGTCTTTAACCCCTAAAAATTTTGCGGTTCGCGGCATTAACTGCATCAGTCCTCTGGCGCCGACTTTGGACACCGCCCTTGGATTAAAGCCCGATTCAGCCATGATAATGGCTTTGATAATTTCAGGTTCCACCTGATACCGCACCGCTGCTTCAAGGACGATGTGGTGATATCTTTTTTCGGCACGTTTCTGTTTGGGGGTCAATGCCATTTCGGCAGAGCGTTTCGCCGACGCGACTTCGCGATGGGAAAGATCTGAAACAGGGTGCGCGGTATCAGGATATGTTTTTATATTGTTATGCGGGCACATGATCTTGTTATAAAACCAGTTTTCGCTTTTCTTCGCGAACTCTTCGGGCTTCCAACCGTTCAGCGCCGCAATGAGGGATAAAAGCATAAAAAATACAACGGACTTGCCCATTAAAAATCTTAACGACGTTTTGTTTGTACCAGAATGATTTCTCATGGTCGTTCTCATGATAATAACCTCGCTAAAGCAAAATCAATAGGATGACATTAAATCTTTCAGGCCAGGTGCTGAATAAGGTCCCCGACCGGGCGATCCGCATTGAATGCACTGCATCTCGGGCACAGGCACAACGTCACATTGAGTCCATTCCATTCAATGAGGCACAAATGGCGGGCTTCATGTTCGTTGCACACAAAACAATTTAAATAGATGTCTGCGGATAGCTTTTTTTGTTTTTTATACAAACTGCACCTCCATGTTCTTATCATTGGGACAGGCTCTCTTTTTGACGCCGTCGATGTTTGACGATGATAAGAGCAACTGGCGTGCCAGGACGACGGTTAATTTAATTTAAATAGTAAATCTAGTGAGTTGTATGTCGGGCCAACACTTTGTGCAAAAGAGAGCCCATCAAAATGAAAAGCAATTTCAAGAAAATTGTTCAAGATCCAACACCGCGGATGCATATTTTTCGATGATGCGGAAGCGGCAGGGCTTCATTAAATCAACTGAAATCCCATCAATCGGGAACCATCTTGACAGATAACGCTGATCTTATTTGATCGATCTGTTTGAAAACGTTAATAATATCAATATCGAGCCGGATGTGGGAGGCAGATCTTAAAAAGATAAGGGGATTGATGACGGGGGAGCCGTCCCGAAATGATATGCATTTTCTCGGAGCGAGGGGAACGTTCAAAATGCAACACCTCAGGCGATGTAAAGCTTATTTTATTTTTCAGCCAAAAAATTAATCATACCTGAAGCGACCAAATTCACGGAAAGCTGACAAATCATGATGGTTTTAAATTGTATTTTTTAATTTTACTGTAGAGGGTGCCTCGAGCGATTTCCAGTTCCATGGCCGCCTGTTTCAGATTCCAATGATTTTCATCGAGTACTTTTTGTATCAATGTGGCCTCCGCCAAAGCAAGGGATGGTGATGTAAGCGATATACGGAATTTTTTTTTATCAAATGCCTGTTCGATGTTGTCCGGCAAATCACCGGGCTGAATCTGGTCGGTTTTGCAAAAAATCAGCGCATGCTTAATGACATTTCCCAGCTCCCGCACATTTCCCGGCCAGTGGTATCGCGTCAATATTTTCAAGGCGGATTTTGATATTTGTGAGATATTCTTTTTATTTTCCTGTGAGTATTTTTCCATGAAATAGATTGCCAGAAGGGGAATATCCATATTTCGTTCTCTTAGCGGAGGCACGGCAATCGATACCACGTTAACCCGATAGAAGAGATCCTCACGAAAACGTTTCTCTGAAATGGCGTCCGAGAGATCCTGGTTTGTTGCGCAAAGGATACGGGTGTCGACACGGATGGTTCGGGTACCGCCCACCCGCTGAAACGTTCCGGTTTCAAGCACTCTTAAAAGCGACACCTGGGTTTGAAGGGGGACATCGCCGATTTCATCCAAAAAGAGGGTGCCTTCATCGGCTTTTTCAAAGAGTCCGATTTTTTGGGTGTCTGCCCCTGTAAATGCGCCTTTCTCGTGACCGAATAATTCGCTGTTAATAATCGATTCGGTTAACGCCGCACAATTGACGCGACAAAACGGTTTGTCGCGTCGATTACTTCGATAATGAATCGCTTCTGCAATGAGTTCTTTTCCAGCGCCGCTTTCTCCGGTGATGAGAACAGAGGCGGTGGTCTTGGCCAGCGCTATGATCATTTCGTAAATTTTGAACATTTTGCGATCTTGCCCGATAATATTTTCAAACCGGTATTGCTTCCGCCGGTCGTTGGGCGGAATGGTGCTGATTTTGATGATTTCCCGATGCTCTATTATTTTTGCCAGCAACCTTTTAATCAAGTCAAAATCAAAAGGCTTCTGGAGGTAGTCATATGCACCCAATTTCATTGCGCGTACGGCGTCTTCCACAGAGCCGTATCCCGTAATGGCGATGACGAAAATATCCGGGTATTGTTCACGAATTTTTTTCAGCAGCGTCAAGCCGTCCATTTCCGGCATCTTGATATCGGTGAGTACGACATCCACCGGCGTTATCTGAAGCATTTGCAGCGCCTCGATACCCCTCGATGCGGTGACGATGCGCAAGTGTTTTTCTTTTCGCATGGCGCGAATAAACACTTTCTGGTTGGTGTTATCATCATCGACAAATAGAATCGTAGTTTCGGCTTTCATTAATCTCCTCGGCTGACACAGTAAAATAAATAACTGCTTCAAAAATTTAAAACGCTCAGTTTGGGTTATATTTAACACATTTACTCTGTTTTATTCAAATCATAACTCTCATAAGCCTCTTTTTTATAAATATAAAGCGTCTAAAGTATCTCCTCATGGAATAAAAGAGTTGAAAAATTGTTAAAAACAGGCTTTACATTTTTCAACCTTAGCGTATTGACGGCGCCGATCAATAGCTTATATTATGTTAAATCGTATTCAGGAGAGACAATGTCGGACAACGTGAACATTCCGGATGAGCTTACAGAAACCTTCAAACGCTTGATGAATCAGGTCCCTGAAAAATTGAAAAGCGACAGTTATACCCAACAAGTCACTCAACTCTATTTGAAACTGGGGGGTGAAAAGCTGGCAAGACAATATATCGATATTGTTAAGTTGTCTGTTCATGACGAGGAACATCAAACCAACGATGACGCCGAAAATCCCGAAGATTCCGATATGGATGAAGAGGATTCCGATTATGATTCATAAGTCTTCGACAAAAGAGGATGTTTATTTAAACAATGGAGGCCGTGAATGAAAGATCCTGAAAATATCGACTTTAAAATGCCGGATGACCTGAAAAAATGTGTTGAATTTCACGGACATCTATGCCCGGGGCTTGTATATGGCTACCTTGTTGCAGAAGCGGCAATGAATCTTCTTGAACTCAAACGATCGAAGGATGAGGAGGTGGTCGCCATTAGTGAAAATGATTCATGTGCGGTGGACGCATTACAAGTCCTTTTGGGGACTTCCACCGGAAAGGGCAACCTCATTTTAAAGGATTACGGGAAAAACGCCTATACTGTTTTCAATCGGAAAAGCAAAACAGCTTACCGATTTTCACGAAAAAATATGTATCGATATGACGATCAATCCCAAGACGAATTTATCCGCCTTGACGCAGCCATTTCTTCGGGCACGGCAACGGCGGCGGAGAAACGACGTCATAAGATGTTGAAGTCACAGGACCTTCTTAGAAAACCATTTGGCGATGTATTTTCCACTGAAAAAACCGATTGTGCGATCCCGCCTTATGCACCGATAGCACGCTCGGAAGCCTGTGCAAAATGCGGTGAAATGACCATGTCTACGAAAATGGTTCAGGATGAAAGCGGCAAGTATATGTGTATTCCGTGTGGTTCTTGAGCCTCGATGCGAGACCTTTGAATAAAAATTCATAAAAAAGGGCAACACAAAAACGGTGTTGCCCTTAAAACAGATCCGATATTATATTTAACCGCAAGTGCTTGTTGACCCACAGCCTGAACACCCGGCTCCGAAGTCGATCGCACAATCGAGTTTAAATCCTATTTCTGAAAAATCGACTTTAATGGGATTTGCCTTTTGCATGAAATCCTTATCGACAATATATTGAAACCCTTCAATATCAAAGACATCATCCGTGGCTTTTGGCTCATCCAGAGCCATGGCAAGAGACGGGCCGCCTCATCCGCCTGAATTTAAAAAGATTCGAATGGGCGAAACTTCCTTTCCTTTGAAATATTCGGCAATTTGCTTTGTTGCTGCTCCTGTGACTTCAACCATTATTTTCTCCTTTGTTTGCAAAAATCAGCCTGTTTGACCGGAATTAAAATTTGTACTAAAATAGTATCATTTGTTTGATTTGTCAATGGAAAGCGCTTTAAAACTATGTTTTCGCGGGGATGGCCGGTCGGACTTTTTTGTTGAACTTATGGACGGTGAGATGGTAGAAAATAGATGGTTCGTCTAATTAAATATACGCATACACATATGATATTCATTTCTTGGGATTCGGCTTGGAAACGATAAGAAAAATTATTCGCGTTGATCGTAGAGAGATCTGTTTTCTAAAATTTATTTTAGAGGCATATGACGGCATTGCCACCATGACCACCATCGACGCCCATCAAGGTATCGTACTGCTTCGAATCGCTCCCGGTTGTGAAAAAGAGGTTGAAGCCATAATACGGGACCTTGGTAGAGACATCATGATCAACGTCTTTGATGGCTGCCATGACACGATGTTTGACGAATGTGACTGGAAAATATGAGAACCAAATACTTATACATGAATACCATCGGCTGTCAGATGAATGTTTACGACTCCGACCAAATTGCTAATGGGTTGAAATCTTTACATTATGAAATGACCCCGTCTCTGGAGGAGGCGGATCTCATTATTGTGAATACATGTGCCATCAGGGAAAAAGCGGAACAGAAAGTTTTCAGCTTTTTAGGACGCCTGGCGGGGCTGAAGAGAAAAAGACCGGATGTGATCATTGGCGTGGGCGGATGCGTGGCGCAACAAGAAGGTGCAAAAATTTTGCAGCGCCTGCCCCATCTCGATCTCGTTTTCGGTACACATGCGATTGACCGTCTGCCCGATGCCGTACAGACCATTGCATCCAAGAGATGCCGTATTGTGGACATCCAAATGGCGGACCAAATTAAAGAGTCGGATTTTGTTGCCAGCGGATGTGACGACAAACACGTCACCCGCTTTGTGACGATCATGCAAGGGTGCGATAACTATTGCACATACTGCGTCGTCCCTTATGTCAGAGGCGGAGAATCCAGCAGGCGTCCGGAAAATATTGTACGAGAAATCCGGCGGCTTGTTGAATCCGGAGTGCGGGAGGTCACCTTGCTGGGTCAGAATGTGAACAGTTATGGAAAAAAAGAAAACCTTTGCACATTTGTCGAGCTCCTGCGGCGTATTAACGACATTGACGCTCTTTTAAGAATCCGGTTTACCACGTCGCATCCCAAAGATCTTTCATCCGAGCTCATCCTTGCTTTCAACGACCTTGATAAACTGTGCCATCATATTCATTTGCCCATCCAATCGGGTTCGAACAGGGTCTTAAAGATGATGAACCGAAAATATACCCGGGAGATATACCTTGAAAAAATCGATAAGCTGCGTAATATATGTCCTAGGATCGCGGTTACGACAGATATTATCGTTGGTTTTCCCGGTGAGACCAGAATGGATTTTGAAAAGACGCTGGAATTGATGAGGGCCGTTGAATTCGACGGTCTGTTTGCTTTTCAATATTCCGATCGTCCGAATGCGGCAGCCGTTCGATTGCCGGGGAAGATATCGGAACAGGAAAAGAAAGAAAGACTGCAAGAGGTTCTCGATTTACAGGATTATTTCACAACCCGAAAAAACAAGGCTTTGAAAGGTTCGATACAAACGGTTCTTGTGGAAGGTTTAAGCAAAAAACAAAACCGGGTCAATTATTCGGACAAAAGTCAACGTCTCCAGTGGACAGGCCGGACATCGACAAACAAAATTGTAAATTTTTTCGAAAATGACGATGTGAATGCCGATGATAAAGCCATGATGGGCCGATTGGTAAAGGTTAAAATTTTAAAAACATTTTCCCATTCACTCTGGGGCAAAACAGACAGCAAAGAACCAACTGATGTTGGTTTGAGAGGAGAAAAGAGTTATGTTACATGAAGTCAACATAGCGAGCATGGCAATAGACCCAACATCAAACACCCCGATAATCATTTTGAAGTCCATAAAAGGGGATCAAGCGGTTCCGATATGGATCGGTTTGCTCGAAGCAACGTCCATTGCTTCGGCCCTCAGGGATATCAAGTTCGATCGTCCCATGACCCATGATCTTTTCAAAAATTTTATCGACAGTCTGGAAATGGCGGTATCGAAAGTTGAAGTGTGTGATTTAAAGGACAATACGTTCTATGCCCGCATATATTTTGTATCGGAAGCGAAAAGTTTCGATATGGATGCCCGTCCGAGCGATGCCATCGCCATCGCCCTTCGGTTTGGCGCGCCGATCTTTGTTGATGATAAAATATTTGAGAATTCTCAAATGACCGACAGCGACTACGAGGTGTTAAACAAAAGTGAAGAAGGGAAAAAATGGGCGGAATATCTCGAAAATCTTTCTCCCGAGGATTTCGGTAAATACAAAGTGTAACATCCCTTTCAACCATCAAATCGCGAATTCTCCGTTTTCATAGATGGTCTTCTTTTTGCCGGAGGCAAGATGGGCCACCACTCGTTTTTTCTCCGTATTGACGAGATCCCAGTGGAGGGCTGAATCATTGAATCCGAGGCGTTTCTTTTCTTCCCTGGTCAATTCTTTTGGATTTCCTTTATACGTATCGGCATAGGATGCGCCCAGCGCCATATGACAGTTCCCGTATTCGCCGCCGAAGTTTTCGTCAAAGAGCGTGTTTGCCATGAACCGGTTGATCCTTGAGAACCTCTTGTCCGTTAAGGAAAATTCACCCACCTTATTCGCCCCTTTATCCATGGAGAGCTGCCGGGTAACAAAATTTTTTCCCTGTTGCGCATCGATTTTTACCACAGTGCCTTTTTTGAATTCAAGCCTGACGCCTTTTACGGTGTTGCCGTTTCGAAATGAAGGCTGATTCGAGAAGTATATGCCTTTCGTGCCTCTCCAATCCGGCGACAGGAATATTTCAAAGCTCGGGATGTTATGACCCGAGATGCCCACCCATTTGCGTTTTTCCCCCGGTGTTATGAAAAGGTCCATATGCTCTGATTCAATATGGTAAAAATTTACTTTCATACTGTTGAGCCGCTTTTTAATGGATGCCGCTTGACGATAAATTTGCTGCCACTGGGAAACCGGAGAATTACTGTCCAGAAAGCATGCATTGATGATTTGGGCGGCATATGCTTTCATGGAAAGCCTGGCATGTCTGGCCAGTTCCTTTGTAGGAAACGCGCACAGGGTCCATCCGAAATCGCCGGTCTGATCCCGGACGTCGAGAATATCGCGCAATTGTTTTCGAGCAACGGCGGCTTTGCCGATCTTTTTGGGATCGATATGGCTCAAATGGGTGATGGATTCCGGCGCGTGTAAAAAAATGCCGCCGTTTAACCGGTTAAAAAGCTCTTTTTCTCCGGGAGGCTGGAAGGTAATCTGCGTGTTGTTTGCGCGTTCAAAAAACCGTTGCTCCATGGTTGCGGTGAGGTTTGACCGCTGGACCGGATGGATTCCCAAGTCCAAAAGCTTTGCATAAACAACTTCAGCCAGCTGGACGGCAGGCATATCATAACGAATCAGCACGACATCGTTTTTTTTAAAGGTCTTGGTTCTGGCGGTTTTAAGCCCCCACAACAATATATCCGCATACCGATCCAGTTGTTTGTCGGTGAACATGGTTTGAGCTCCCAATATAACTATGGATGATTATCTTTCAAAAAAAGGCGGTGGTACTCTGAATCACTGAGGTGCTTTTTAAGGAGACGCGTCAGCAGTGAAAAGATTTCTTCCAGTTCTTCATCGGACAGCCGTTCCGCCAAGGCTTTCATCAGTGTGTCGTCGGAAAATTTCTGAAGGTAATAGATAATTGTATTTTCATCGGTTTTTCGATCGAACCCCATGCCCACGAAGCCATTGTAGGTTTCAACATGACGGTGTGTATGGTCGGACATTTTTTCTCCAAGAAACCGTTAATAAAGTGTTCAGTGTTC
>Ga0307440_1000881_pt1 | contig 14835 bp, 11 predicted proteins | sample SalMarWE160410MG_FD_202150 | JGI IMG/M metagenome (GOLD analysis project Ga0307440, IMG submission 202150) | Salt marsh sediment microbial communities from the Plum Island Ecosystem LTER, Massachusetts, United States - WE1604-10 | ecosystem: Environmental > Aquatic > Marine > Intertidal zone >... | reverse complement strand
CTACGACGAATCTTTCGCTCCCGGGGAGACTGTCGAGATCCTCAAGGAAGAGAACCTCACCTTCGTGGTGACCCGTTCGATCATGGGGACCATCACCGATAACTCGACGAACGAGTAGCGGCCGCCAGAAGCGCCGTCACCGTCGCCGAAAGGAGCAAATATGGGAATCATCACCCTCTATGTCCTCATCCTGCTCGTGCTCGTCATCTTCTTCAAGCTCATCAAGATCGTGCCGGAGCAGGAGTCCTTCGTCGTCGAGCAGCTTGGCAAGTACTACAAGACCCTCGGCTCGGGATTTCATTTGGTCATTCCATTCATTCAACGCATCGCCTACAAACACACCCTCAAGGAGGAGGTCATCGACGTCGACCCCCAGGTCTGCATCACCAACGACAACGTGCAGGTGACGGTCGACGGCATCCTCTACCTGCGGGTGGTCGATCCGGCGAAGGCAAGCTACGGGATCGAAGACTACCGCTTTGCGACCGTGCAGCTCGCCAAGACCACGATGCGCTCGGAGTTCGGAAAGCTCGAGCTCGATCGAACCTTCTCGGAGCGTGACAAGCTCAACGACGCCATCGTCCGGGCGATCGACCAGGCATCCGAGCCGTGGGGTATCAAGGTTACCCGCTATGAGATCAAGGACATCTCGCCGACGGAGACCATCGCCGAGGCGATGGAACAGCAGATGCGTGCCGAGCGCGAAAAACGCGCCTCGATCCTCGCGAGCGAGGGCCAGAAGACTGCGCGCATCAACGTTTCCAAGGGTGAGCGTCAGGAGGCGATCAACCTGAGCCAGGGCGAGCGACAAAGGAAGATCAACGTCTCCGAGGGTCGCGCCAAGGCGATCGAGGTTACCGCCGACGCCACGGCCCAAGGAATTCGCGAGATCGCGGAGGCGCTCCGTCAACCCGGCGGAGATACCGCGATGTCGCTGCGGATCGCGGAGCAGTACATCGGTCAGTTCAGCAAGATACTCGAGACGGCAAAGACCCAGGTGCTGCCTTTCGACATCGCCCAGATCCGTGCCCTCTTCAGCTCGGTGCTGCCGCAGGTGGTTGGGGAGCAGACTCGTGGCGGCGGCCCGTCCGGTCCGGCCGCCTCTGCAGCCGGCGGCTCGCCCCCACGGCGAGGCGGGGCTCCGTCCGGAAGCAGCCCATCCCGCGGCGGCTCGGCCTCTTCAGGGGGTGCACGATGAATGCGGCGCTGATCCCACTCGCCATTATCGGCGGCCTCTTCGGGCTCGTCTTGATCATCTCGCTCCTGCGGAGCATCCGCATCATTCCCAACCAGACCGCGATGGTCGTTGAGCGACTCGGCAAGTATTCGAAGACTTTGAGCGCGGGCTTTCACCTGCTCGTACCCTTCATCGACAGGGTGCGCTACAAACACAATCTGAAAGAGCAGGCGGTGGAAGTTCCCCCGCAGTCCTGCTTCACCCAAGACAACGTCAAGATCGAGGTTGACGGTGTGCTCTACCTACAGGTGGTCGACCCGAAGCGTGCAAGCTACGGAATCCTCAACCACCGCTATGCCACCATCCAGCTTGCCCAAACGACGATGCGTTCGGTCATCGGCAAGCTCGAGCTCGACAAGACCTTCGAAGAGCGTGAGGCGATCAATGCAACGGTGGTCAAGGCCGTCGACGAAGCCTCGGATCCTTGGGGTGTGAAGGTCTCCCGCTACGAGATTCAGAATATCAGCGTCCCGGAACCGATCCTCCAGGCAATGGAGATCCAGATGAAGGCCGAGCGTGAGAAACGTGCCGACATCGCGCGCAGCCTCGGAGATATGGAGTCGCGCATCAACGGCTCGCAGGCCGCAATGCAGGAAGCCATCAACAAGAGCGAGGGCGAGATGCAGCGCCGGATCAACGAGGCAGAGGGCGACGCCCAGGAGATTCTCGCCGTTGCGCGGGCGACTGCTGCGGGGATCAAGAGTGTTGCCGAGGCAATCAGGGCCTCGGGCGGCGAAGAGGCGGTCGTGCTGAGGATTGCCGAGGGCTATATCACCACCCTCGAACGGCTCGCGAAGCAGGAAACGCAGCTCATTCTGCCGATGAACCTTACGGACATGGGCGCGGTGCTCGGCAATATCCAGGAGCTCATGGAACGAAGGGTTCGACCTACCAGCGAGAAGAGGGAGTAGAGAGGGGCCGAAGAGCTACTGGGCGGTGGTTGGCGAGGAGGTGATGAGCTCGACGGCGGAGAGGATCATCTGCCGATCGGGTTCCTCGAAATCCAGGCGCCGAACGAGCCGGGACATGAAGGGTTTCACGAAGTGCTCCATCTGTTGGCTTTTGCGCTCATAGTCGGTCATCGAGTCGAGTAGCATGACGGTGACTCGCGAAGGCGACTCGTACTCTCCCACGATCTGGAATCCGAGCTTCTGGTACATGCTGATGTGTTTTTGCTCGTCAGTGAAGACGTCCAAGAAGAGGCGCTCCGCGTTGTGCCGGCGGGCGTAGAGGTAGGCAAGGGTCATCAAGCCGAGTGGAACGATGCTCCCCCGTTCCTCCTTCATTACCGCGAGACGGTCGATTTCCGCGCATCGTTTGTCGCCCTTGAGATTCCGCAGCTTGAAGTGCCGCTCGATCGGAAGTCTCCCTGAGACCCCCGGCGGTATGCAAGAGACGGTTCCGACCGGCTGCAGGCCCTTGTAGGCCAGAATATGGTAAGCCGACTCGTCCTCCGGCCGGCGGATGGTCTCTTCGAGGTAGCCCTTCTCCTGAACCAGTATCTTGCGCTGCAAGAAGAATACATCCTCGAGACCCACCGGACCGTGCACGTTCGCAAACCGGATCTTCCAGCGATCCTCCTCGGTAAGGGGCAAGTTGACCGAAAACTCCGTCCCCTTTCCTTTTTCGCTCTTGACGTTGATCCGCCCTCCCATCCGGTAGACGATCTGATGACAGATGCTCAGGCCGAGGCCGGTTCCTTTTCCCGGGTCCTTCGTGGTGAAGAAAGGATTGAAGACCTTGTCGATGTTCGGCTCTGCAATCCCAGGGCCGGTGTCGCGTACCGAGACGATCAGGTTCCATTCGCTGCGCCTGCACTGGAGAAAGATGGTCCCCTCTCCGTCCATCGCCTGCACGGCGTTCATTATGAGATTGAGGAAGACCTGTTCGAGCTCGTTCGGATTGCTTTCGATAAGCGGCAGCTCATCGTAGCTCTTTATCACCTCTATCCCCGAGAAGTCCATGCCCCGGCGGGCGAGCTTGAGGGCGCTCTCGAGCACCTCCACAACGTCGAGTCCGAACTGCGCTCCGCGCGTCTTCCGGGAAAAGGTTGTCAGGTCCTTGATGACCTCGGCGGCGTTGCGCGAGTACTTCACGATGTCGCTCGCGTACTCGCGAAGCTTGCTGTTCGGAGCGAGCTGATCGAGCATGATCTCCGCCGTTCCGATGATCCCCCCGAGTGGATTGTTGATCTCGTGGGCGATCCCCGACGCAAGCGTGCCGATGCTGGCAAGCTTTTCGGACTGGATAAGCTCCTCCTGCAGGCGCTTCTGCTGCGATATGTCTTGGAAGAACTCGAGAAACAACCGGTCGGAGCCGGGTGGGACATGAATCGGGTAGAACTGGATACTAAAATTGATGTTGTGCTCGGGATGCTTGCGCTCTATGCCGAACTGCAGGCCCGTGTGCAGGCTGTCCTGCGCCATGCAGTTTTCGCAGGGTTTGTTGCGCCCGAAGAACATCTTGTAGCACTTCGCACCGAGAAGCGTTTCGTAGGGGGTGCGGAAGTATCGCGTGGCGGCCTGATTGACCATGATAATGTTGTAGTTGATGTCCTGAATTGCGATCGGGGTAGTGATCCCGTCGAAGAAGGCCTCGAGCTTGTTGCGGCTGATGGTGAGCTCATTGTTCATCTCCTGAAGTCGTTTCTGCTGCCGCTTCAACCTCTCGAACGAGATCGCGTTCTCGAGTGAGACCGCGCACTGCCCGGCAAGGATCTCGAGAGTCTCCAAATCGAACTGGTTGAAGTACTCCTTCTCCCTGAGACTGCCAAGAACGATGAACCCGTTCAAACGCCCTTTGAACTTCAGCGGCACTACGACGTTCGGTGTAAGCTCGATGGTCCGATCCGGAAGAAAAATGCTCAACGCGTCCGTCTTGTTCCTGCTGACGTAGATCCCGCTCGACTTGGCGAGCATCTGAACGAACGGGGTGCTGCGGTTCAGCGAGAACTGGGAGGTCTCGTCGTGCGATATCGGAATGCCGGCAAAGGAGGTGATCTTGTAGCTGCGAGCCGTATAGTCGAGAACGGCCATGAGTGACCACTCGAGGTCGAAGGTTTCGACGATCTTATCGACGGTCAGTTCCGAGAGCGTCGTGAGATCGACGAGCGAGGTCAGGCTGTCCGAGAAGTTTCTGAGACTCTGGTTGTACCCGAAACGCTTGCCCAAGTAGATGCGCTCGATGACCGACGTCGTCCCCTTGCGCAGCGGTTGAAAAATGATCGCCGCGGCAATCCCGAGAATGAGGGAGGGTACGAAGGAAAGCTCGAGTTTGGGTCCGCGCATAACAGTCACAAAGACCCAGTTGATGCCATAGAAGACGAAGGCGCTGACGACGACGAGCACGAAATAGAGCACCGCGCGCAGGACGTAAGTGGAGTAGTGCACCAGGCGGTACTTGTAGACCGCATAGAAGATGAGAACGGCATTGACCGCCGATGACAGCAGATCGATGGGATAGCGGCCGATCGGCTCGTAGAGGTTTCCCAAGACCCCGACAAGCATGATCGACGCACCGAAGAGAGGCAGTCTCAGCTTCTTACGATCGACTCTGCTTTTCGTGCGCAGGAGCTCGATGGAAAGCATGACAATGACGAGAACGAGGTATACATAGCTGAGAAAGTAGGCGATGACCGCTCCGCCGCCGAGGGTGTAGTGGAACTCCTGCGAATCGAACCAGGCATTCGTGACAATGTGCCCGGCGAAGTTGACGACCAAGAGGTAGGCGTAGATTGCGTATCCCAAGAAGAGTTGAAAGTAGTAGTAGCGCCGTTTCAGGCCGACGAACTCGAACATGGCGTGGAAGATCGTAATTGGCCCACCAAGCATACCTGCCACCATGAAACGGTTCCAGAAGAGCGGCGTAAGAACGCCGGAGTTCAGATGCATCATGAGGGAGCCGAAGCTCCAGACGGTCATGGAGAGCATGTAGAGGATGAAGGGCCACATCACGGTCTCGCCGCGCTCGCGGTAGAGGCCGAAAACGGTAAAGACGACGTAGAGGATGAAGGTTATCGCAGGTATGAACGAGGAAATGTCAATATTCATCGATACCATCTAAAAGGTTTCTATCTCCACATTTTCTATTCCAAACAGTTTCTCTTTTTGCTATTATATCATATAATGGTTGCAATGTTTTACCTGACGGTAGGCGCAACCGGCTTCGTCTCCGTTCTCTTCTACGACCTGGCGCAGATGCGAGGCAGGAGAGGGGCGGCTGCGGCTTTTTCTATTATCGGATACGGCTGCATCTTGGCTTCAATAGTTTTTCTCATTTCGAACGTCCGTCCGGCGAATACCCCGTTCACCCTGCTGCTCTTGAAGATACTCGTTGCCGCAGCCTTCCTCGTGCTGTTGATCTACTCGGTCCTTTTCGAGATACCGCGGCTGCTTCGTCGCAGCCGATCCTCGAAGAGAGCCGGCCGGCAAGTCGTTGCCGAAGGGTTCTACGGCGTGGTCCGCCACCCCGGCTTCCTCTGGTTCGCTCTTCTCTGGGTCTCGATCGCCCTGATCTACCTGAATCCCATGGTAACTGCCGTCGCCATCGGTTTGGTCGTGCTCGATCTCCTGCTCGTCATCGTAGAGGATACCCTCGTCTTTCCACGCATCTTTGCCGGGTATGACCAATACAAGAGGCGGGTCCCATTCCTAATCCCTCGCCTCCGCAGGAGGTGAAAAATGTACAATCCCGCATCCTCATTGACTTTGCCGGACATGATAACGGAAGGAGCATCGAAGATGAAGGGACGGATTCTCATCGTTGATGACGATACCGCCATCCAGAAGGTTCTCGACATAGGCCTCACGAACGCCGGTTTCTTCACAAAGGTCATGAAATCAGCGGTCGAGGCGCTCGAAGCCCTGCAGTCGGGCGCTTTCGAGCCGCACTGCGTCATCCTCGATATCAGAATGCCCGAGATGTCGGGCCTGGAAGCACTTCCGCTCCTGAAGGAGACCGACAACAAACTTCAGATAATCATGTTGACCGCAACGACCGATCTAGAAATTGGCGTCGAGGCGATGAAACGGGGCGCCTTCGACTACCTGGTAAAGCCGGTTCAACGAGCCGAGCTGGTAGAAACGATCGGCAAAGCGATGCGCTACCGCGATCTGCTCACGGAGAATGAACGATTGTCGCGGGAAAATCAAGAGTACCAAAAGATGCTGGAAAACAAGATAGAGGAACGCACCTCCGAGCTCTTCACGGCATACCGACAGCTGCAGCGGACGAACATGGACACGGTTCGGATGCTCGCAGAGACGATCGAGGCAAAGGACCACTATACGCGCGGGCACTGCACCCGGGTCCGGCGGCTTGCCGCAGGCCTGTATGCGAGCGTCGCGCAGGCAACGCCCGCCATGGAGGTCTTGGAGTACGGCGCCCTGCTGCACGATATCGGTAAGATCGGAATCTCGGAGCAGCTCTTGAACAAGAACGGCAAGCTCACCGAAGAGGAGTTCCACATCTTCGCAGGCCACCCGATCATCGGTGAGACAATCCTCAAGACCGTGGAGTTCTTCCAGCCCTGCCTGCCCATCGTGCGCAGCCATCACGAACGCTTCGACGGTGGCGGGTACCCGGACGGGATCTCCGGGGACGAGATCGATCCTCTGGTTCGCATCGTATCGATCTCCGATTCATACGATGCGATGACCTCGAACCGCCCCTACCGGCGCGCCCTGCCAGTCGAGGTCGCAATCGACGAGCTCGAGAAAGGCAAGGGGGCGCAGTTTGATCCTGAGCTTGTCGATGCGTTCATCGGCGATCGGGTTTACGATATCCTCGAGAACGGCAGCAGACAATCAATCTCATAACCGACCGACGGACATCCCGCCGTCAACCATGATTACCTGTCCAGTGGAGTAGGGGAGATCCCCGCCGGCGAGCATGCGCACGGCCTTCCCAACATCCTCGGGCAGCCCCCATCTTTTCTGGAGAAGCAATCCCTCTTCCATCATTCGCTCATACTTCGCGCGCACCGGTTCCGTCATGTCGCTCAGGATGATTCCCGGCCGAACCTCGTACACAGGAATCCCCTCATCGGCGAGCCGTACCGACCACAGCTTCGCCGCCATGCTCAGGCCCGCCTTCGAGATGCAGTATTCCCCGCGGTTGATGGATGCGATGTCTGCCGAGATCGAGGTGATGAAGACGATACACGCGGGGAAATTCGGCTCCTCCGCCCGGCGCCGCACCATGAATCGGGCGACTGCCTGCGTGAGGAAATACGGCCCTCGAAGATTGATCGACATCACCCGGTCGTAGCTCGCCTCGCTCGCATCGAGGACATCCTTGCGCTCGCTCGGGGCAACGCCTGCGTTGTTGACCAGGAGGCTCGGTGTTCCGAGCCGCTCGATGACCTCATGGACGAGCTCGCGGCGCGCGCGGTCGTCTCCGACATCGGCCTGGAAATACTCGACGCGCCTCCCGCCGCGCCGCAGCTGCGCGAGGGTGGTGACCGCCTCCGGCGGACGCCTGCCGCAGAGGGCAAGGTCGTACCCGGCGCCGGCGAGGGCGGCGGATATGCCGAGCCCGATTCCGCGCGCGCCGCCGGTAACGAGAGCCGTTCTGCGGTCGGCCTTCGTTCGATTCATGCCTTCTCGCCCCGGCCCGCGGCTTCGATTCGCGGCAATTCCGGCACATCGATGAAGCGGCGTTCCTTCCATGACTGCGTTCCGAGCTCGGCGAGCTGAACCCCTTCCGCGCCCGAGAGCAGATCCCACGGGAAGGGCTCGTCGAGGGCAACGTGGCGCAGAAAGAGCTCCCACTGCACCTTGAATGCGTTTTCGTAGCTGCGCTGGTTGGGGACCTGGAGCCAGTGCTCGTAGAAATCGATCGGCTGGGGAATGTCGGGATTCCAAACCGGCTTCGGTGTTGCCCCGAGCGGTTGGACCCAGCACTCGCGCAAACCGGCTACTGCCGAACCGCGCGTGCCGTCGATCTGGAGCGTAAGCAGGTCGTCGCGGCGAACCCGTACGTCCCAGGAGGAGTTGAAGTGGGCTACGATGTCGCCTTCGAGCTCGAAGGTGGAATAGGCTGCGTCTTCGGCGTCGGCCAGGTAGGCCTCGCCCAATTCGTCCCACCGTTTCGGAATGTGGATCGCGCCGAGGCAGCTGACCGATTTCACCCGCCCGAAGACGTTGTCGAGCAGGTAGCGCCAATGACAGAGCATATCGAAGATGATTCCTCCACCCTCCTTCTTCTTGTAGTTCCAGGAGGGACGCTGTGAGGGAACCGAGTCTCCCTCGAAAACCCAGTACCCGAACTCCCCACGAACCGAGAGAATCCTTCCGAAAAAGCCGTTCTCGACAAGCTCGCGCACCTTGAGCACTCCCGGCAGCCAGAGTTTGTCCTGAACCACTCCGTGTTTCACCCCTGCAGTCTCGGCGACTCGGTAGAGGTCGTAGGCTTCATCGGTCGAGACGGCGGTCGGCTTCTCGCAGTAGACGTGCTTGCCTGCAGTGAGGGCCTTACGCACGTTCTCGGCTCTGAGCAGGGTCGTCTGCGCGTCGAAGTAGACTTCGTAGCCGGGATCCGACAGAACTGAGTCGAGCTCGGTGCTCCATTTCTCGATTCCCGTTCTCAGGCTCAAGCTCTCGAGCTTCCTCGCATTCCGTCCGACGAGAATCGGGTCAGGAAGGAGCACCTCCTCCTCGCTGACCCGTATGCCCCCCGCCTCGATAATCGGCAGGATGGAGCGTAGCAGGTGCTGGTTCGTTCCCATTCTGCCGGTCACTCCGTTCATGATGATCCCGATCTTTCGGGACTTGGTTCCTCCCATGACCCGCTACCCCTCCTTCGGTTTCTCGGTGCACTGTGGCCAAGCCCCCTCCGGCAGCGGAGGAGCGTCGACTCCGGCTTTTGGGAGCGTACCGGCGAGCTCCTGCTTCCAGTGGGCCACGTCGCCTGCAGGTCCATAGCAGTAAACCATAATGAGGGGCTTCGCGCCGACGTTCGTCAGCTGGTGGTACTCGCCGGGAGGGATGGCGACCGCCTGGCCTGAGGTGAGGGACCGACGATGAGGCCCGAGGCACATTTCGCCCTCTCCCTCGATGACGAAGTAGACCTCCTCCTGCTCCTGGTTGTGCCAGGGAACCTGCCCGCCCCGGGGCTCGAGAGTAACGTAGCCGAGGGCGAAGTTCTTCGCCTGGATCGGAGAGGCTCCCCCGACGAGGTTCTGAGTTCGTCTTCGGGCAGGATAGGTTCTTCCGGAAATCTCAGATAGATCAGCGATGACCATCGTTCGCCTCCTTTGGAAAGAAGTGGAGATAGGGCTTCCCCGAGACAAGACGATCCACGTAGAGGACCGCCTCTCGAAGGTGGTAGTCACCCCACATGCTCGATTCTCCGCTCGGTACCTTCTTGCCCTTCGCTACATAGTCCCAACCGTTGGGTCGATGATAGATTGAGTGCAGCAACAGCCCCTGATGGGCCGGGTCGAGGCTGAGGTAGGGCTCATCAAGCAGGGTATTCAGGACCGTCAAACCGGCCCGGAGGTAGCGCTCTCCCGCCTCGTCGCCCGAGCGGCCCAGGAAGTGGCCCAATCGCATCAGTCCCTGCGAGGCGATCGCCGCCGCGCTCGAGTCTACCGGCTCATACTCGTTGAACGGATCGGCCGGACGATCGAGGTAGTCCCCCATCATCGCCAGGCCCGGGGCACCGGTGTCCCAATAGGTGATTCCGTCGGCGGGTGTGCTTTCGATATAGTAGTCGCTTGCCGCCCGTGCGGCCTCGATCATGAACCCTATAACGGACTCTTTCGCCGATCGATCGGCCGAGGGTATGGGTTCGGAGCGCCCTGTGGTTTCGGCGCCGAGGCCGAGCGCTTCGAGCAGGCCGAGGATTCCCGGCAACTCCTCCTGAATCACCTCCGCATCCAGCGATTCGATGAACTCAATCTCCTCGGCAAAGCCGGCAATAATCCAGGCGAGCCCCCTCGTCCAGGTCGAGAACGGTGAGAAGCCCTGTTGCGTGCTCGGATTTCGATAGTTGCCGTCGTTGATGTTGAAAATCGCCTCGTGCGCTACACGTCCCCGCTGGTCGTAGAAGTCGCGCCCGTGACCGTAGTAGACCACGTACCGCGCGGAGGTGGCGGCATGCTGAACGAGACGGTCGAGGAGTGAGATTCGACGGTCGTTCTCGCCCATGAGCGTGTGGCCGAGGAAAAAGGCAACCGCGAGAGAGCGCAGGGAGCGGATCGTGTCCGCGAACAGGGAGTGGGGTCCGTTGAAGGAGTAAATATACCCCGATCCGGAGGCCGTAACCGCCCACCTCGCCGCTTGCACCGCGCCGGAGGCCATGAGTGCGAGCTCGTAGTAGCGTTCCTCCCAAGGGTCATGCGGGATGCGTCCCTCACGCATGAGGCGCAGCAAGTTCCCGAAGGTGCTGACGTTGTTGAAGCCGTGATCATGCACCCCGATGTGGCTCACGTGCCGCGCCATATGCCGAACAGTGCGTTCCCTGCCGAGCTCCAGGAATCGATCCTCGTCGGTGGCGTCGAACTGCAGAAGCGCCGAGCCGTAGAGGAAGCCCTCGGTCCATTCCGTCCATCCGCGGGTTGTGTATTTGCCGGCCGCGGTATAGACCGGGGACCAGAGCAGCCGATCGAACTGTTCTTCGATGAGGTCGATCTTGTCTGCCGAGATAGCCCAAAACCGCGGGATTTTCGCGGTAAGATCCTGAGGAGTGAGCGACAGAGGTTTCACGGTACCCCCCCCTGCTGAGTCCGACAGGAATCCTTCCGCCCCGCCTGCCGGCCAGGTAATTGTAGCAGGAGAGGGTCGTTGGTGCCAATCAAAATTCGGTCAGACAGGCACACGGCCGGGTGCAACCCGAAATCCTCGAGCGGCTATCCCACCTCAGGATTGTTGGCGCGCACCTTGCGAAGCAGTCGCAGAAGCTCGGCACCCTCCTGCCGGGAGAGGCACGAGAAGACTCGAGAAAGAATGTCCAGGTGGATCGCCCGGTTTACCTCAATCGCCTCAACTCCCCTCTTGGTGAGAACGAGGTTGAACACCCTCCGATCCTCCGGTGAACGCTCCCGGCGCACCAGCCCAACGCCGATGAGCTGACCAATCAGCTGAGAGGCGGCTGCCGTCGTGATGTGCGTGGTCTTGGCAATCTCGTTCGCCATCGGCCGCTCCATGTTCGCGATCTGGTTGAGGATGAAGAGCCCCGCCGCCGACACCCCGGTCGCCCGAACCTTGAACAGACGAAAGATCCCCCTCACCAGCGGGACGAACTCCCTGTCGAGCTCGCTCGAGAATGAGTCGGGTTGGAGGGTCTCGACGCTACTCATCGCTCCACCTGTCTCACCCCGTCGGCGCCGCCTGATCGCCTGCAGCGCCGGAATCGTCGGTGTAGTATTCCTCCTTCTTCAACGGCACCTCTTTGAGGAAGAAGGTCACGAGGAACGCAGCGGAGGCGAAGATGATGCTCAAGATGAACAGGTGATGGAAGCCATAGGTTATCGAGGTCTTCACCGCACCGATGAACTGCTGATAGAGCTCCTGGCCCTGTTTGCCGAATCCACTGAACATCGACCTCACCGCCTCCTGGGCGTTCGGATTCGTGAGAGATTGCGGGTTGAGGTTGGTCGCATTCGATGTCTGCAGCATGGCATGCTTGACCTGCGCCGGGATAGTCTGAGCGAGCTTGTACTTGAAACCGTTCGCCATGATGGTACCGAGAACCGGTGCGGCGATCACACCGCCGAGAGACCTGACGAACTGCTGAGTAGAGTTGACCACCCCCATGATTTTGTAGGGAAAGGCATTTTGGACCGCGACGTTCAATAGCGGCATGACCGAGCCCACCCCGATACCGAGGACGAGCATGTTGAGAACCACCGTCGGCCAAGTGGTGTTCACGTCCATCGTATACAACAGAAACGTACCTGCAATCATGACTGCCGTGCCGATGATTGCCTGCAGCTTGTATTTGCCGGTTCGCGAGATGAGCTGCCCACCGACGACCGCGCCGAGGATGAAGGTGAGCATCATTGGAGTGAGGACGACTCCGCTGTTCTGCGGCGAGAGCCCGACCACGGACTGCACGAACAGCGGCAGGAACATTATCGCACCGAAGAAGGCCATCGAGATCAGTAGCCCGATTACCAAGGCGACCGAGAATATGGGATTCGAAAACAGGTGCGAGTTGATCACCGGATCTTTGACATGGTTCTCATTGACGACGAAGAAGAACAGGACGACCAGACCGCCCGCGAAGAGGCTGAGTATCTGCCAGGAGCCCCAGGGGTAGTCGTTGCCCGCCCAGGTGAACGCGAGCAGGATCGGGATGAGCCCGGCCACCAGGAGCAGCGATCCGCTCCAGTCGATTCGGGTCTTGTGATCGGTTCGGACGCGTGGCAGCACGATCCAGACGGCGGTCGCAGCCAGGATTCCAAACGGTAGGTTTATGTAGAAGATCCAACGCCAACCCCAATTGTCGGTGATCCAGCCTCCAACGAACGGCCCGATGATGCTTGCGAGGCCGAATATCGACATGATGAGCCCCATCCATCGGCCCCGCTCCTTCGGATTGAAGATGTCGCCGATCGTCGCCTGGGGCATGCTCATCATGGCCCCGCCGCCGATTCCCTGAATGGCCCGGGCGATGATGAGCTCCATCATCGTCTGAGACTGCCCGCTGATCGCCGACCCGACCATGAACATGATGAGACCAAAGACGTAGAACGGCTTTCTCCCGTAGATGTCCGACAGTCTACCGTATATGGGTATCGTCACCGATGTGGCCATGATGTAGGCGGTGAACACCCAGGCGTAGATCGAGAAGCCTTTCAGATCACCGATTACCGTCGGCATCGCAGTAGCGACGATGGTCTGATCGAGCGAGGAGAAGAACATGGTGAGCATGACCGACCCAAGCGCCCACCAGCGCTTCTGCCCGGTTATTTGGTTTGTTAGTTGATGTTGAACGATTTGATCTGTCATTCTTTACCTTCTTGGCCGTGCGACCACTCGACTGCATGCAGCGCTGCTTCGCTGCATTCGGTATAAAGCGCAACGTCGGAGCGTTCCCGGGCGTATGGTTAAGCAGCTTAACTAAAATAGGGTTCAGACCGTCAATCGTCAACCAGAAATGGGGCCGGGTGAATAACTCGAGACCCCGGCAGGCTGCGAAAGAAGAGGCAGACGGTTTTCCAATTGTCCGATATAGTCTGGTTGGTGGTGGCCGGATGTCTCTGACCCAGGCAGCGATTATCTCCTCTCTGAGTATTGCATTGATCCTCGCGGCGTTGTTTGCCGCCCTCTATGCGGTCGAGCGAGGACGAAACCTCGGCATGTGGTCGCTCGCTTGGTTCGTCTATGCGTTCCGATTTCTCTTCGAGATCCTCGAGATTGGCCATCCGGAGCGACCATTCTTTATGATCGCCCGCCAGTTCGCGATGCTCCTGAGCACTGGTGTCATCATCCTCGCTGCTTACCGAGTCGTCAATCGCCCTGCGGGCTTGCCGAGGGTGATCGTCGGCGTCAGCCTGCTCCTCTTTTTCGGCTTCTCGATCGGTATGGGTTTCGGGTCGCCGGCTGTTACCGTCGGGCTCTTCCTGTTTACCGGAGCCGTACTTCTCTGGCTTGGCGCATCGTTTCTCCTGTGGATGCGACACTCTCCGCTCGGTCGTCCTATCACCGGGCTCGCGCTCGTCGTCTGGGGTCTCCACAAGCTCGATTTTCCTCTCCTGTCTCCGTCGCCGGACATCTTGCCCTGGGGCTACTTCATCGCGAGCTTCCTCAACCTCGTTGTCGCAATCGGACTGCTCATACATTTCTACGAGAACATGCGCAGCGTCCTCGTCGAGCGAGAGGCCCGCTATCGGGGAGTCTTCAACAACCACCACACCATCATGCTGCTGGTCGACCCCTCCACGGGGATGATCGTGGATGCGAATGACGCAGCGGCTACCTTCTACGGCTACTCGGTCGATCAGCTGAAGCGGATGACCTTCTTTCAGCTGACCGCATCATCGCATGACGAGGCGACCGAGCGGACGAACGCGTCCTTGAGCGGGCGTCCCGGACCCTACCTCAGCAAACACATCCTCTCAGGCGGCCTCTTTCGAGACGTCGAGGTTTTCGGGGGACCGGTTTACCTCGGCGAGCGCACCTACTTGTGCGCGGTCGTTCACGACGTCTCGGACCGAATCGAGTTCGAGGAGAGCATCCGAATGAGTGAAGAGAAGTTCCGCATGATCTTCAACAATACGGGCGACGCCATCTTCGTGCACGATTTCGACGGGAACATGCTCGAGACCAACCGGGTGGCGTGTGAACGCCTCGGCTACGACCCCGAGGAGATGCAAAACATCCATCTTCGCGACATCCTCGAGCCCGGGATCTTCGATAGGAACGGATTGACGATGATGCAGACGGTCAGAGAGCAGGGACACTTCGCCTTCGAGAGCGTCCACGTGGCACGCGACGGGCGGCGCATTCCCACCGAGGTCAACAGCAGCATGATCGAGTATTCCGGGAAGGAGGCATTTCTGAGCGTCGCGCGAGATATCACCGAGCGAAACATCATGGAAAACAAGCTCAGACAATCGCTCAAGGAGAAGGAGGTCCTGATCAAGGAGATCC
>Ga0307440_1000880_pt1 | contig 14844 bp, 13 predicted proteins | sample SalMarWE160410MG_FD_202150 | JGI IMG/M metagenome (GOLD analysis project Ga0307440, IMG submission 202150) | Salt marsh sediment microbial communities from the Plum Island Ecosystem LTER, Massachusetts, United States - WE1604-10 | ecosystem: Environmental > Aquatic > Marine > Intertidal zone >... | reverse complement strand
CCTGTTGTGCAGTGGAAAACACGTATTCCATGGCCAACAAAATGGCTCATTTGGGGTTGAGCAATTATTATTTGGTTTTAGGTGGAATTTGTTTTGTAGACGATTTTCCTTGACAAGAAGTGGCATATTTATGGATAGTGATTATCTATAAATATTATCTATCAGGGACTTTACTATGAGCAAAGCTGAAATTACATCTGAAACACGACTCAAACAAATGATCGAGAAGCTCAAAAAAAATGAGTTTCGTATAACACCACAGCGATATGCTGTTTTGAAAATACTTGCTCGTAGTGAGAATCATCCTTCGGCAGAGCGTATTTACGAACAATTGAAAGCGGACTATCCGACGATGAGTCCGGCAACTGTTTATAAAACGATTAATCTTCTCAAGAAGAACCACGAGGTACTTGAATTAGAATTCAGTGAAATGAGCAATAGGTATGATGGAAACAAGCCTTACCCTCATCCTCATATGATCTGTACGAAGTGTGGGACAATTATGGATCCACCAATGCTTGATATTGAAAAACTGAAAATTACAATGATGGAAGAAACAGGTTTTAGCATCAGCAGTCACCGACTGGATTTTTATGGTCTGTGTCCTGACTGCCAAAAGGGATGATTTTTTTTGCGCTCTTCCAGATAATAATTATCTATAAAAATCAAATATCTTTTGATGACGGAATCGTGACGAGCAAATGGGATGGGTTGGTAAAAAGTTTAATCGTCACGTAAAAAAGCATCTTCTGGGCACTGCACAATAGACAATACAGTGTAGAAGACATGTTCAGAAAACACTAACAGGAGGCATTATGAGCAACAATGGCAAATGCCCGGTAACAGGGAAAACGAATAAACCTACAGCCGGCAGCGGCCCAACGAATCGGGATTGGTGGCCGAACCGGTTGAACCTCAAAATTCTTCATCAGAACTCATGTATGAGCAATCCGATGGACGAGGGGTATACCTACGCCGAGGAATTTAAGAAGCTGGACCTGAATGCATTGAAGAAAGACCTCTATGCGTTGATGACCGATTCGCAGGACTGGTGGCCGGCGGATTACGGTCACTATGGTCCTTTGTTCATCCGGATGGCGTGGCACAGTGCCGGTACATACCGAACTGGCGACGGCCGCGGGGGAGCGGGATCGGGAACCCAGCGTTTTGCCCCTCTGAACAGCTGGCCTGACAACGTGAATCTCGACAAGGCGCGCCGACTGCTCTGGCCGATCAAACAGAAACACGGCAACAAAATCTCCTGGGCCGATCTGATGATTCTTGCAGGCAACTGCGCGCTCGAGTCGATGGGGGTCACGACCTTCGGTTTCGCCGGCGGCCGCGAAGACGTCTGGGAGCCGGAGGAGGATATTTACTGGGGGGCCGAGAGCGAGTGGCTTGATGATAAGCGCTACACCGGAGAACGCGACCTCGAAAACCCGCTTGCTGCAGTGCAGATGGGCCTTATTTATGTAAACCCGGAAGGACCGAACGGCAATCCGGATCCGGTAGCTTCAGGCCGTGACGTTCGAGAGACCTTCGCCCGCATGGCAATGAATGACGAGGAGACTGTCGCGCTCGTCGCAGGAGGTCATACCTTTGGCAAATGTCACGGTGCAGGCGATGCGGCGCTGGTGGGACCCGAGCCGGAGGCCGCAGGTATTGAGGAGCAGGGGCTCGGGTGGAAGAGCAGCTACAGGAGCGGCAAGGGTGGCGATACAATCGGCAGCGGCATAGAGGGCGCCTGGAAGCCGAACCCGATCAAATGGGATATGGGGTATCTCAACATCTTGTTTAAATACGAATGGGAGCTGGTCAAGAGTCCGGCCGGGGCCAACCAGTGGCTGGCCAAGGACGTGGCTGAAGAGGATATGATTGTTGACGCGCACGACCCGTCGAAAAAGAACCGGCCGATGATGACCACGGCGGACCTTTCCTTACGCTTCGATCCGATCTACGGGCCTATCGCGCGTCGCTACCAGCAAAATCCCGAAGAGTTTAAAGATGCCTTCGCCCGGGCATGGTTCAAGCTGACCCACCGTGACATGGGCCCCCGCTCGCGTTATCTCGGCGATGAGGTTCCGGCTGAAGAACTGATCTGGCAAGATCCAGTGCCCGAAGTCGATCACGAGTTGATCAACCCACAAGACATTTCTCAGCTCAAGGTCAAAATTCTCGATTCCGGTTTGTCCATTTCTGAACTGGTCTCGACTGCCTGGGCCTCGGCATCCACGTTCCGCGGCTCAGATAAGCGCGGGGGAGCGAACGGGGCGCGCATTCGCTTTGCACCGCAAAAGGATTGGGAGGTCAACCAGCCGGTCCAGCTGAAAAGCGTTCTTGCGACCCTGGAGGGAATAAAAAAGGAATTCGATGGTGCACAAACAGGCGGAAAGAAGGTTTCGCTTGCTGATTTGATTGTCCTCGGAGGGTGCGTCGGTGTCGAGCAGGCTGGAAAAAATGCCGGCCATGATGTAACGGTGCCCTTCACGCCGGGACGCACAGATGCACTGCACGAGCAAACCGACGCTGAAGCGTTTGCAGTACTCGAGCCGGTTGCTGACGGGTTCCGTAACTATCTCAAAACCAAGTTTACCGTATCGGCAGAGGAATTGCTGATCGATCGGGCGCAGCTCCTGACCCTGACCGCACCTGAGATGGCTGTTCTCATTGGCGGCCTGCGTGTTCTGAATGCCAACTACGGGCAGTCTCAACACGGTGTATTCACTAAGAGGCCGGAGACGCTCACCAATGACTTTTTTGTGAATCTGCTCGATATGAGTACGACCTGGAAGGCAACCTCGGAAGACGAAGATGTCTTCGAGGGTCGTGATCGCTTGAGTGGCGAACATAAATGGACCGGCACACGGGTTGATCTCATATTCGGTTCCAATTCCCAACTCCGGGCCTTGGCTGAAGTCTATGGATGTAAGAACTCCCAGGAGAAATTCCAGCGCGACTTTGTAGCTGCGTGGAACAAGGTCATGAACCTTGATCGCTTCGATCTTGCTTAACCCGAAGGTATAAGCCATTGGCATGCCGGTGGTGTGAACAATGGCTATGCCAGTGATGGGTGTCGAAAAAGAAAAAATCTCCTGCAATGAGAGCGCCAGCTACCCAATTGCAGGAGATTTTAATGGAACGCTTCAATAGATTAGCACATTCGATTTGGGATTGTAAGTACCATATTATCTGGATACCAAAGTATAGACGCAAGGAATTATACGGAGCCAAAAGACAGAGAGTGGTGGATACGATAAAACAATGGGCTCGAATAAAAGGGATAGAGATCATAGAAGGGCATGGGATGCCAGATCATATTCACCTGTGTCTGTCGACACCGCCCAAATATGCTGTAGCAAATGTAATTGGACTATTTAAGAGTTCATCCGAATGAAGCTTCACTTTTGTGAAACTAAAAGGAATAATCCGGCAGAGTGCATCACTTCCAGACGCTCCTCTGCGGCCTTATCGAAGGTACACCACGGCTGACAGACAGGCCGTCCCTGGGCTACTGCCAGGTGCGGACGTCCTTTCCGCACTCCTCCGGGCCTGATGTGGTTCCCAGTCGGGCCTCCGCGATGCGTCCATAAGCGACACCCTCCGCCTCCCGGGTTTTAGATATGTACGTTTACTCCGGAAGACCCTTAAATATTATGCACAACTTGTGGGTAATACCCACCCCCACAATTTTGGGAGGAGGAAAGGCTTTTTGAGGGGCGGCAGTGCACATTTGATGGCGGTCTAAAAAAGTTTGAAGAGGGAAGGATTACGAAGGAAAAAATTGAAAACTTGAGGGCTTAAATCGAAGAGGAAGAAGTCCCTGTATGTATATTGACTTGCCAGCTTCTCCTGAGTATTGTCTTTTCATTGGGAGGAAGTTTGAAACAGAGGGTATGGGGAGGTTCCCGGAAATTTCTTTCATTTAGTGCGATAAAAAGGTATAGCCCTTTGTCGTTGAGTGTTGTGAAGCACAATTTTTTTTAGCAAAGAGCGGTTTCCGGTGCCTCGGTGCCTCAAAAGGTTTTGAAACAGATGGAGGTATTCGGTTCTTGTATGAAAACCTTTGGCCAGATCGGCAAAACGCAAAAGACTCTGTAACGTTGAGCACAGATTCATGAAAGGAATGGGAACAAAAAAGGTCGCAAACCCTTGTGAGCCTGCGACCTTGAAAGACTTTTTTCCCAAGTCTTTGGAAATCAGATTGGTGCCGAAGAGAAGACTCGAACTTCCACGAGGATACCCCCACTAGACCCTGAACCTAGCGCGTCTACCAATTCCGCCACTTCGGCAACGGACTTGAATATGCTTTCTGAGCCGGTTTTTGTCAAGAGTTTCTTTGCAAGAGATTGAAAAATCAAGATGGTGTGCTGAAATCTTATGAAAATATACAGAGAAGTTGATGAAATAAAAGAACCGTTTCAAAATGCCTGTGTGACGATCGGCAATTTCGATGGCGTGCATCTCGGGCATCAGAGACTGTTTGATGTTGTTGAGCAAAGGGCCTACCATTCCCATGGGACAAGTGTAGCCATTACCTTCAATCCCCATCCTTTGCAGATATTGCGTCCCGGCGGGATCAAACTGATTTCTACATGCGAGCAAAAAATCGAGTTGATAGGCTTATCCGGAATAGACGTCCTTTTGATCATCCCTTTTACCAGGGACTTTGCCGCAACATCCGCGGTTGAGTTTGTGGATGAGATCCTGCTCAAGCGTATCGGAGTGAAGCATCTTTTTATCGGATATGATTATGCCTTTGGAAAAGGACGGACAGGCGATATCCCTTTTTTGAAACGACAAGGTGAGGAAAAGGGCTTTTCGGTGACGGTCATTGAAGCCTACCATGAGGACAACATCCTCATTAGTTCGACAAAGGTGAGAGAGCTGGTAGCTGCTGGAAATATGAGTGAGACCAGGAAGTTATTGGGGAGATGCTACCAACTGCGGGGAGAAGTGCAGAGAGGCAAACAGCGTGGTGGCAAGGAAATCGGTTTCCCCACTGCCAATCTGCATGTGGACGAAGAGGATCTGATTCCCAAGTATGGGGTTTATGCATGTCAGGTCATAAGTGATGGTAAATGTTACGGAGGAGTTATAAATATCGGATTTAATCCGACATTCAGTGAAAACAAGCTGATTGCGGAAGTCCATATTTTTGATTTTAATCAAGACATTTATGGAAAACCCATTAAGGTGAACCTGCTTCAGTTCCTCCGGGAAGAGAGGAAATTTTCCGGGATCGAAGAGTTATCCGCTCAGATAGCCCGAGATGTCGTATGCGCCAAGGAGATTCTTTCCCAGACGACCAAACAGATAGATCGTTTCTTGTGGTGAAGGCGGGTGGATAATACCTTCACCGGTCGATGTGTAGACTTTTTATCCTTGCAAGTGAGGGCAATATGCCTATAGTGTAACCGCTCGATTTGGGATGGTGCTGAGGATAATTTGAATTAATTAAGAGAGGATTTATGTCGGAACAGCTAACAGAAGACCTGGCGAAGGTCACAGATGAACTTGAAAAAAAATGTCAGCAGAACCCGAAAAACGCGATGGCACACCATCATCTTGGGCTCGTCTATCTCAAAGCCGGCCGGGTTGACGATGCGATTGCATCTCTTGAGAAGGTGATCGTGCTGGACCCGCTATCGGTTGAAACAATGATCAATCTGGGGGCTGTGTATTTTGGCCGGGGTGATGTGGCCAGAGCCAAGGAACTCAATGAGAGTGCGCTGAAAGTCAACCCGGAAATCGCGCAGGCCCATGCCAATATGGGGCTCATCTGGCAACAGTACAATGAGCCGGACAAAGCCATTGCTTCCTATGAGAAGGCAACCCGTTACAACCCTGAACTTGCCACGGCATGGATTAATCTGACCTCGGTACTCACTATGAAAGGTGAAGACGAGCGGGCCCTGAAGGCCGCACGAAAAGGCGTTGAGCTGGAGCCTGATTCCGGTCTTGCCCACAACAATCTCGCTGTGACGCTCTATTTCAGTTCCAAATTCCATGAGGCCAAAAAACACATGGAAAAAGCAAAGAGCTTGGGATATTCCATTGACCCGAATTTTGTAGGCAAGCTGGACGAACAACTGGCTGCAGGCAATCAGTGACCGCGTGGTTTTAGTTAACTCGTTATTATGAATAAAGGAAGAATTGTAAAACGTCCCTGGTGTCCCTTTTGTGGCCAAAAGGTGGAAAAAGCAACAGACGCCATGAGACGGAAGATGCGTGAGTTTCCGGTCGGGCGTTGTGGCTGTGGAGCTGTATATACCTGCGATCCCACTGGCCATAATGTTGGTTCGGCCATGGTGGAAGCCCTGGTTTTCGCCTGTGATGACAATTGGGATTTTGCCTGGGAGCTGATGCCGGAGGATGATTACCTTACGGGAAGGATTGAAAACTATGACGAGATCACCCATCAGGTTGTCGACATAAAGAATCTTGATGGACGACCTGTTCGCGGAGTGTTGTATTTTGTTCGTTTGCACACCGAGATTGCCGATATTTCCAGGCGGGTGGGCGAAAAAAAACAGCAGAACATCAAACGGATGAAACCGGAAGATTCCGATCCCGATCAGGACAGGACTTTCGAACCGGCCCCGGAACAAAACCGTCCCAAAATGAAAGCCACCAAGACAAAGGTGAAGGAGCTGGTCCTGGCAGGGGACATCGATGCCCTTGTCTCTCTGTGTTTTGACGACAAAAAAACCCTTCGTTTGATGCAGCGTCTTTTATATACTCCCCATGAGGATGAAAGATGGTATACTTCCTGGGTAATTGGCAGGGTAACAAAAAGGGTGGCAAGTCGTGAACCGGGGCGGGTATCGGAACTTTTGCACCGGCTTTTTGAGGCCTGCTCGGACTCGGCGGCGACTCCGTGGGGAATGGTGGAGACCATAGGCAGCGTCATTGCCGCACGACCCGATATTTTTGGTGCGTTTACTAGGCATTTACTGGGCTTTATGGCCGATACTTCCTTACAGGAGCGGGTGATCTGGGCGATGGCCGAGATAGCTCTAAAACGCCCCGATTTGATACGTGATACTCCTTTCTATACGCTGTTCCACTTTCTCAATCATCCTGAGCCGGGAATCAGAGGTCAGGTGGCCCGCCTGCTTGGTCGTATAAAGGCCACGGAGGTTGCCGTTCAGCTTATGGGGCTAAAGAACGACACGGCTGAACTGATCATCTGGGAGAATGGAGAGGCCAGAAAAACCACAGTTGCATCGGAGGCTGCCACGTCTCTTGCCGCGATCCATGGAGGAACGAAAGAATGACCCAAAAGCCAGTTCAAAGCCTGAATTCGATTACCAAGATGCAAGAAGGGGGTGCACCGGATGCACCCGCGGATCCGATTCAAGCGGATTTCAATAAAGGTAAGGGGTATCTGGAGAGAAATGAGCTTTCTCTGGCCGCTGCCGCATTTCATAATGCGCTGATCGGATATCAGGAAAAAGGAGACGATCCGGGGATTGCCAATGCATCCAACCAGATGGGGCATGTCTGTCTGGCAAGAAAAGAATACGATCAGGCCTTGGAACATTATGGCCAGGCCTGGAAGATTTGCGAGAGACTGGGAGATCAGATGAGTCTGCTTGCACTGTCCCATCAGTATCTACAGGTTTTCCGAGAGCAGGGTAATTTCCAGAAGGCCATCAGTCTTAGCCTTGATCTTTTGGATAAATATTTTGCCAACAATGATCCTCGTGGAGCTGTAGATATCCTGGAAAAAATGGCGGAGATCTATCTGGAGGCAGGAAAGAAGGAAAAGGCGGCGGATGCGTATCGAACCATCGCCTCTATCCATGATAATTTTACGCATAAAAATATTGCAAAGAGTTTCAGGGAAAAGGCTGAAGAGCTTGAGCAAGGAATCTGAGATTGTTAAACGCCATGTTCACCGGGATTATTGAAGGGACAGGAAAATTGATTGAGAAGCGGGCCATGGGCGGGGGGGTGACCTTCCGCATCGAGTCCGGCTTTGATCTATCTGACCCTCGTGAAGGTGAGTCCATCGCCATCAACGGCGTCTGTCTTACAGCCCGCGAAATTGACGGCAGACGGTTTCTTGCCGATGTCTCCCCGGAAACGCTGTCTCGTACGACTCTTGGGGCGCTTACCATGGGAAGTCCACTGAACATGGAACGGGCATTACGGCTTTCGGACCGGCTAGGAGGGCATATTGTCTCTGGGCATATAGACTGTACAGCCCAGGTTTTGGAAAAACGACCGGACGGTGAGTTCACGCTTTTTTCGTTTCGGCTCCCGGAAAAATTTGGAAGATACATAATTGAAAAAGGGTCTGTCGCCATTGATGGTATTAGTCTGACGGTGAACAGCTGTAATGGTGGAAAATTTTCGGTGTCCATTATCCCCCATACCTTTGAAATGACGACTCTTGGCAGATTGGAAAAGGGAGGCCGGGTGAATATCGAGGTCGACATTATTGGAAAATACGTTGAAAAGCTCCTTTCAACCGGAGCGGATGATACCCGGACTTCAACAGGCAAGACCATTAATCCGGGATTCTTGGCGGAGCATGGATTTTTGTGATTTTGGCAATAAATTAAACAGATAAGTGAGCGTTATGGCAGTCAGTCAAATTGAAGAGGTAATAGAAGACATCAAGGCCGGGAAGATGATTATCCTGGTTGACGACGAAGATCGTGAAAATGAAGGTGACCTGTGTATGGCTGCCGAACTGGTGACCACGGAGGCCATCAACTTCATGGCTAAATATGGCAGAGGACTCATCTGCCTGACCTTAACTCCGGATCTGGTGGATAAGCTTGAGCTTCCAATGATGGTTGCCAACAACCAGTCTCCTTACGGAACCGGATTTACGATCAGTATTGAGGCCAGAACCGGGGTGACAACCGGCATATCTGCAGCTGATCGAGCCCGGACAATTCAGGCTGCAGTGGCAACGGACGCCCAGGCCCGAGACCTGGTCAGCCCCGGCCACATCTTTCCGCTTCGAGCCCGGAAAGGTGGGGTTCTGGTACGAACAGGCCAGACAGAAGGCTCGGTCGATCTTTCCCGGCTTGCAGGTATGAAAACGGCCGGCGTGATCTGCGAGGTCATGAACGAAGACGGTACGATGGCTAGAATGCCGGATCTGGAGAAATTTGCCGAGGAACATAATCTGAAGATTGCAACCATCGCCGATCTGGTGGCCTATCGCCTGCGTCGGGATGTCTTGATTCACAGGGTGGCAGAGGCACGGATTCCCACCGATAATGCTGGAGAATTCACCGCGATTGTCTATACCAATGATATCGATACCTACGAACATCTTGCCTTGGTGAAAGGAACGATTGAGCCCGACAAGCGGACCCTGGTCCGGGTCCATTCCGAATGCCTTACCGGGGATGTTTTTGGATCCTCTCGGTGCGATTGCGGTTTGCAGCTCAATGCTGCAATGCGGATGATAGAACAGGAGGGCTGTGGTGTATTGCTCTACATGAGACAGGAAGGTCGGGGCATAGGGCTTGGCAATAAAATCAAGGCCTATAAACTTCAGGATGAGGAAGGGATCGACACGGTCGATGCCAACATCAAACTTGGCTTCAAGCCCGATTTGCGAGATTATGGGATCGGAGCGCAGATTCTTCGTGATCTCGGCGTACGGAAAATGGGGCTGTTGACCAATAACCCCAAAAAGATAATCGGGCTGGACGGATACGGGCTTGAGGTTGTTGATCGATTCCCTCTGGAAATTGAAGCAGGGGATGAAAACAAAGAGTATCTTCAGTGTAAACGTGATAGAATGGGACATCTTATCCAGGTCGATTGACGAGGACATGTACAGCCAACCCGTCCGGCAGGAACGGATTGGCCAGCAACAACAAGACATGAAAGTTCCGTAATAAGGCATGACAAGGTCGGTACGTCAAAAGACTTTCATATAATTTTGAGAACAAGGCGGAAAGAAATGGTAAATGTGATTGAAGGGCACCTGAAGGCGGATGGAAAAAAATTTGCCATAATCGTTGCACGATTTAATTCATTTATTGCAGAGAAGTTGAGAGAGGGAGCGCTCGATACCCTGATGCGTTCCGGGGCCATGGAGGCAGATATCGATGTCATAAGGGTACCGGGAGCGTTTGAAATACCACTTGTTGCCAAAAAACTTGCAGAATCCCAGAAATATGATGCTATAATCTGTCTCGGAGTTGTGATTCGTGGGGCTACTCCCCATTTTGACGTGGTCGTCAATGAAGTTTCAAAAGGGGCGGCCCATGTGGGGTTGGAAACCGGAATTCCAGTCCTCTTTGGTGTCCTGACCACCGAAAATATTGAACAGGCCATAGAGCGGTCGGGAACCAAGGCGGGGAATAAGGGAGCCGAGGTGGCCGTGGCTGCAATAGAGATGGCCAACCTGATGGCCAATCTCCATTAATCTGCCTGGCTGAACCGAACCGGACCGGCAACAACGCAATATGAAAGCTCGCCCCTTCGGCATGCTCAGGCCATCGCTTCATGGAGACTTTCATATTAAGGGCGGTTGCTCCCTGTTGATCCTTCTTTGTAAATACTTGGAAATGTGCTGGAGCTGTTCCGACAAGAGAGTTGTTTTTATCGGACGGCTCCATTTTGATTTGATTAAAGCGAGCGGATTATTAGATGGGAATTCGTAGAAAGGCCAGGGAGTCCGCCCTGCAGTTTCTCTTCCAGGACGACTTTGCAGATGCCGGCACCAGACGGAAAGTGTCGGCCGAAAGCTTTGAGCTTTTCTGTAATCTCTATCAGGTCAACAGGAGGGCACGTGGGTATACCTTGGAGTTGTTGCAGGGGATATGGAAAAACTGCGACCATATCGACAATCTGATAGGAGGATGCGCCAAGAACTGGCGGTTGGAAAGAATCGCCATCACCGACAGGAATCTTTTGCGAATCGGTGTTTATGAAATGGTATACAGCGAGGATGTTCCTGTTCAGGTGGCAATCAACGAGGCGGTCGAGATAGCAAAACGTTTTGGAAGCGATGATTCGCCGTCCTTTATCAACGGAATACTCGATGCCGTCAAAAATGTGATACAGGACCCTGTCCGTCAAACACCGAACGTCCCGGAGAAGGAGTAATTGGACCCAAGGGGCGGTTATTGTCCGTTATAACTCTCATCCCATCTGATCGGGGAGCTTCATGGAAAAACAAGCAATGCACCCTGGGCTGAAAAAGGAAGCGGCTGCCGTTTTCGGAATCTTTACCTCGATTTTTCTTGTTCTGGCCCTCATCTCCCATTACTCATTACACGGTTCGGGGAATTGGTGTGGTGAAGTGGGCAAGCTGGTTTCCGAGATATTGATCGGTTTTCTGGGCTGGGGGGCCTTCCTGATGGCCGGATTGATATTTTTTTCGTCCTTTCTGTTTTTTACCCCGGACATGTCCTTTAAGCGTCTGCCCCAGGTTGTTGTCGGGCTGACCGGTGCAGCCATCTCCTTTTGTGGCCTGCTCTCCTCGATGTCCTTGTACGACAAACGATTTTTCGAGTCAGGTGGCTTTATCGGCAAAACGGTGTTCGGCCTGGCCGCTTCGATGTTGGGTGGGGTTGGAACGGTCTTGACCCTGTTCCTGGTATTTCTTATCTCCCTCATGGTTTCGACATCATTTTCTCCCTACAGGCTCTGTTCATTTTTTCTGCGAGGGATCAAGAGAACTCTGTGGGGAATAGCAGGCTTGGTCTCAGGTGCAGGCCGGAAAAGAGGGCCGGAGAAAGAACGACGGATTACTGTCCGAAGATCTGAATCGATTCCGGAGCAGGCGTCGTTGCCTTCGGCCACAATTCCCGTTGTAAAGGAGTTGCCCAGGGTCACCGATGCGTCTCAAAAGGAAGAAACATTTGCCCTTCGGCCGGTGGCCCGTGGTGACTGGAAGCTTCCCACCCTTTCGCTGCTCAATAAAAACCGTCAGGTTCACAAAGACGTCGACAAGGAAATCTATTATGGAATTTCCAAGAAGCTGGAAGAGAAGCTCGGGAATTTCGGGGTATCCGGTAAGGTGGTCGGCATATCGCCCGGACCAGTAGTTACCACCTATGAGTATGCCCCGGCCCCGGGAATTAAAATCAACAAGATAGTAGGTCTTGCAGATGATTTGGCCTTGGGGTTGCGAGCGCAGTCGGTTCGTGTTGTCGGTTCGGTTCCGGGAAAGGCAGCACTTGGTATTGAAATCCCCAATGCCTTCAGGCAGATCGTCTATATTCGGGATTTGATTGGTTCGGAAAATTATATCAATAATTCCAGCAAGCTTTCAATAACACTTGGTTTGGACGTGGTGGGAAATGCCGTGATTGCGGATCTGGCTAAGATGCCCCATCTGCTCATAGCAGGAGCCACTGGAGCTGGAAAAAGTGTGGGGATCAATACCATTATTGCCTCCATCCTGTTTAATGCGACGCCTGAAGAAGTTAGATTTTTAATGATTGATCCGAAGCGAATCGAGCTCTCAGGTTATGAGGGTATTCCTCATCTCCTCCATCCTGTCGTTGTCGACCCGAAGCTTGCCTCACGGGCTCTGCAATGGGCGGTTAGAGAGATGGAACGAAGGTACCGTCTTTTGGAAGAGGCAAAGGTTAAGGGGTTTGATTCATACAATGAAGTTTCCAAGGAAAAATTGCCCTATATTGTGGTCATCGTCGACGAGCTTGCCGATTTGATGATGGTTGCATCAAAGGATGTCGAAGGGGCGATTGCCAGGCTGGCGCAGATGGCACGGGCGGCAGGTATTCATTTGCTTCTGGCAACGCAGAGACCCTCTGTTGATGTCTTGACCGGGTTGATAAAGGCCAATTTCCCAACCAGGATCTCTTTTAAAGTATCCTCGAAAATAGATTCCCGTACTATTATCGACACCTCCGGGGCGGAGCATCTGCTGGGAGCGGGGGACATGCTCTACCTTCCACCGGGTACTTCCGGGCTTGTCAGGATACACGGTGCCTATATTTCTGAAGAAGAGACAACGAAGCTTGTAGAATTTCTCAAGAAACAAGGTCGGGCAACCTATGATGACACGGTCATTGAAGAGATAGAGTCGGAAGATCCACTTTCGGAAACCGACAGTGAGATGGAAATGGATGATCGATACGACGAAGCAGTAGGAATCGTCGGTGAGTCGGGTCAGGCATCGATTTCCATGCTTCAGAGACGTCTTCGTGTGGGGTACAACAGAGCCGCTCGGATGATCGAAACGATGGAGCGTGAGGGGATTGTCGGACCGGCGGATGGAGCCAAGCCTCGCGAAGTCCTTGTGCGTAACAGTTACGATTAGCATCAATCCAGGGAATTTAGTGTGAAATTTCCTTGACAATATTTTACCAACAAATTATATCTCTAGCTGGTAAAAATGAGTGACCGTTCATTTTTCTGAGCGGTAGGTCGTGTCTCGTTTTGTTCTGGAATACTAACCATTTACTTTCTGAATCAGCAGTCCTCGGAGGGTAAATGCGATCGGTGTTTGCAAGTTGTGAGAGTTTTGCATAGGTCAAGTGGGTCCTGGATGCTCAGGGTCACAACAGTTAAACCAAACTGAGGAGGTAGTTTAATGCCAAGTTATGTAGATCCTTCCAAGTGTGATGGTTGTAAGGGTGGAGACAAAACCGCATGCATGTACATCTGTCCCAACGATTTGATGGTTTTAAACGTTGAGGAAATGCTGGCGTATAATCAGGAACCCGATGCATGCTGGGAATGTTATTCCTGTGTAAAGATTTGCCCCCAGGGTGCAATCTTTGTTCGCGGTTATGATGACTTTGTACCAATGGGCGGCCAGGTTCATCCGATGAGGTCCTCCAATGACATTATGTGGACCGTCAAGTTCCGTAATGGTAATTTGAAACGTTTTAAATTCCCTATCCGCACTACTGCTGAGGGTGAAGCTAATGCCTATGGCGATCAGACAGGCGCTAGCCTTGATGATGAGTGTCTGCTTTTGGAGACCGAACTCCCGACACCGAAGGTATGATAAAGGCTGAGCTGGGAACTTTAACAAAAAAAATCTTTAGCAATAAGGAGATTTGAATATGGCATTACCAAATAAACCGAAAGGTGAGCTTAAGGCCGTAGTTAATCCTGAGGTTGTGGAACACGATGAAGATATTCTCATCATCGGCGGTGGTATGGCTGCCTGTGGCGCTGCTTTTGAGATTAAAAAATGGGCACCCGCAGACATGAAGATTAAGTTGATCGACAAGGCCTCTCTGCAGCGTTCAGGTGCTGTTGCTCAGGGCCTTTCCGCCATCAACACCTACATCGGCGAAAACCCGATTGAAAGCTACGTGAAGATGGTTCGTAACGACCTGATGGGCGTTGTTCGTGAGGACCTGATCTATGACTGTGGTCGTCACGTAGATGAGTCCGTTAAGTTGTTTGAAGAGTGGGGACTCCCGGTTTGGAAGAAAGATGACAAAGGTGAAAACCTTGACGGCGCCAAACCTGCTAAGACCCTGCGAGAAGGCGGCATGCCTGTTCGTACCGGTAAATGGCAGATCATGATCAACGGTGAGTCTTATAAGTGTATCGTTGCTGAGCCTGCAGCTACCGCTCTTGGTGCCGACAATGTCCTCGAGCGTATTTTTATCGTTAAACTGCTTCTTGACAAAAATAAAGCGAATCAGATTGCCGGCGCAGTCGGTTTCTCTACTCGTGAGAACAAAGTTCACGTATTCCGTTGCAAAGCTGCTCTGGTTGCCTGTGGTGGTGCTGTTAATATCTTCCGTCCGCGGTCTACCGGTGAAGGTAAGGGACGTGCCTGGTATCCTGTATGGAATGCCGGTTCCACCTATACCATGTGTGCTCAGGTAGGTGCTACCCTGACCATGATGGAAAACCGCTTCACCCCGGCCC
>Ga0307440_1000878_pt1 | contig 14851 bp, 17 predicted proteins | sample SalMarWE160410MG_FD_202150 | JGI IMG/M metagenome (GOLD analysis project Ga0307440, IMG submission 202150) | Salt marsh sediment microbial communities from the Plum Island Ecosystem LTER, Massachusetts, United States - WE1604-10 | ecosystem: Environmental > Aquatic > Marine > Intertidal zone >... | reverse complement strand
AAAATTGGTTAACTAACAATTCATCTTAGTACAAATATTACGCTTCAGATTGTTATTAAATTTTGGGAAGTACTTATCTGTTTAAAAGTCAGGCACAAAAAAGATGTCTGAGATTTTCATCTTAAGAATTATTTTCTAGAAAAGAAATTCCCATCGTCAGATGTAATAGTCCGTCCTTAGATAGTCAGAGTTTGAGTAATTAAAGTAATTGCAGTTGTAGTAAAGCAGATGTTGCAATTTGACTCGTTTTTTGTCAAATGTAATTTATAATTTTGCCTCATCAGAAATCGATGCTTTCGTTTCACGCATAAACGGGATAGGCTGTGAGGATGTTTTGCTTCTAAGTTCTATTTTAAGAATTTGTATTTTAAGATTCTTTTAGTCTGTTATGACTTTGTATCCGTCTTTTTTCCATATTTCCATGCCTTCATATAAATGATATAAGTTATTGAAATTAATATTTTTCATTATTTCAATAGACCTGGCACTTCTTCCGCCTGCTTTACAATAAACCAAATATGTTTTCCTTTTATCAAACTTATTAATCTCTTCCTGAAAATTGACAGATTTGTAGTCAACGATAATTGCTTTTTTAATATGCCCACTATTAAATTCTTCTGGTGTCCTGACATCCAGGATTACAAAATTTGTATCCTGGCTATGTTTTTGAATTAATTCCAATGCTTGCTTGCAAGTAATGTCCTCTTTCAACCTTGTCTGAGCAATTGCAAAACCGCTCAATATGAATAAAATTGATAAACATAAGATACTTTTTTTCATTTCTATAATTTTTTTAATTATATAATTCCTCAATTTTGTTCCTCTGGTGACTTTATATCCTGTCCGAGATTATTAATTAATTCAGAATACTTTGCTCTTTTGCTTCCGGAAGCGATTGACATAGATATTGCCAAAGCTTCAGCAATTTCTTCTTTTGATGCTCCGGCATCTACAGCCTTTTTATAATGCCAATTTATACATGGCACACAATCAGCCAGGACTGAACATGCAAGTGCTATTAGTTCTTTTGTTTTTCTGTTTAAAGTATTTTCTTCATATACTTTATCAGAAAAATTGTCATATAATTTGTTAACTTCTTTTGATAAAAACATAATAACCTCCTTTATAAATATTATATATTTACAAATGTATTCGATCGACAAATAAAATAAAAACGATATTATTCGATATGTAATATCGAGAATATTGATAGGTAAATTATGGAATTCAGAGAACTTAAAACATTTCAGGTAGTTGCAAGTTTGTTAAGTTTTACCAAAGCAGCAAATGTACTTCATCTTGCTCAGTCAACTGTTTCTGCGCAAATACGTTCATTGGAAAACAGCCTGGGGAAGGAATTATTTCTTAGGGCAGGAAGAACAATCAGTCTTTCGGCTGCCGGAATGAAATTATTGGCTTATACTCAACGATTGGTAAATATCGAAAAAGAAATACATAATGTTCTGGGAGATATTGATGACAAATCCGGAAATTTAACCATAAAAACGCCTCAATCTGTAAGCACTTACTTCTTCCCGGATTTAATAAAAGAGTTTCAATTAATATTCCCCAAAGTCGGTTTTGATATAGACTGGTGTACAAGCTTCAATTTAGTAGACATTCTTAATTCCGGCAAAATAGATTTAGCTTTTCTAATAACAGACAATTTTGAAGAAAAGAATTTGCAAACCGAAGAACTAACTGTTATAAAACTGGTTCTTGTTGCGCATCCCCAAGATGAATTACTAAAAAATAAAAAAGTAACAATAAAAGATTTAAACAACAAAACCTTAATATTTGCAAAGTCGGAATGCAATTACAAAAAAATTATGCAGAAAATGCTTATCCAATCTGATGTTAACCCCCAAAAAATTATTGAGATCAATAGTCTTGAAGCCATAAAACGGTTACTGGTATTAGGAAGCGGAGTAGCATTCCTTCCAGAAATAGTTATAACAGATGAGCTTAATAAAGGCTTGTTACAAACTCTTAATTGGTCAGGCACAGCTTTTAATGCAAAATTAATTATGATATGGGCTAAAGAAAAACATATCTCTGAACCTTTGCGTGCTTTCATGATGATGGTGAAAAAAATGATAATAAATTCCGCAAAGGTGGGTGATAAATCGAGCAGGTAAAGGGAGTCTCACCCCGAACCTCTCACGGAACCGTACGTAATAGTCTCCCATCATACAGCTCTTCAGTTAATACTCCACCAGGTTAATTCTTCCCGCTAATTAAAGGGTTTTTATATAGCTGTATATTAAGATGTTACGTCTTTGCTCCATTCCCACTACAGGGCCTGCCTCCATCTTAATTACAGCATTGACTTTGGTCTCTCAATCGTTGTCAGATAGGCACATAATGAAAACTAACGGTTTGTGGTATGGTTGGTTGGCGATTTCAAAGTGCTTACTTATCAAGTTACGGTTAAAGTTGATTGAAAGTATAAAACCTTCGCAAACCTCTGAACCGACCGAAGGGAGCTCAGCGAAGCTAAACCCGCATGCACTATACCATGTGTTATGGCTCGTAATTACTTCTTTTTACAAGTCTTTTTTGTTATAAATACCATCCTGAAAGTTGTAAATAACATCTTTCATTAATTTCAGAGTTTTCTGGTTTCCACCATCTTGCAAGTGATAATCTCATTAAAGTACCTGCAGGAATAATATCAACTTTATCTTCAAATCCAACGTATGGAAACCTCTTAGTTCTAACAAAAGGATTATCAGAAGGATATAGATAATGCTTATCATCTTCATCAAGTTTTAAATCTTTATCTGAAATCCAAAAGCCGACACTATTTTTGGGTAAATTTTCTTTATTTCCTATATAACCATTTCCATTGCCAGTCCAGCCAAGCATTCCATTAAAGATAGTTGATGGAGAGCCTTGATAAATTGTAACACCACAATTAATTATAAATTCCGATATATTTTCTGTTTTTCTTAAATATTTCTTTGTTTGAATTATAACATCTTCAATATGTGGAGGTTCAACGTCTTCTCTTTTTTGAAAACTAATTTCCCAAACATCTCCAATATCTAAATCTGTATCAGCGTATTGATCCCAATTACCAGGATTTAACAATCTAACAAATTGATTATTATTTAAAATCATACCACCAACACATGCTGCTTTCCCTTTATGTGTCTTAGATGTTATTAGAATTTCCATTATAAATGAATTATTTGATAGCCTAACTGCTCTAACTTGTCCGTAACAATTGAGCGATGACAGGCTTGAGGTTTTTCTTCAACACAAAATAATACAATTTTACTGGCACCAACTTCATCTAATTTTTCAATGAAAGTATCAAAATCAAAGTTTTTTAGAATTCGATTTTTATATTCAATTCGAAATATTTGACCTAATTCTTGTCTGTCTCTTTTATGCTCACCTTTTTGCAAGTCCGCTTCTTTTTGAAGTTCTCTTATTTCTGTTGTTGGAGCAAGTTCAAGAATATGACCGTATTTAATTTCTAAATCATTTAGTCGTTCTTGTAATTTATTACTATTAACAAATGAATATTTTGCACCTCTCACACCTCTTCTTTGACGAATATCACAGAAGGTATCAATATTGTTGGCTGTTAATTTGCTAAAGAATTCATTTTCAGTGGAACCATATACTCCAATTGTATAAAAAATCATATTGCGTCTTGATTATATTTTTTTCTGGAACCAAAAGTCAATTCGTCACCAAAAAGATTTACTGTACCATTAGGAGCCACTTCAAGCATAACTTGTCCTTGTGTTTTAATTATTACATCTTTTGAATTGTTTTTTGATCTTGTGATATGATTAAGTGTAATGTTTATTTTTTGCAATTCTTCACCTATCAATTTTGTTCTATGACATTCTTCTGGTTTACTCTCACTGCACATTATTGCAACTTTTATTTTTTTATCGTTAGCAGTAACAAGACGTTTTAAACCCTCTTTGAAAAAGTCTTTGTCTTTTAATTTCTCATAATCTACATGTCCATTTGTATAACATGTCCTATCTTCAGGTAATCCACCAAGTACATCACCCATAAATGCATAGGTAATCTTTTTATTTAGTAGGGCAAATTTAAGTTCGTTTTGATTGAATTGTGGATTATATTTTGAATATGGTTTTGACCTAATATCAATGAGGTAGTTTATACCAAAGAGTTTTAGCTCCTCAATAAAAGTCTCAATACTTTTATTTCCGTGTCCTATAGAGTATAAACTTGAATTTTCCATATTACAAATATACAAATTTAACTATCAACTTGTTCAGTTACCCCCTTATGAGCCATAACGTTCGTGGTATGTGGCAGTGACGGATCTACATGAACTGAGGTTTTCACCTACCAGAAAAGTCAGTTGCATTATGAAGTTGTTAGCCTGGCAGAATGAAAGCAATGCCGTATACCATTTGTTATGTGCCGTGTTAATTTATTTTTTCAGTTATAAGTTTTAATTCGGTTTTTATTTACCAACATTCTATTTATCAATATTTTACATGGCACATAACGGTCTGTGTAAATTATCGTGCGACTGGCGCAGCTTTTGCCTTTTTGCAAAAGGTGTGACAGGAAGCATGGAATTTACATAATGTTAGGCCTCGTTTTCTTTCATTTTATTGTTGTCTTCATTTCTTAGCCAAAAAAGCAGGCATGCTTATCCTCTTTGACGATGACAAAGAAACTATGAAGATCATTTACTTCTGGATTTGGCTCATATTGCACCCATTTGCCATTTGCCCTCATCCAGTAGATCTTCCAGATACTTTGACTTTTAATGAATCTCGTTTTTGCAAATTCGCTATGTAGTATTTCTTCAGGCTTGTCCCACCTGGGCCTTATTTCAAAAAGAATCAGAGTATTATTCTCATAAGCATATCCAATGTCAAGTTCCTTTCGGATATGAACAGGTGGTCGCATTTCTTCCACCATCTGCTTGATCAGAGCTTCGTTAAAATCTATTGTCCTATCGGTTGTCATCTAATTCGGATAATTGATTTAAATGAGGCCTAACGTTTTAGCTATGAAGGGTTGTGGTTTAAACTCCACTTCACTTTCTGCCGGGTATTTTGTTTTTTAATTATTTCAATATTCCCTGCTACCACTTCACCAGCAATGATTTATAGGTGGTGTTGTGCGCTGTTATTTTCAATATCTATCATCAATCGATTTTAGCTCCAAAAAGAATTCCAAAAATCGGGTAGATATTATTCTCCTGAAATAATATCTCTCCATCTTCATCATTGACACGATGTACAAATACAATCTTTGAATTGGGATAAATCCGTAGCAACTGTCCTCCATATCCCGAATGCTGGAAGGAAGCATATTTTAAATTCACACCCCAAAGGATTCCTCTTGCTATTCCATATTCCTCATTAACAATTGAAAGTGGCTCTGTACTATATTCAATCCACTTCTCAGGCACTATTTGTTTTCCTTTCCATTTACCTTTGTTGGCATATAGCATTCCATATAAACCTAAATCATAGGCTGACATTCTAAAATGATATGCTGGATATTGAGATTTACCTGGTTCATATTGATAATATCCATCTGTTTCAGGAATCTCCACGTTCGGATCAGAAGTGTTAATACTATCATATAATCCCTTGAATTGAAGCATTCCGATAGGTTGAGCCACATCCTCGTAAAAGGCTGTAAAGATGCTTTTTCCTGTCATTTTCTCAAAAATTGCTCCAAGTGTATTAAAATCCCAATTATTATAATAATAAGCTTCACCTGGCTTGCTACTTCCTCTCTTAGGTCTGGATTCCACCATAGCAGATGATTCTGCTGCAGCTTTATGATAAATACCAGAGCGAGATTTAAGGAGGTCAATGACTTTTGCACTTTTTTCAAGTTCAGTCAAGCCTGGTTCAATATCATCAATTCCAATTTCGGCTAGAGTAGCACTTGTGTCAATCATCCCTTTCTCGATATAGATACCATATAATGAATTAAGAATTGCTTTTCTAATTGAATGAATAAGATATTTTTTATGAATATCACCCCATTCATAGAACACTTTACCATCTGAGATTATTAACAAGGACGAAGAACCGACATTTTCGAGGTATGATCCAAGTTCTATTAATTTCTCTGACGAGAAACCCGCTTGTTCAGGGGATATTCGCTCTAACTGATCATCTTGAGCAATCGTTGTTGTAGAAATCATAAGTAAACATGAAATCAATGTAAATACTGGATGCCTTACAAACTGTATCATTTTTTATCCTTTCTTATAATTTAAAAATATTCCTTTCTTGTTAGCTGGGTGATCTGAATAGTTGCGCACAACGAATTGGCTATGGCAAGTGCGGGATTTTGAAAACGAGTCTTTGTCCGCCAGACCGAATGTTATTTAGCTGTAATATCTTCAAGCACAGCAAAGTCATTTCCTCCATGTGTTCTTTTACAATTGAATACTGATTGATACCATTCCGCACTAACATTTATGTCTTTTACTGCTATTATAGGGTCAATTTTTGTCATTTGCTCAGTTCTCTCTTTTCAGCTTGTCGCTAACGTTTAGATTAGAATCTCTCAAAGGGGCTCGTCTCGCAACATTAGCTTTCAGAACGACCTCCAAAACGTTTATTAGTCAAAATAATAACACTGGTACCTTACAATTAAAATTTAGTTATAACGAATTAAGCGTCTTATTCGAAGCGCAACGCTTTAACTGGATTCATTGTTGCAGCTCGCCAGCTTTGCCAACTAACTGTTAATAAGGATATAAATAATGCAATACATCCTGAAATAGCAAATATCCACCATTTCAAGTCAGTTTTATAAGCATAATTTTGAAGCCACTTCTGCATAATGAACCAAGCTACAGGTGTAGATAATATAAATGAAAGTAATACCCATTTGATAATATCCTTATTCAGCATTTCAAGTATTTCTGATATTCTGGCTCCATTTATTTTTCTTATGCCGATCTCTTTTACTTTTTGCTGCATATAAAATAGAGCCATTGCGAAAATGCCCATCGATGAAATTATTATTGAAAGCAATGTAAATGCACCTATTAATTGAGATTGTTTTAATTCTTTATTGTATTGATGATTTAAAGCATCATCAACAAAGCCAGATTCCATAGGAATACCACCTGTAAAAGATTCTTGCTTACTTTTGATTTCTTTGACTGTGGCTAAAAGATTCGAACCGTCAAGTTTCACTAATATGTCCCATGGATATTCATCATCTTTTAGCTGTCTGATTATGACTGGACCGATACTATTGTGTAACGATGTGAAGTTAAAATCATCAACTATACCTAATATAGGAAGCTCCTGGTTGTAATAAGAAAAGGTCACCGGATCTTTGCCAAGACCAAGCAATTTTATTGCCGTTTTGTTGAGCCATATTCCGTTTTTTGCATAGGCGGATATCGTATTGTGTACTGACATCTTCATTATTTTAAAGAATGAACTGTCAACAACAAACTCCTGGAAACTAACAGGTTTCCCTTTAAAATTAAATGATTGGTTGTTGCCTCCAGATAGTGGTGTTCCACGGCAAAATGAAACATCAATAACACCAGGAATCGATTTCAATTCATGGTAGAATGCTGTTTTCTGATTAGTTTTAATAGTATTTTCCATCCAAAAAAGATTCTCCTTGTTGAATCCAAGATTGAAATTTTCCATGAACCTTGATTGACGTACAATAGTCCATGTGCAAATAATCAATAGTATAGCAATTGTATATTGAAAGGATATTAATACTTTGGAATAGCTACTCTTTGTCTTCTGAGTAAAGTTACCTTTAATCACATTAATGGGATTGTGCTTGCGAACAACCATTGCCGGAACAATTCCAGATATAAATCCTATCGCAATAATAATAACCATCATTATTGATATGTCTGATAAGTTAAATTGTGAACTTAGATTCAGTTGGCAATCCATTAGTGAATTAAACCATGGTTCGAATATAAATGCAAGATACAATGCCAGTAAAGCAGCCAGGAAACTTAGTGAAACAGATTCTAGAATATGATGACGAATCAAGGCAATTTTGGAGATCCCCATTATTCTTTTAATTGCACTTTCTCTAACTCTGAATCCAACCTGAGCAACAGTAAGATTGATGTAGTTTATGATAGCTATTGCTAAAATCAACAGAGTTATCGATACAAAGATGAGGACAGTCGTATGAGTGTTTTGCTTTATTTCTATGCCTGATGCTTTACTGAAATATACCTCGCTTAATGGTTCGAATTGAAGTGTTTTAGAATATCCGTCAGAAAACGGCCAGTAGTCTTTCCTGAATTGTTCTAAAATTTGAGGAGCTTTTGATGGGAGATCAGCACCCTTTTTTGCCAGGAAATATAAACCAAATGAGCTTACGTCGTTTGTAGTAAGCACTTCTTTATACCACAAGTCACCTAATATGTTGAAATTAAGAATCGCCTCAGCTTTCTTAAAGCTTGTGTTTTGTGGCAAATCGTTAAAAATACCAGAAATAGTAAACTTCACCTGGTTAATTGAAAATGTCCTCCCCATAGGATTTTTTTTACCAAAGATTTTTAGGGCAAATGAAGAGGATAGTAAAGCTGAATTTTTCAAAGCTAGCACCTGGTCAGGAACACCCTCTTTGAGTTTAAATGAAAATATATTAAAGAAAGTAGAATCAGCAAAAATAATTTTAACCTTCTCTTGTAGGTTGTCCGGAAATTTTGCATTCATAACATCATAATATGTGCGTGTGAATGATTCTACTTCAGGATATTGGCTCTTAATAAAATCGCCTATCGGAGGAGCAAAAGTTCCAGAATTATCGCGGATCAGCCTGTATATACGATCCTTTTTTATCTGGAACTGATCCACCGATAGCTCTTGTTTAATATAGACACTCAGCAGAAAGACGAACATAAGTGATATTGCGAATCCTGTAACAGTCACAAAAGTATAAAGTCTGTGTTTCAGTAAATATTTAAAGAAACTTTTTATTGAGTTTAGCCTCATAGTAATTAATATCTAAAATGGAATTGTTACGCTTATTTAAATACTAATTTTAAATTCCATGTGTTTGAATTTCATCTCTACAATATGAATTACAATACCATAATAATGCCAAAACTATAAGTGTTATATTTACAATAATATAGGTGTTATTGAAAAATTACTGCGTTAATTAATTTTACACACAACCGTAAAAATTATTTACTAATTCAATTCATTATAACGAGAATAATTTTAGGATTCAGGAAGTTAGTTTTATTATTTCTGGATAAACAGAGTGTTATATGTTGAAAAAAGCATGTGTTGTGCAGCTGAAGGAAGGCTGTAAGGATGGGCAGCAAAACTCTTGCTTGTGGGTTGGCTGTCATTTTGTTGTCTATTACGGGGCGACTCTGCCTGACAGCTTTCGGGTGCAAAAACCGCGACAACTGCGTCAGCCATAGCTTTCTTCGTCCTTCGCAGGCTTGCCAAAGGAGGAAGCGAAGGCTGAACAACTTACCTTTATTGTCCGCATAAGGCAATGTTGTATTCATTTTTTGTCATTGGATTGCAAATTATCTATGGTTCAAAATCTTATCTAAAAGTTATGACTGGTTGGTATAGTTATCTACTAATACATTATAATGTTGAGATGTTTTATCAAAGTGAGATAAGACTTTCTGAGCTTTATCCGGGACAACAGCTTTTTCGAAGTTTTCCCCGGCAAATTTTTTTACAGCCTCAATTGATTCAAACCACATGATAGTAATAAATTCTGTCTCGGATTCCATTTCTTTCCGTAGTAGTTGAATGCCTTTGTATCCTGGAATATTTCTGTTTTTTATGCCAACAAATATCTCACTTTCAAGGAGCTTTTGGTAAGTGTTAGCATTTTTTTTGGTTGTATAACCATGCCAAATTCTGGAAATCATATTGTTTTTATTTATAGGAAGTTAAAAAAAGGTTTCGATATGGCAGATATGTTTTCAATGTTGCCTAACGGTGAGTATAAGAATAGTAGCCGACTGCTTACCACTTTCCTGTCAATTTACTCGAAAGGTGAAGCGCGTAACAGCCCGCGAATTTACTACTGTCTCGGCTATTATTTTTATACATTGTTAGCGGTTTGTTGTTCTTTTATAATCCTAATTGTTTTTTCATTTTATTAGAAAGTTTATCTGCCACCAGCCGGTATGATTGTATTATGAATTGTTCCCATTCTTTTTTCGTGAGCCGGTTAATATCATCAAGATGAACCCAATAATACCTGCCCAAATGTGGCTCTTTTGAAAAACCTTCCCTCGAAATAACTTCGTCAAAATCTTCTAAAGGAACCTTAAACATTGATGTTGATGGAATTAAATCAGGAGATGTAATAAGAAACATTTTGTTACCTACATTAAAACATATATGAGAGTCCCATTTAATGTCTTCTGTAACTCCTGTTAGTTTCAAGGCAATGTCACGTAATTCGGCAACTGTCATAAGCTTTAAATTAGTTATTCTATTTGTGTTGCTACTGACCATGTGTTTCCGGCAAAATCATTGAAAGAACCCCTTCGGTTGGGTTCTCCAACTCTATGTTTTGGGGCTTCAAGAGGAATGCAACCCATGTTTATTGCCTTTTTGTATGTTTCATCAGCATTAGGCACATAAACATGAGTTAAGTGCTGGTTAGGAGGAAACTGATCGGAGGAATTACCCATCATGATAACAGAATCATCTATTTGAAGCTCTACATGCAAAATAGTCCCATCCGGCATATCAAATCGTCTCAATTCCTTAGCATCAAATACCTGTTTTAACATATCAATCAATTTCTGTGCTCCATTTACTACGAAATAAGGAGATACAGAATTGTACCCGCTTGGTTTAAATGTTTTATTCATGTCTTTACTTTTTAGTTCTTTATTCCATCGTATCATTCTCAATAACCGCCAACGGTTCGCCAATATGAGTAGGCTGGGATTTCCGAGCCACATACTTATCAAACCGTTAAAAATTTTATTAAATGTACAAACTTTAATTAATCCACAGACCCCCAGCTTACTTATATTGGCTGTTATGCACTGGCGATTTATTTTTCTATCTGGTATAAACTTTATTTCAAATAATGATTAGCTACCTAATTATTACTTCTGGTCGGCAAAACGCCATATTGTTAAGGTTCCTAATAATCCTAATATACCTGTTGTAATTAAAATAATATAACTGGCATTACTTAATTGTAAACTTTCAGGTCCAGATGAAGTAGCATATAAGCCAGGAATAGCCCAGGGGAAATAGGGGCCTAATCCTACCAATCCAGTAAAATTAGCTATTATTAGTGTAAGAATAACAAAGCCCATAGGAAGCATATATCCCCGACTATAACTGGCTAAAAAAGCCACAGGGGTACAAAGAAAGATGATAAGGAAAGATGTTACGGAATACGTGCGAACATAAGTCAAAACCGTTGCTCCCGACCAATTTGGAATATCGATTAACAAGCCGACTAAGAAACCAAAAATGAAATAAACAAATGAAAGTATAAGAGACCAAATAATAATAACAATAAATTTCGATATAACGATATAGGAACGAGAAACAGGCAATACGAGAATATCTTTTGCAGTATGGTCGGAAAATTCACGACCAAAAACCCAGCTGGCTACAAACCCAATTCCGATAAGACCAGCTGCCGAAATACCCATCATCAGTAATTTGAAATAATTTTGCCAGGTTGGTTCTCCAAATCTTAACATGGTGGCTTTATCGCCAATCATTCCGAGTTTACCAGATATTTCGGGGTGTATTTGAACAAACACTAACAATCCCATCATAGATGACACAAACATAAAAAATAGAATTGTAGCCCAAAACATCTTAGATTTCCTAATTTTTAATGCTTCGACAACTATGGCTGCTCCTATACTTTTCATTGTAAACCTCCTTTCATGCCAATAGTATTTAAAAAATAAGATTCCAAATCTTCCTCTTCTACTTTTAATAATGTTGGCGGACAACCTGCATTTACCAAAATTGTAGCCACAGAATCTGGTTTTGAAATGGCTGATTCATCCTTTATTTCAATTAGGTTATGATTTGTTGCCCTGAGAGAATAACCATTTTGCATCAGTATTGATCTAGCCATTTCAATGTCATTGGCATTTATCAACAGGCGTTTTGAGCAAAGTTTCTCTAATTGGCTTGCTTCTATTTCTTTAATTAATTTACCTTCATGAATAATTCCTATTCTTGTGGCAAATCGGGATACTTCTCCTAAAATATGGCTTGAAATAAAAATTGTTACACCATGATTTATTGCCAAATCGCTTAACATTTCTCTAATTTCATAAATGCCTGCCGGGTCAAGTCCGTTTGTAGGTTCGTCCAATAGCAATATTTCAGGATTATGTATTAAGGCTTTGGCTAAACCAAGTCGTTGATTGTTCCCAAGAGATAAATCTTTGGCTTTTCTATTTACATAAGCACCCAACTGGAGCTTATCAATAACATTGTCAATAGTTTTTTTATCGGTAAGAAAACGCAAGCGGCGAATTATTTCGAGATTCTCACGAACTGTAAGTTCTGGGTATGAATAGGGAATTTCGACCAAAGAGCCAACAGATTTCCATAAATAGATATTATCAAAAGTAATCTTTTCCCCATTTATAAATGCAGCTCCCGACGTTGGGCGTATCAAGCCAAGAAGCATTCGGATGGTTGTTGTTTTTCCTGCTCCATTAAGCCCTAAGAAGCCATAGATTTCTCCTTTTTTTACATTCAGCGACATATCAGAAACAGCATGAACATCGCCATAATGTTTTGATATACTTTCTGTTTTTATAATCTCAGTGTTCATTTGTCAATAATATTTGTCGGTATTGAAGTTGCTTTATTCCGCAACGTATAAATACTAAACCTAATTCAAAAACAAAACGGATATAAATACGACTACTAACAAAACAACACTTATGATTAGAACTATCAGGTTTTTTATATGATACCTTAAAGTGATTATCAGTTCCTTTTTCTTTTTATCAATATAAAAGTGGGTAATAGCAAGCAAGTTTATAAAAATGGCCAGTATTGGAAAGCCCAATAATATAATGTGTGAAAGCCAACTCAAGTAACTTGATTGATTTTGATTGGAAACAAATTGCTGAAATTTGCTAAAGAAATCCCAATGAATTAAAAGTTTCATTTTCAGATAAGCCAAAACCACTATCAATATTGGGATTAGGATAAAAATAATTCCTATCCGGGCAGATTTTCTGGCATTCATCATTCCGATTTTTAATACCTCCTGATGTTTTACGAAATCGGCATTTGGAGTATTAAGATTCTCCATTTTGCTTTCAAAATTGTTTTCCATGATCTTTTTTATTTCATAATGCAGAAAATCAGATTAGGTTGCATTATTGAATTCAACTTTTAACTTTTCAAGACCCCTCGATAAAAGCGATTTTATTGTACCTTCTTTTTTATCAAGTATTTCGGAAATTTCTTTAAGTGACTTTTTTTCAAAATATCTTAATGAAAGAACCTCCTGATATTTTATGTTAAGTTTTTTCAACGAACGTTGCACACGAGCAAAATCCTCGTTCAACTTTAACTCATTTTCTATTAATTGTTTTTCGGATTGGCCATCGTCAAATTCGAATAATTGACTTGCCTGTGAACCAAGCAAATCCAACGATAAATTAGATGTTTTATTTTTACGGTAGTAGTAATTGATTTCATTAGTTGCAATCCGGTATATCCATGTTAAAATGGAAACACCTTTCCATGTAAGAGTATTCATCTTCAAGTATGCTTTTAAAAAAGTATCGGCAGCTATATCCCTTGAAATATCGTAATCGGCAACACGGTGAATGATATAATTAAAAATAGGCTTGTAATAGGTATCAAAGATTTTCCCAAAATACTCAGGGTTTTCTTTTATTTTTTCTAAAAGCCTTTTTTCTTCATCAAGGTTCATTATAAAAGATTCTTTCAACTATAAATGCAAATTACCCAAAAAGGTTGCAAAAAGGAAATGCCTTTTTTCTTATATTTTGGTAAAATCCTCAGGGGTTCCTTTTCGCTTGTGCATAACGGACGACGGTATGAAACACAGCGGATTGCGTGGCTGCGAATCTATCTTTCGTTTTTTTTCTAAAACTATACTATCAAACTGACAACCCTATGTCAGCAGGGTTTATAATATTGTAGCCAACGGAAAATTGTATGAGCAGTGGCAGTCCCGAATACTTTCGGGAGCGTGGTACTTTCTTATCAAACCGCTATGTAGATTAAGCGAACCATAAGCCTTGATATTTAGCACCTTATCTGCCATTACTTATACAAAATGTTGTGCTTGGTATTTTTTGATTTTTACATAAAAGAACAAGTCAGAAGATTCCGGTCAAAATCGTCAAAATTCTCTATTACAGGGAATTTGAATTCTGAATAATTCTCTTTTGTGGAATTGATAATTATAATATTTGCTACATTGCAATTAATGGCTGCTTGAATACCTGAAAAAGAATCTTCAAAAATAATTGATTCATTATTTTTTACACCTAATTTACCTATTGCCTTTTCAAAAATATCAGGATGCGGTTTCCCTTTAATCTTCTCATCGTTGTAAATAATATGCTCTTCATCAAAATAGTCGAGTAAATTTAGTTTGTTGATAAAAAAATCCACATTGGATTTCCCCGATGCTGTAGCAATTGCCATTGGTATGCCGTGCACTTTTATGTAGTTTAGAAGTTCGACCGCTCCGGGTGCAAGTTGCATTTTGTGCTTAATACACTCATTTCTGTAAATAATCTCTTTTTCTTCGGAATATTGTTCAATTTCCAAATCATTTAACTCCCGTTTGAATATAAATTCAAGCGTATCTTTATTATTTCTGCCGTGAATATATTCTTTCTTTT
>Ga0307440_1000876_pt1 | contig 14855 bp, 11 predicted proteins | sample SalMarWE160410MG_FD_202150 | JGI IMG/M metagenome (GOLD analysis project Ga0307440, IMG submission 202150) | Salt marsh sediment microbial communities from the Plum Island Ecosystem LTER, Massachusetts, United States - WE1604-10 | ecosystem: Environmental > Aquatic > Marine > Intertidal zone >... | reverse complement strand
CGAAATGAAAGCAACTCGAAGTAGCGCCACATCATCTCGTCAGAGACGGACATGACCTTGCCGAACATCTCTTCCGGCGGCTCGGTAAGTCCAATGGCGTTGCCGTAGGACTTGGACATCTTCTGCACGCCGTCCAGGCCCTCGAGGAGCGGCATCGTCATGACGACTTGCGGTTTTTGCCCGTACACATTCTGCAACTGGCGCCCCACCAGCAAATTGAAACGCTGGTCGGTGCCACCAAGCTCGACGTCCGCGTGCAAATGCACGGAGTCGTAACCCTGAACGAGCGGGTACATGAATTCGTGTACCGAAATCGGGTCGCCCGCCTTGTAGCGCTTCTCGAAGTCGTCGCGCTCGAGCATGCGCGCCACCGTCATTTGCCCCGCAAGCCGGATCATGTCGGCGGCATCGAGCTTGCCCAGCCATTCGCTGTTGAAAGCAACACGCGTCTTGTCCAGGTCTAGGATTTTGCCCACCTGTTCGGCATAAGTCTGCGCGTTTTCCTGCAACTCATCGCGCGTCAGCGTGGGCCGCGTCGCACTGCGGCCCGACGGGTCGCCGATCATGCCGGTGAAGTCGCCTATCAGGAATACGACTTCGTGGCCGCGCTCCTGGAACTGGCGCATCTTGTTCAGCAGGACTGTATGGCCCAGATGCAGATCGGGCGCCGTCGGATCGAAGCCCGCCTTGATGACAAGTCTGCGGCCGCTCTCCAGGCGCTCGTTCAGTTCCTCGCGCTTGAGGATGTCGTCGGTGCCGCGGGCAAGTTCGGCGAAATCGGGATGTTCCGGCTTGTCAGTCATGGTTCACGGTGCGTGGCGATGGCAGGATTATACCGGCCGCTTCGCCACTGACCGTCAAAACGGCCGCTGCCGGCGTTGCAGGTACAGCAGCACGAAGCCCGCGAGCGGGATCAGGATGTCGGTCCAGAAGATGACGCCGGCGTTGCCGGGCGCGAAATTGTGCGCGACGATCATTTGGTACACATGGCCGCCCGCCGCGCCCCACAAAAACCCTGCTGGTCCGAGGATCGCCGCCATACGGAATCCCGGGCTGCCGCGGAAAGCGAAAAAACCCACCAATGCAAACCCGAGACTTGCGAATCCGACTTCGTACTGGAAGGGGCTGTTCGCCCAGCCGATGAAATGCGCAGCCATGTCGGCGAAAAACACATGCATCACGAAGTTATAGAAAAAGCTGCAGCCGATGCTGAAGAACAGGAACCAGCGCAGCAGCGCCTCGACGATGACGGGCACCGTGCGCGGGCCCCGGGCCATCGCCAACGCGGTGGCCGAGAAAATGAGCCCGATGACGAAAAAGCTGAGCGTGAAATTGCCCAGCACGAAACCGATAAATGCCGCCATACTTGTTTCCTCTGGTGCGCCTGCGGTGCGGACAAACGGAATTATAGACAGTCTGGATCAACGCGCATCCTGGCCAATGATCAGGGGATTTCTTAATGCCCTGATCGTCGCCCCGGCGAAGGCCGGGGCCCAGTCACATAGTGCCGCGGGCAAGTTCCGCTAAGTCGGGATATTCGATCATAAAATATTGATTGAAATAGCAAAAGGGCAAAAAATTCTAACTTTTCACTATCGCACTATATATCGTGTGCGGAATTGCAACGCATGATGGTTAATATACCAGCGAAAATGCCGGTGCAAAGCCCAAAATTGACGCTAGAAAAAAATTTGATACGCTTCAAAGGCATTTTCATTCTGGAAATTAGAAAAATGAAGATGATGAAGTCACTCAATCCAGCGTATCTGTTCGCGTTCACCCTGCTCGCAGGCACCGCAACGACGGCAAATGCCGCTGCATTAAGCAAAACATTGGTAAACCCCGATTTCCCCCAACCAGCAAGTCAATTCCAACAGCCTGCATTCACACCCACTTCTGTCGGAAGTTCAAACATTATCAGCATATCGGAAGGGAATTGGCGATATGGGCTTACTTACATGTATGGCCAAGCAGGGTGGAAGATTACAGCATATAAGGCAACACGAATACATCCAAGCAACGAGCAACCAGTTGCTTGGTCAACTTTGCAAAAGAACAATTATGTGACCACTGACACTAGCTGCCCGACTCCAAGGCCAAAAATCTCTTCAAATTCCTCATCAAGCGCGCAACCGGATGGATGCACAAACGGCTACCCGGATCCGTCGAAAGACCCCCCGCCCACCGCAGATCCCGGTAAAGGCGGCAAAGGCACGATAACCTATCCGCCACAGGGAGGATGGGTTGTAACGATCACCTGGGTGTCAGAGCCAGTCGTCGTAAATGGCGTAATTGTTGGTTATGAATGGGTCCCGATTAAAGTGGTTGAAGTACCAGAGTAAATTTTTGCATAAACGAAATAAAAAACACCTAGGGGCGCTCTAAATGAGCGCCCCTACTTCTACTTTCCCGGGCATTCAAACCTTGCGGCCTATTTGGCATTTTAGTGGACGGTTTTCCTTGCCATAGTGCCTTGACGGACTTGCTTCCTGCCCTTCGTCTAGCTCAGGACGGGCGACAGCAGGCGCCTGAGGCGTGAAACAACCAGCCCACACACGTCCTTTCGCGTGTCCCATTAAGGCGCGCCGAAAAAACGCAGCCCGCAGCGGCTAAGAGGGTGGCGCCGCATGCGGCGTAGTCCGAGTTGCCACCAGACCCGCCGCTAACGAGCATCGCAGGTAAGCCTCAAGGCCATTGGCCTTCGGGTGGCAACTTACGGCACGATGCTTTTGGCAAGTCCTGGCGAAACAAAAGCCAGGCCGCCGGAAAAGCCAATAACGAAGCATCCCGGCGAAAGCCGGAATGCATATTTTGACTGGATTTCGGATCAAGCCCGGAATGACGGAATAGGCTGGAATTTTCGAAATCAGCTCTTTTTCGGCAGGTAGAGGTCGGTTATGGTGCCGGCCGCGATCTCCGCCGCCATGCCCACGCTCTCGGAGAGCGTCGGGTGCGGATGGATGGAGAGCGCGATGTCCTCGGCGTCACAGCCCATCTCGATCGCAAGCACCAGTTCGGCAATCAGCTCGCCCGCATTGGGACCTACGATACCGGCACCGACGATACGGCCGTTGTCCTTGTCGAAGAGGAGCTTGGTCGTGCCCGACGCCACGCCTAGCGTGAGTGCGCGGCCGTTGGCCTGCCAGGGGAACACCGCCTTCTCGACGCCGATGCCCTTTCCTTTCGCCTCAGTTTCGGTGACGCCAGCCCAGGCGACCTCCGGGTGCGTATAGGCCACCGAGGGAATGGCGCGCACGTCGAAATGACTGCGCTCGCCGCAGGCCGCCTCGGCCGCGACCTTGCCCTCGTGGCTCGCCTTGTGCGCGAGCATGGGCTGCCCGACAATATCGCCGATGGCGAAAATGTGGCTGACGTTGGTGCGCATCTGACTGTCGACCGTTACCAGGCCGCGCTCGTTGACCGACACGCCCGCGGCCTCGGCGCCGATCGCCTTGCCGTTGGCACGGCGGCCGATGGCCACCAGCACGCGGTCGTAGATCCCGCCCCATTCGCCGTCGGGCCCTTCGCACTTCGCATGAATGCCGTTTTTCTGAGGCTTGAGCTCCTTGACGCCGGTCTTCAGATGGACCGCCTCGAACTGATCCGCGGCCTGCTTCTGGTAGACGCGCACCAAGTCACGGTCCGTGCCCGGCATGAGCCCGTCGGTCAGCTCGACCACGGTGACCTGCGACCCGAGTGCGGCATAGACCTGGGCCATCTCCAGGCCGATGATGCCACCGCCCACGACCAGCAATTTCTTCGGAATGTCGGCCAGCTCGAGAGCACCGGTTGAATCCATGATGCGCGGATCGTCCGGCTGCTCCGGCAGGCGCGCCGGTTCCGAGCCCGCAGCAATAATTGCGTGGCGGAAGGCGACCGTCTGCTTCTTCTTGCCCTCGCCGACTTCCAGCGTGTGTGCACCGGTGAAGCGGCCGTAACCATGCACCACGGTCACCTTGCGCTGCTTCGCCATCTGCGCGAGCCCGCCGGTGAGTTTGTTCACGGCGTTCTGCTCGAATTCGCGCACACCGTCGAGGTTGATCTTGGGTTTTCCGAACGCGACGCCGTTACTCTGCATCGCGTGCGCCTGCTCGATGACCTCGGCGGCATGCAGCAAGGCCTTGGAAGGAATGCAGCCCACGTTCAGGCACACCCCGCCCAGGCGCTCACGCGCTTCCACCAGAACCACTTCGCGGCCCAGGTCGGCGGCCCGGAACGCGGCCGTGTAGCCACCCGGCCCGGCACCCAGAACGAGCACATCGCAGTGCAGATCGGCCTGCTCCTTCGCAGCCTCGAACGCGGCTTCGGTCTCGTCGTCGGAAGCGCCGCCCCCGGACTCGGCGACCGGGCTTTCTTCGGCCGTTTGCTGCGGCTCGGGTGCGAATTGTTCTTCCTTCGTCTCCGAGTCAGAGCGCGCCGCTTCCACCGGCTTTTCTTCGCCTTCCGATTGCTCCGGCTGCTTGGCGTCGCTTGCGGAATCCCCGGCTTCCTCGGCCAGGGCGATCACGTCTCCCTCGGAGACCTTGTCGCCCGCCTTGATCTTTACCTCGGTGATCTTGCCCGCAAACGGCGCGGGCACGTCCATCGCCGCCTTGTCCGATTCCAGCGTGATCAGCGAATCGTCCTTCGCAACGGTGTCGCCCGCCTTCACCAGCACGTCAATCACCTCGACGCCTTCGAAGTCGCCGATATTCGGTACCTTGATCTCAGTTGCCATCAATTGCTCCCGAAGGGTTGGGCTCAGCCCACCAGGCCGCGCAGGGTTTCCAGCGTCTCCGCCAGGTGGCGCGTGAAACGTGCCGCCATGGCGCCGTCGATCACGCGGTGGTCGTAAGACAACGACAGCGGCAGCATGAACCGCGGCTCGAAGTCGTGGCCGTTCCATCTCGGCTTCATCTCGGCTTTCGAGACGCCCAGGATCGCCACCTCGGGGGCGTTCACGATCGGCGTGAAGGCCGTGCCGCCGATGCTGCCGAGACTGGAGATCGAGAAGCAGCCGCCCTCGATGTCTTCACGGCGAAGTTTGCCACCGCGTGCCTTTTCGCCGAGCGCCTGCAGCTCCCCGGCAATCTCCAGGAGCGACTTCTGGTCCGCGTCGCGGATCACCGGCACGACCAGCCCCTGGTCGGTATCGACCGCGAAGCCGATGTGGTAGTAGTGCTTGAGTATGAGTGTCTCGCCGGACGGGTCCAGCGACGCGTTGAAGTCCGGCATGGCCTTGAGCGCCAGCACCACGGCACGCACCAAGAAGGCCAGCGGCGTGAGCTTGATGTTCTGTTCGGCGGCCGTCTTCTTCATCGCCTGGCGCACATCCTCCATCACGGTGATGTCGGCTTCGTCGTGCTGCGTGACATGCGGTGCGTTGACCCAGGCCGCCTGCAGCCTCGGGCCCGAGATGCGCTTGATGCGCGAGAGCGGCTTATGCTCGATCTCGCCGAAGCGCGAGAAGTCGACCTCGGGCACGCTCGGCAGGCCCGCGCCGCCGCCGCGCATGGCCGATTTCACGAAGGCCTTGACGTCCTCGTGGGTGATTCGGTTCTTGCGCCCCGAGCCGCTCACGCGGGAAAGGTCCACGCCGAGCTCACGCGCGAACTTGCGCACGCTGGGTCCGGCATGGGCCTTGACGATAGAGACCTGATCGACGGTTGGCGGGGCCGACGTATCCGGACCCGGCGTCCGCCTGGATGGCCGGGCATCGGAAGCGGTAGGTTCGGGCTTTCGGGCAGGTGCCGGCTCTCGGGGCTTACCCTCATCCGCCTTGCCGCCGCCCTTCTCCCCGGCCTCGGCCGAAGCCTTGTCCGGCGCCTCCTTCTCTTCGCCTTTCGATGCCTGCGGCTCTTCGCTCTCGCTTCCGGAACCACCGGCTTCCTCGGCCAGGGCGATCACGTCGCCCTCGGAAACCTTGTCGCCCGCCTTGATCTTCACCGCGGTGATCTTGCCCGCGAACGGCGCGGGCACATCCATCGCCGCCTTGTCCGATTCCAGCGTGATCAGCGAATCGTCCTTCGCGACCTTGTCGCCCGCCTTCACCAGCACGTCGATCACCTCGACCGCCTCGAAGTCGCCGATGTTCGGTACCTTGATTTCTTGCGCCATGCCGCTACTCCTTTGGTGCGCTTACAGCTGCTCGCGCGGCAGCGAGTCCGGATCGATGCCGTACTTCTTGATCGCCTCGGCGACGACCTTGTTCTCCAGCTCACCCTCGTCGGCCAGCGCCTTGAGCGCGTGAACGACGACGTGATACCGGTCGACCTCGAAGAAACGCCGCAGGTCGGCGCGCGTGTCGCTGCGCCCGAAGCCGTCCGTACCCAGCGTAACGTACCGGCGCGGCACGAACTCGCGGATCTGGTCGGCGAAGAGCTTCACGTAGTCGCTGGCCGCGATGACCGGTCCCGCGGTCTTCTCCAAGCACTGCTCGACGTAGCTCTTGCCCGGTTTGCCCGCAGCATGCAACACGTTTGCGCGACGGGTGTTGAGCCCGTCGCGGCGCAGCTCGGTGAAACTGGTCACGCTCCAGGTGTCGGAGCTCACCTTCCATTCCTTGTCCAGCATCTCGGCCGCTGCTTCCACCTCGCGCAGTATCGTGCCGCTGCCAAGAAGCTGCACGCGCTTCTTGTGCTTGCCCGTGCTCGCGAGCTTGTACATGCCACGGATGATGCCGTCCTCGACACCCTCGGGCATCGGCGGGTGCGCGTAGTTCTCGTTCATCGCCGTGATGTAGAAGAACACGTGCTCTTGCTCGACGTGCATGCGGCGGATGCCCTCGCGCACGATCACCGCGATCTCGTAGGCATAGGTCGGGTCGTAGGCGACGCAGTTGGGGAACACGCTGGCATAGACGTGGCTCTGCCCGTCGTCGTGCTGCAGCCCCTCGCCCTCGAGCGTGGTCCGGCCCGCGGTGCCGCCGATCAGAAAGCCGCGCGTCTGCATGTCGCCCGCCGCCCAGGCGAGGTCGCCGAAGCGCTGGAACCCGAACATAGAATAGAAGAAGAAGAACGGGATCATCTCGATGCCGTGGTTGGCGTAGGCGGTACCCGCGGCGGCCCACGAGGCGAGCGAGCCCATCTCGGTGATTCCCTCCTCTAGGATCTGCCCGTCCTTGCTCTCCTTGTAGCGCATCAGCTGGTCGGAGTCTTCAGGCTCATAGAGCTGGCCTACGGCGGAGTAGATGCCGAGCTGGCGGAACAGGCCTTCCATCCCGAAGGTGCGCGCCTCGTCGGGCACGATCGGCACGATGTGCTTGCCGAATTCCTCGTCGCGCGTGAAGGCGGTGAGCAACCGTACCAGGGCCATCGTGGTGGAAATCTCGCGCTCGTCGCTGCCCTTGGTCAAAACGTCGAACCGATCCCACTCCGGCAGCTTCACCGGCGGCGCCTTGTCGATGCGTGCCGGCAGATGGCCGCCCAGTGCCTTGCGCCGCTCATGCAGGTATTTCATTTCCGGGCTGTCCGCGGCCGGCTTGCAGAACGGCAGATCTTCGATCGCGTCGTCGCTGACCGGAATGTTGAAACGGTCGCGGAATTCGCGCAGGTCGTCGTTGGAGAGCTTCTTCGTCTGGTGCGCCGTGTTGCGCCCCTGCCCGACCTGACCCATGCCGTAGCCCTTGATCGTCTTAACCAGGATCACGGTCGGCTTGCCGTTGCTGGTCTCCACGGCGCGCTGGTAGGCGGCGAAAATCTTCACCGCGTCGTTGCCGCCGCGGTTCAGGTGCCAGACTTCCTCGTCGCTCATGTTCGCGACCATCGCCTTGAGTTCCGGGTACTTACCGAAGAACTTCTCGCGCACGTAGGCACCGTCGCGCGACTTGAACTTCTGGTACTCGCCGTCCACGCACTCTTCCATGCGCTTGCGCAGCAGGCCCTTGGTGTCCTGGGCGAGCAGGGGATCCCAGCGCGAGCCCCACACCACCTTGATGACGTTCCAGCCGGCGCCGCGGAACACGCCTTCGAGCTCCTGGATGATCTTGCCGTTGCCGCGCACCGGGCCGTCCAGGCGCTGCAAATTGCAGTTGATCACGTAGATCAGGTTATCGAGCCCCTCGCGCGCGGCGAGTTCTATACCGGCCCGCGACTCGGGTTCGTCCATCTCGCCGTCGCCGAGCATGGCCCAGATCTTGCGGTCGGAGGACTCGACCAAGCCGCGATGCTCCAGGTAGCGCATGAAACGCGCCTGATACACGGCCTGGATCGGGCCCAGCCCCATCGACACTGTGGGGAACTGCCAGTAATCGGGCATCAGCCACGCGTGCGGGTAGGACGAAAGCCCCGGGCCCGTCGCCTCGCGCCGGAAGCGCTTGAGCTGCTCTTCGTCCAGGCGTCCCTCGAGATAAGAGCGCGCATAGATGCCGGGCGAGGCGTGGCCCTGGATGAACACCATGTCACCGCGATTCTCGTCGGTCACGCCCTTCCAGAAATGATTGAATCCGACCTCGTACAGCGTGGTCGCCGACGCATAGGTCGCGATGTGCCCGCCGATGCCGGAGTGGCTGCGATTGGCCAGCACCACCATGGCCATGGCGTTCCAGCGCAAATAGGCTTCCAGCCGCCGCTCCAACTCCTGCTCGCCGGGATACTGGGGCTGCTGGCCGGGCGGGATCGTGTTGAGATAAGCCGTCGTCGCCTTGTAGGGCAAGTTGGCCCCGGACCGGCGCGCCTGATCGATCAGCTGCTCCAGCAGGTAATGCGCGCGTTCGACGCCATCGGTGGCCAGCACGGAGGCCAACGCCTCAAGCCACTCGCGGGTTTCCTGCGGGTCCACATCCTGGTTCCGCTCTGCCTCTGCCATGGGGAGACTCCTTGTTGATTTTCGGCGGCCACTACCCCACGGTCCACCGAGTCACGGGACCGCGCTGCGACCGCGCGAGGCTTCAAGTAACATGCACATTATAAATCCGCCATCCCGACAAGCCCGGACGAATCCCTTGCCACTGACACTGACCCGCCCAGACGACTTCCACCTCCACCTGCGCGACGGCGCTGTACTGACCGACCTGGTGCCCCCTGTGGCGGCCCGGTTCGCGCGCGCCATCGTAATGCCCAACCTGACGCCACCCATCACCACTGTTGAGGCTGCCGCAGGCTACCGGGAGCGCATTCTCGCCGCTTCGCCCGGAGGTTTCGAACCTTTGATGACGCTCTATCTCACCGAGGATACGGACTCGGCGGAAATCGACCGCGCCCGTGAGTCGGGCTTCGTCCACGCAGTCAAGTTCTACCCGGCCGGCGCCACCACCCACTCCAGCGCCGGGGTGCGTGATATCGCCCACACCTACAGCGTTCTGGAGCGCATGAGCGACAGGGGCATGGTACTGGCGATCCACGGCGAAATCGCCGACCCGGCGCTCGACCCCTACGACCGCGAGCCACGCTTCGTCGAAGACGTGCTCGTGCCGCTGATCGAACGCTTCCCGGACCTCAGGATCGTGCTCGAGCATGTCAGCACGCGTACGGCCGTCGACTTCGTGCGCAGCGCCGGGCCCAATGTCGCTGCCACCATTACCGCGCACCACTTGCTTTACTCGCGCGGCATCCTCTTCGAGGGCGGCCTGTCGCCGCATCATTTCTGCCGCCCGATGCTGCAAACCGAAGCCGATCGAGAGGCGCTCATTGCGGCCGCTACCGGCGGTGACCCTAAGTTCTTCCTCGGCAGCGACAGCGCGCCCCATCCGCGCGAGAAAAAGGAATGCGCTCACGCCGCCGCCGGCATCTACACAGGCTATGCGGCCATCGAACTCTATGCCGAGGCCTTCGCGGCCGCCGACGCACTCGACAAGCTGGACGATTTTGCGAGCCGCTTCGGCGCCGCCTTTTACGGCTTGCCCCGTAACAGCGGCACGCTCACTCTGGAGGAAACCCCGTGGGAGGCCCCGGCCGAATACCCTCTGGGCGATACTGCCGTTGTCCCCTTGCGGGCGGGGGAATCCCTGCGCTACAGGCTAGTCGCATGACGCCGATTTCCTCGCGCTTCCGTGGCTTCCTGCCCGTCGTCGTGGACGTGGAGACTGGCGGACTGGAGGCCGGAACCGACGCCATCCTCGAGATCGCGGCCGTGGTCGTCGAGCCCGACATCGGCGGCGGCATCCGCCCCGGCGAATCCGTGGCCGTGCAAGTCGAGCCTTTCGAGGGCGCACGCATCGTGGACAAATCGATCGAGATCACCGGCATCGACGTCAACCAAGCCCTGCGCCCGGCACTGCCGGAAAAAGAAGCGCTGATGCGCATCTTTCGACCGATCCGTCGTGCTCTCAACGAACACGATTGCACCCGGGCGGTATTGGTTGGCCACAATGCCTTTTTCGACCTGGGGTTTCTCAACGCTGCCGTGCGCCGCACCGGCATCAAGCGCAACCCGTTCCATCCCTTCACCAGCTTCGACACCGCGACGCTCGGCGGCGTCCTGCTCGGCCAGACCGTGCTGGCGCGTGCGCTGGAGATCGCCGATATCGAGCAAGACCCGGGGGCCGCCCACTCCGCTGCCTACGACGCCCGCGTCACAGCAGAGCTGTTTTGCCAGCTGGTCAATGCCTGCGAAGGGGTTTATCAACGCGCTCTGGGCGACGCGCAAAACTATTGAACGAACCGCTAAACTAGAAAAATGACTCAGCAAGAGACTCTGCACCGCAAAGACGGGGTCGATATTCAATCGACGAATAATGCCTTTGCCGTTCTGTTGTTCACTGCAGCCTTGATGGCGCTGCCGCTCTCGGTACGTGCACAAGCAACTTCCGCGGCCACTACCCACGCCGCGACCACAGCGAGCGCGGCGGCAACTGCGCCTGCCAGCGAAACCACACCGCCACCGGCCAGTGAAGAAGTGCCGCTGCCCCAGTCACACGCCCCGGCTTTTAAAGAGGTGGACACCAATCACGACGGCAAGATCGAATGGAAGGAAGCGCAAGCGGTCGGCGTGCCGAAAAAGACATTCGATAAATTCGATTTTGACCATAGCGACGCGCTCAGCCAAACCGAATGGCTGTTTGTGCGTTTGCACATGACCGACTTCACGCCGCCCAAAGGCACGGTAGCAGCTCCGGCTGCCGCCACCAAGAAATAATCTCTCTCGCCAAGGCGCCAAGACGCAAAGGTACGGATTTTTAAGCCTTAACTATTACACAATCACGCCGCGCCTCGTGTATCGTTGTCTTACCAATACGAGACCCGACAAATGCCGACTCGCCTGCCGCCCGCCACGCTTGGAATCATCCTCGCCACCATTGGCGTGTTCATCCTGCAACAGGCTGCCGGGCCTACTTTCCTGGTCTGGTTCGCGCTCTGGCCCTGGGGGCCGGCACAGCCCATGCAGTCCGGCCATGGCATCGTCATGGTCGGCTTTCACATCTGGCAGCTGATCACCTACGGTTTCCTGCACGGCGGCATCGCACATATCTTTTTCAACATGTTCGCGCTGTTCATCTTCGGCGGCGCCATCGAAATGGCCTTCGGCCGCAATCGCTATCTCTTTTTCTATTTCACCTGCATCGTCACCGCCGCGCTTACACACCTGCTCGTCGTGCACTTTTTCACCGGCGGCTTCTACCCGACGATCGGCGCCTCCGGCGGCGTATTCGGCATCCTGCTCGCCTTCGGCATGCTCTTCCCGCACCAGCGCGTCTACCTCTGGTTCGCCCTGCCCATGCCGGCTTGGGCCTTCGTCGCCGGCTACGGCGTGCTCGAGCTGGTGTTCGGGATTACCGGCACCGCCTCCGGCATCGCCCATTTCGCCCACCTCGGCGGCATGCTCGGGGGCATCCTCCTGATCCTGTACTGGCGCGGCAAGCTACCGCTGAAGCCCAAAAAACGCCTGCTTTACTGACCTTCCTCTGCCAGCGCCTGTTAACAGGCCCCCAGAAAACCACAGGAACTCTCAGGCGCGACTGATTGTCGCGTGTAGTGGAATTTGTTCGCAAAAGGAGGAAAACATGACATTCCGCACATTGATTATCGTCGCCGCGCTGGCCGCTCCCGTCACGGTCTTTGCAATGGGCTCGAATTCATCCTGGCAAACCCACAAATCGAAGTATCAAAGCAAGATGCCCGCTTCCAAGGCCCCCGCCTTCAATAAAGCTGACACCAACCATGACGGCAAAATCGAATGGAGCGAAGCCAAGGCCGCCGGCGTTCCCAAGAAACTGTTCAAACAGGATGACTTCAACCACACCGGCAAACTCACCAAGAGCGAATGGCACTTCGTTCGCCTGGAGATGCCGGCCAAGCCTCCCCGTTCATAACCTGAGACTTCGCGTGCTGGCCGGCCCGTTACCGGGTCGGCCAGCAGCAGCGGCTATCCCGTTTAGCTCCGGAGGCCAAGGGGCGCTAAAATAGACCGCTTTCGCAGCTTCCCGCGACAATGGAAAAACTCGATCCCAAGGATCTTTACGCCGTCAACGATCTGCTGAGCGAAGAAGAGCAGATGGTGCGAGAAACCACCGCCCGCTTCGTCGACGAGCGCGCCCTGCCGCTGATGGCAGAAGCCTTCGAGAAGGCCCATTTCCCCACCGAGCTGGTGCCCGAGATGGCCGAACTGGGCTTGTTCGGCAGCTACTTCGAGGGCTATGGCTGCGCGGGCCTGTCCGGCACCGCCTACGGTGTGATCTGCCAGGAGCTGGAGCGCGGTGACTCGGGCCTGCGCAGTTTCGTCTCGGTGCAGACCAGCCTGGTGATGTACCCCATCTACACCTTCGGTTCCGACGAGCAGAAGGAACGCTGGCTTCCCGACCTTGCCTCGGGCAAGGCTATCGGCTGCTTCGGCCTGACCGAGCCGCACGGCGGCTCCGACCCGGGCAACATGAAGACCCACGCCAAGAAGGACGGCGAGGACTGGATCCTCAACGGTTCCAAAATGTGGATCACCAACGGCACGCTGGCCGACGTGGCCGTCGTCTGGGCCCAGACCGAAGAGGGCATCCGCGGGTTCCTGGTGGAAAAGGGCATGAAAGGCTTCGAGGCCCCGGAAGTGCATCACAAGATGTCGCTGCGTGCCTCGGTGACCTCGGCGCTGTACTTCGACAACGTGCGCATCCCCAAGGAGAACGTGCTGCCGGGCGTCGCCAGTCTGCGCGGACCGCTGTCCTGCCTCACCCAAGCCCGCTACGGCATCACCTGGGGTGTGATCGGCGCGGCCATCGCCTGCTACGACGAAGCGCGCGAGTACGTGAAGGACCGCACCCTGTTCGGCCGCACGCTGGATCACATGCAGCTCACCCAGGCCCGTCTCTCGCAGATGGCCCGCGGCATCACGAGCGCACAACTTCTTTCCTGGCGTCTCGGACAACTCAAAGACCAGGGCAAACTGCATCCGACGCAAGTTTCGCTCGCCAAGTGGAACAACACCCGCATGGCCATCGATGTCGCGCGCGACGCGCGCGACATGCTCGGCGGAGCTGGGATTACGATCGAGTACTGCCCCATCCGGCACGCACTCAACCTGGAATCGGTGATTACCTACGAGGGTGCCGAAGACGTGCACAAACTCGCAGTCGGGCGCGAAATCACCGGCGTCAGCGCATTTTAAAAGCAGTGATAGATGAATAATCAGGCAGCGAAAGCGGGCTTGGCCCGCAGTGCGACGCGTACGATCAACCGCGTCGAGATCGTCGATAACAATTTCATTGGATTTCTCAGGAACTGGGACGAGGAAGCACCGCGCGCCGACCTCGACGCGCGCGTGCCCGGCACGGGCCTGGGCGGTCACCAGTTTCTGGAATTGTTCGAGTCGCAAATCCTCTCGCGCCAACTCGACATCGAGGCGCGCGCCATGCGCGGCCGCGGCGAAGGTTTCTACACCATCGGCTCCTCCGGCCATGAAGGCAACGCCCTGCTGGGGCGCATTACGCGCCATACCGACCCGGCCTTCCTGCACTACCGCAGCGGTGCCTTTTTCATCGAGCGCGCCCGCCACGTGCCGGAGATCGATCCGGTATTCGACATGGCCCTATCCTTTGCCGCGTGCGTCGAGGATCCGGCCTCGGGCGGCCGGCACAAGGTCTTCGGCAGCAAACCGCTATGGATTCCGCCGCAGACGTCCACCATTGCCAGCCACCTGCCCAAGGCCATGGGCGCTGCTTGCGCCATCGATCAGGCGCGCCGCGCCGGTTGCCTCCCCGTGCCCGATGACAGCATCGTGCTGTGCTCTTTCGGCGACGCCTCGGCCAACCACGCCACGGCACAGGCCGCAATCAATGCCGCCGCCTGGACCGCGTTCCAGAAACTGCCGTGCCCGATCGTGTTCGTTTGTGAGGACAACGGCCTGGGGATCAGCGTGGATACGCCGCCGGGCTGGATCGAGGCGAACTTTTCCAATCGTCCCGGCCTGCATTACGTGCAGGCAGACGGGCTGGACGTGGCCCACGGTTACCATCCCGTCGAACAGGCCGTGGCCTGGTGCCGGGAGCAGCGGGCGCCGGTGTTCCTGCACCTGCGCACGGTGCGCCTCCTCGGCCATGCGGGCACCGACATCGACATCGAGTACCTCGGCGCGGACCGCGTCGCGGCCGCCGAGGCCAACGACCCGCTGATTTTCTCGGCGGAAACGGCTCTCGAACTGGGGCTGGCAACACCCGCGGAACTCGAAGATCGCTACCTCGCCTGCCGCGAGCGCGTGCAGCAGGCATCACGCAAAGCGGCAAAGCGCACGCGTATCGAGACGGCGGAAGAGGTCATGCGTCCGCTGGCCCCCTACGACGCGAAAGCCGTCAAGGCCGAAGCGGAACGCGCGGACTTCGAGCCGGCCCGCAGCGAAGCCTATGGCGGCGCAAAACGGCTGCCGGAAAACGGCGCCGCACGGCACCTGTCCATTCAGATCAACCGCGCCTTGCACGAACTCATGGCCAAATACCCCGAGGCCACGATCTTCGGCGA
>Ga0307440_1000875_pt1 | contig 14871 bp, 9 predicted proteins | sample SalMarWE160410MG_FD_202150 | JGI IMG/M metagenome (GOLD analysis project Ga0307440, IMG submission 202150) | Salt marsh sediment microbial communities from the Plum Island Ecosystem LTER, Massachusetts, United States - WE1604-10 | ecosystem: Environmental > Aquatic > Marine > Intertidal zone >... | reverse complement strand
TGATCCGCAATGACAGACATACACTCCAACTTTTGCCATGCTTACCTCCATTAACGTAAATGAAAACGGCCTCTTGAAGAGAGCTGCCGTTTGGCCTTTTTATACAAAGTATTCGACTGGGGGGGGGCGTCCTAGCGTACAGCCCATGCCGATTTTGACCCCCGTTGTCTCTCTTAGTTGAACAAAAAGCACAATTAAGATTGTTCGTAATGTTCAATTTGTGCAATAAATAATTTATTTTTGTAAATTGTAAAGAAGTTTTTTTTGATAAATGTATCAAGAGATTTAATATGTACTCGTTTGTGGTACCGCATTCACGTGCTGCTGTATTAGTATACAATAATGTATGTGTTTGTTTATAAATAATAAAAATAGACATGTTTCTGTGCTCTCCAGAAAGTCTCAATGTGTTTTGATGTGCCGAAAAAAAATTAGAGATAGTTCAAGAAACCACAATACGCATAATACGCATAACTGGTTTCCGGTAGGATATTGATGGTCTCAAAAGATCTACCGCAAGAGAGTCCCGGAATAATTTTGCTTCGGACTTGCAGCCGGTAGAAATGGCCTTATAGTAATTGCACAGGATTTAGGAGTTCCTAAATTTACAATTTGCCCCCTGTCTTATTTTTCGTCCCCTATGCTGCCATAGGGGACGGTTTCATCTAAAAACACAGTGCTGATGGTTAGGGTGAAAAAAGAAGGGGGGCAATTTTGATATTCCACATATCTTTCCAGGAATTGAGGATCGACTGCCGGGGAATATTTCTTGGCATGTCGTAATATCTTGATAGTTTGGAACGAACATGTACCTATTGGTTTATAACCGTTTTATAATAGAAAGAGGTGAGACTATGAAAGGTGATTATGGTTCAATGATTTGGGTGAATGATAAAAAAGGAAGGGAGTATGTCTGTACCGTAGATATTGAGCATCTGAGAGAGAAGGATTTCGAACGGCTCAGCGATGAAGAACGCAAAAATTGCTCTGATGTCAACCAGATCATTGGCTCTGAGCGTTGGTGAGATCCAGGTGGCATTTTTGAATCAAAATCCACTGACTCGAAATGCCTTATGAAACAGGAAAGCAAAACCATAGCGGCCTTTTCATAGAAAGTACCGCCGTCATTAACCAACGAGGCGGACCAGACCTGACGGCCGCAACAGAGCATGAAAGATCATTGCTCAGAAATGGAAGGCCTGTCGCCTGGAAGACTTTCATTAAGCAAAAGGTCTTTATATAGACGGCACCATTCAAGATGAATGATGCCGTCAATTTTTTTTAGGAAATAGCGGAGATGGTCCGATCCTATTTGCCCATCATTTTTTCATCAGCTGCCGCAGGACATAGGGGAGAATGCCGCCGTTTTTAAAATAACTGACCTCGATGTCGGTATCCAGGCGGGAAATCGCCTCGAATCTGATTTCTGACCCGTCTTGTTTCACTGCCCTGACAGCGAGCCTCTGTCTTGGTTGCATTGAATCGAGGTTTTCAATAAAGAATGTCTCGGATCCGTCAAATCCCAGGCTGTCGATGTTGTCTTCCGGAGCGAAGATCAGTGGAAGAACACCCATGCCGACCAGATTGTTGCGGTGGATTCGTTCATAGGATTCAGCGATGACAACTTTGATCCCCAAGAGGGTTGTTCCCTTGGCGGCCCAATCCCGTGACGATCCTGTTCCGTATTCCTTGCCTCCCAAAACGATCAGCGGCACTTTTTCAGCCTTATATTCCATGGCCGCATCGTAATTGTACATTTCCTTTTTTTCGGGATATTTTATTGTGTAGCTTCCCTCTTTCGGTGCCACCATCCGGTTTTTGATTCGAATGTTTCCAAAGGTTCCTCGCATCATCACTTCATGGTTTCCCCGCCGTGATCCATACGAGTTGAATTCCAGGGGAACAACCTTGTTCCGCCTCAGATATCGGCCTGCGGGATAGTCGGCCGGAATGGAGCCGGCAGGGGAGATATGGTCGGTGGTTACGGAATCTCCGAGGAGCAGGAAAGGACGTGCGCCCTGTAAATCATCTGTGGAGGTGGGATCCAGTTTGAACCCATCGAAATAAGGGGGTTTTTTAATGTAAGTTGATTCCGGATTCCAGGCAAACGTCGTGCTTTCCGTTACCTTAAGTTTTTCCCAGAAGGCGTCTCCATCGAAGATTTTGCCATACTCCAGGGCAAATGATTCTTCTTTGACATGGGCCTTCACTAATGAGTCAATCTCTTCATCGGACGGCCAGAGATCTTTCAGGAAGACCGGTTGGCCGTCTTGATCTTTTCCCAGTGGTTCCTGGGTGAGGTCGATGTCGATACGTCCGGCCAGGGCGAAGGCCACAACGAGCAAGGGAGAGGCAAGGAAATTCGATTTGATGTTTTGATGAATTCGGGCCTCAAAGTTTCTGTTTCCGGAGAGCACGGCAGCGACATTGAGATCGTGTTCCTTAATTGCCTGTTCGATGGTCGGGTGGAGTGGTCCACTATTGCCTATGCAGGTCGTACAGCCAAAGGCAGCCACATGAAACCCCAGTGCTTCAAGCCCTGACATGAGACCTGCCTCCTTCAGATAATCGATAACCACCTTTGATCCCGGTGCCAGCGATGTCTTGACATGCATGGGAACCTTTAGTCCTTTTTCTGCAGCCCTCCTGGCGATAAGCCCGGCTCCCATCAGTACGTAAGGATTGGAGGTGTTGGTACAGGAGGTGATGGCAGCAATGACCACACTCCCGTCGCCGATCGGTATCTGTCGTCCGTTGAGTTCTATTGTGGCCTTTTTTCTCTCTGTCGGTGTACATTCAGGAGGCCGTACCGACTCCGATCCGGACTCCTCATGGAAGACGGAGATATGTTTTACGGCAGTGTCCCGGTTATAGGTGCAGCCGAGTATGTTTTGGAAGGCCTTTTGCATCCCGGAGAGGGGAATGCGGTCCTGTGGCCTTGAGGGACCGGCAAGAGACGGCTCGACACTTGCAAGATCAAAGTCGATTACCTGGCTGTATTCAGCGGTTTCTTCACCGGTTGCGAACAGGCCTACTGCCTTGGCATAGGCTTCGGTCAGCTCGGCGCGTTCATGACGGTTGGTCAGGCGCAGGTACTCGAGGGTCTTGTCGTCAACCGGAAAAAATCCCAGCGTTGCACCATATTCCGGAGTCATATTTGAGATGGTGGCTCGGTGAGGTATGGGGAGGTTTTTCAGGCCGGGTCCGAAATACTCCACGAATTTTTCCACAACTTTGTATTTGCGTAAGAGTTCGGTGATGGTTAGTACCAGGTCGGTTGCCGTAATTCCCGGTCGAAGTTCTCCGGTCATTCTGACCCCCACGACAGCAGGAATAGACATGTAATACGGTTGTCCGAGCATGACCGCCTCGGCCTCGATACCGCCCACTCCCCAGCCCATTACCCCAATACCGTTAATCATCGGAGTATGGGAATCGAGTCCCACCAGGGTGTCGGGGTAGGCAATAAGACCTTCCTGGTTTTGTTCTGCAATGACCACCCGGCCAAGGTGTTCCAAATTGACCTGATGACATATACCGGAGTTGGGAGGGACAACCTTGAAATTGTCAAAGCTCTTTTGCGCCCATTTCAAAAGCTCGTAACGTTCGCCGTTTCGTTCATATTCCTTGGCCACATTTTCAATGAGGCAGTCCGGGGTCCCGAAGGCATCGATCTGGATGGAATGGTCGACGATCAATTCTACCGGGACCAGGGGGTTAATTTTAGCCGGGTCTCCTCCAAGGTCCTTTACGGCATCCCGCATTACCGCCAGATCGACCACAGCCGGAATCCCGGTAAAATCCTGCATCAGAACACGGGCAGGATGGTAGGGAATTTCCACCGGATTGTCATAATGTGTCTGCCAGTTGGTAATGGCCTGTATGTCTTGTTCCGTAACGATACGACCGTCCAGTTTTCTAAGAAGATTTTCAACGAGGATGCGGATGGAAAAAGGCAGACGTTTAATTGAGCCTATACCTTTTTTCTCAAGGGATTGGATATCAAAATACCGGTAGGTTTTTCCTCCGCATTGTAGGTGGCTTATAAAATCATTCCGCTTCATCGTGAGGGGGTCTCCTCTGTTAATGGTTGTTCTGTGATATGAAAGACGTAAAAAACAGCGTATGCCGGGGTGGATCACAGGCTGAAAAATAGATGATGAGAATCCGTTTCATTTTGGATACCATCTGGTATTTATTATCATACTGAGTGGAGAAAATGGAAGAGGCAATTTGATCGCTTTGAAAAATGTCTTTTTGTCCAGAGGACATCTCAATCCGTGAATTATGCGGTTTAATCATGCGCAAAAAGTATGCGCCAGGAAGCGACCGGAAATGAATATGCAAATATTTCGATCAATTATTGTTTGTTATGCCGGTTGCCGTATTTCTGTAAGAGGAAAGCTCAACGTAAAGGTGGTCCCACGACCGGGGTCAGATTTCACGTCAACATATCCCTTATGGGCTTCCACCACCTCTTTAACCAGAGACAGCCCCAGTCCCGATCCGGTGATATGCCGGGTTGCCTTCCCCTTGACCCGGAAAAAGCGGTCGAAAATATGAGGGAGATCTTCCTTGCTGATGCCGATTCCGGAATCTTTGACGGTCAGATTGACTAAACCGCCATTCACCGATGTGGTGATTTCCATTTCGCCGCCTTCCGGGGTGTATTTAACGGCATTAGAGACGATATTCATAAACGCGGTCCGTATGTGGTCATAATCGACATTGAACCACCAGTCTTCGATGCAGGGGGTATAGCGGACCTTGATGTTTTTGCTTTCGGCCTGGGGGAGTGCAATGTCCACGATATCTTTTACGATCTCGTGTCCTCTAATTGGTTCGAGGTTGAATACTACCGTACCGCTCTCAAGCTTTGACAGGTTGAGCAGGTTTTCTATGAGACGTAATAGATCCCGGGTTCGAACAGTAATTCGGCTATGTAACCTGTTGCAGGAATGTGCCGCCTCGTATTTACAATCGATCTGCAGGGCATAGATCATCTGTTCGATTGAGGCTAATGGCGCTTTGAGTTCATGGGCAACCATGGCCACGAATTCGGATTTCATTCGGTCGATCTGTTTATGGGTGCTGATGTCTTCAAAGGCTGTGACCGATCCGAGTACCGTACCTTTGTCAGATATGACGGGTGCGCAATGGGCGCGGAGAAATTTTCGGGATATGGTTCCTGGAGCGAATTCACGGGTAACAACAGTGGAGTTGCTGATGGCCTCATTGACCATGAGAACCGCAGTATTGTCCTGGATTGAGGCGGATAGAGGTTTGCCGATGACCGGGTCCGTCTGAATTTCCAGGATCTTGATCGCCGCCGGATTGTGGTGGACGACAACGCCATGCCGGTCGGTGATCAAAACTGCTTCTGCCATGCAGCTAAAGACGGTCTTTAATCGGCTTTGCTCCTTGTTGATGGCCGCAAGGCTGAGCGTTCGTTCTTCCCGGAGTTTTTCCGTTTCAGCCTGCAGGGTCAGCTTGTCGACGGCGCGATCCACCACTATCCTGATATAGTCGGGTGTGAACGGTTTGCCGACAAAGTCAAATGCACCTTGTTTCATCGCCGTTACGGCCTTGGAAACGGTGGCAAAGCCGGTAATGACGATGACCTGGATCTGGGGTTGGTTTTCCTTGACCCAGCTCAACACCGTAAACCCGTCAATACCGGGCATCATAAGATCCAGCAGGACAATATCGAAGCCTTTATCCTTAATCATCTCAATGCCGCGTTCTCCGTTTTCAGCTTTATCTATTGTATATCCTCTTCCTGCCAGTGCACGCTCTACACCTTCACGGATAACCTTTTCGTCATCAACGATCAATATGCGGATCTTATCCATAATATTTTTCCAGGTAGAAGAAAGCTGTTGCATAGAAAGCCCGCGAATCCAGTAGTATGGCTCGCTGATTTAAAAGCGATTGGAATGCAATCAATGTTCAGGATACCAACTGCCGTCGCCCATTACATAAAAATGCCTTACTGTTGCATGAGAAGTATACAACAGTAAGGCAGGGCAGGCTATTTTAGCCAGTTCTTGATAAGTTTCAGAAGCTCTTGAGGCTCCACGGGTTTGGGCATATAGTCTTCGGCATCGCTTTCCAGCATATCACGATGGGTGTAGGTGCTGGTGGTGACCCGATCTGCTACGGCGGTCAGCAGGATGACCGGAATCTTGGCGGTATCGGGGTTTGCTTTTAGTTTTGCGCAGGCCTCATGCCCGTTCATTACCGGCATCATAACATCAAGGACGATCAGGTCAGGTTTTACGGTACCTACAGCTTCAAGGCCTTCTTCACCGTCATAAGCGACGCTTACATCATAGCCACCGTTTTCGACTATAACTTTAACTGCCTCAACGAAATCGGGATCGTCATCAATCAGCAGAATCTTTTTTTTCTCAGCCATGTGTTACCTCCATTTGTCGTGCTTTGGTAGTATGCTTTTTCCTCTTATTCGACAACCGGCCTCGGAAGCAGTCCGGCACCTCCTATAATCTCGGCAAGTTTTTCCTCCCATTCAATAGCCATAACATGAACACCAGCAATGCCTTCCAACTCTTTGAGCTCCTGGATCTGCTCAATACACATCTCTATCCCTTTTGCAGCCTGTTTTTCCTTCGGCTCGTCGGCGATACGCTTGATCACCTCATCAGGAATGTCCATTCCAGCGACCATCCTCTTCATGAATTTTGCCATTCCCGCAGATTTCAGAGGTGTTACGCCCGCCAGGATTTTGACCCTTTCGTGAAGCCCTTCTTTTTTGGCCAGGTCCAGATAGGTTTTGAATTTCTCCATATTGTAAATACATTGGGTCTGCACGAAGTCTGCCCCGGCATCGATTTTCATCTTGAGCCTGGGAACGCGGATCTCAAAGGGATCAGCAAAGGGGTTGACCGCGCAGCCGATATAGAATTTCGGCGCACCATCCAGCTTCTGGCCGGAAGGAAAGATGCCTTCGTCCCGCATGGTCTTGACCATGTGGATGAGCTGCATGGAGTCGATGTCAAAAACGTTTTTCGCCTGGGGGTCGTCACCAAACTTCTGATGGTCTCCCGACAGACAGAGCATGTTGCGCACTCCCAGTGCCGAGGCCCCCAGGACGTCGGATTGCAGGGCGATGCGATTCCGGTCGCGGACAACCATCTGCAACAGGGGTTCGATACCCATCTCTTTGATCAGTATACACCCGGCTGTTGAACTCATGCGGACCACCGAGGTCTGATTGTCCGTGACATTGCAGGCATCGACATTTCCTTTGACCAGTGCCGCCTTTTTGCGGACAACCTCAGGATCGGCGCCTCGCGGAGGACCGCATTCCGCAGTGACCGAAAAATTGCCGGCCGTCAATACTTTCTCCAGATTGCTTCCTGATTTCATTATATCATGTCCTCCCTGACAATGCGACGTGGACCACCATCTCGTGATGAGTTCCACCCTTTATACGGTTTCAGTTTGGTATAATTGTCCATTTGGTTCAGGGATTTCAGGCGATCGACGATCAGCTGCCAGCCGCAGGGAACGCTTTTGTCGACCTCGCAAATCCCTTGGGAAGAACCGCCGCAGGGCCCATGGAAGAGCGATTTTGCGCATCGGGTCACCGGGCAGATGCCGCCGGTCAGATGCAGTACGCAGTCACCGCAGCCCTGGCAACGCTCGGCCCATTCCCCCTGGCGTTCGGTGACCCCCAGAAAACCGGTGTTGATCCCGGGAAGAAGGGGGGTGGTGAGGTATTTTTCGGCAAGGAACTGGATCCCGGCACCGCAGGCAATGGAAAGTACCGCCTGAAAGTCTTCGACATAGGGGCGCATGGTTTCCACATATTCTGGATCACATTGCCTCTCCAGGCAGACCTCCTTAATAGTAATTTTTTTGCCGGCCGCCTCCCTGGCCAGGCGGATGGTGGAGGCGAGGATTTCGACCTCTTTTTCTCCGCCGACACGACAGACGGTCACGCAACCATAGCAGCCGGCCAAGACGATATTGTCGTATGGCTCAAGCATCTGCAAAATCTCTTCAATGGGTTTTGGCGTACCTGTTATCATACGGTTTTTACTCCTATTGAGATTGTTGGGGAAGAGTTTTTCGAGCCACATTGATTGGGCTGGGGCCCAGCTCCCGGATTTCCGTGACGAATTCGTCAACGAAGGAGGCGAATTTGGCCCCGTCGCCCGCGCTCAAGTTAAACATTTTAATTCGGTTAGTACCGAGATTTATTGTTTCTAAAATAGTGTCCACACGTTTCACCCGCGCTCGTGCCCGGATATTACCGTTTACGTAATGGCAATTTCCCTCGAGACAACCCATGACCATGACGCCGTCGGCGCCGTTTTCAAAGGCCTTAAGCAGCAACGACTCTTCAACCCGTCCCGTGCACGGTAAAAGGACAATACTGGTCGTGGCGGGGTACGACCTTCTTTCCGAACCTGCCAGGTCCGCTGCGCTGTACGCTCAGTAGCGGCAGGCAAAGATGATGACATTTGTCGTATGATCGCTCATTCATGTCCTCCTTTATGATACCGTTGAGTCGCTCGTACTATAGGCCTCGAGTTTGGCGACGATGTTGCTGTCCAGATACCTTCCAAGCGTAATCGCTTTTGCGGGGCATTCCGCCACACAGATACCGCAACCCTGGCAGAGGGCGGGATTGATCTCGGCGGTGTGTTGATCGTTTATAAACGGCACTCCGTAGGGGCAGGCCCTGACACAGGTAAGGCAGACCGCGCAATTCGTCGGGTCCACCGTCGACACCACTCCGGAGAGTTTCAGCGTTTTCTTTGAAAGGACGGTGGTAGCTCTGGCGACAGCCGCCTGGGCCTGAGCTATGGTCTCCGAGATATCCTTGGGGGCGTGGGCGGTTCCGGCCATATACAGACCTTCGCTGGGCAGATCGACGGGCCGCAGCTTGGCGTGGGCCTCAATGAAAAAACCGGCCTTATTGCGGGGAATTCTAAGCAATGTGGCGAGCTCTTCGGTGTCGCGGGATTTTATCCCGGTCGACAGAACCAGCAGGTCCGGTCTCAGACTGATCTGCATGCCGATCGAGGGATCGGCGACCTTGATTTCGATGCCTTGTTCATCGGCCTTGATATCAGGTGGGTTTTCATCGGGATCGAAGCGGATGAAGTTGATACCTTTCATTCGGGCCTCGCGGTATTGGAGTTCACCGAGTCCGTAACACCGCATGTCACGATAGAGGATATCGACCCGTCCATCCGGATGCTGCTCCTTGAAATGCAGGGCGTTTTTAACCGCCTGATTGCAGCAGACCCTGGAACAGTAATCAAGATGGTTGCTGTCGCGGGAGCCTGCGCACTGCAGCATAACGACTTTTTTATAGTCGTCTGTTGAACCGGAAGTATACAGGTTCATCTCGAAATCGGTCTGGGTGACGACATTGTCGATATCTCCGAGTCCGAAAATCTCGGGACGGGATTCCTCGGCGCCGGTGGCTACCATAATTGCCCCGTGTTTAATCTTTCTGCTACCGCCGGAGGGAGTCATTATCTCCGATTCGAAGGAACCGATGAATCCCTTCTGGTCGACGACCACGGAATTGACCAGGATCTTGATCCGGTCGTTGTTCATGACCTGATCTTTCAGACTCTGGACATATTGTCCGATATCCTTTCCGTCAAAGCTCCATCTGAGCGACTGGGCGTGACCGCCCAGCGTTCCCTGCTGTTCGACGAGATAGACTCCGAAACCCTGTTTGGCGGCTTCCAAGGCGGCCGTCATGCCGGCCACACCACCGCCGATAATGAGAAGGCTCGAGTCGACAGCGAATTCAAGTTCAGTCAGTGGCCTGGTCTGGGAGGCGTTGGCCACGGCCATGCGCATCAGACGTTTGGATTTTTCCGTGGCCAGATCTGGTTCGGTAGGATGCACCCAGCTGCATTGATCCCGGATGTTGGCCATATCGAAGAAATATTTGTTGATTCCGGCCTGGCGCAGGGTCGACATGAAAAGGGGTTCGTGGGTGCTGGGTGAACAGGCGGCAATGACCACGCGATTTAGCTTGTTCTCCTCGATGATATCGCGGATGCCTTCCTGGGAATCCTGCGAGCAGGTATAGAGCGGGTGGTCGGCATAAACAACTCCTGGAAGGCCCCTTGCGTATTCGGCAACACCCGCCACATCGACCACCGAGGCAATGTTGGCTCCACAGTGGCAGACGAAGACGCCGATGCGCAGCTCCTCGTCGGGTGAGGAGGGGTGCTCTTCCGGTAGAACCTCCTGGGTAATCAGGCTTCCGCGGGCCGTGGCAAGGTCAGCTGATGCCGCCTGGGCGGCGGCAGAGGCTTCACTGACCGTCTCCGGAATATCCTTGGGGCCGTTGAAGGCGCCGCTGACGAAGACGCCCGGCCTGGTGGCGGCAAGCGGATTGAAGGTATCGGTCACGGCAAAGCCGTAATCGTCCATATCGATGCCGAGAACGTTAGCCAGGGATTTTGTTTTCTCGGGAATCTGTATACCGACGGACAGGACTACCATGTCGAAAATTTCGGTTATTTTATCCCCTGAGCCGGTGACGTATCGCAGTTCGAGATTACCGGTCTGGGGATCTTCGAACACCCGGCTTACCATGGCACGAACGTAGCGGACATTCTTTTCCTTGGCACGGGTGACATATTCGTCGAAGTTTTTTCCAAAGGAGCGCATGTCGATATAAAAGATCGTGGGCTCAATGGTCGAATCATGTTCCCGGGCGATAAAGGCCTCTTTGGTGGCATACATACAGCAGACCGAGGAACAGTAGTCCCGATTGCAGGAATGATCGCGGGAGCCGACGCACTGGATCCAGGCGATCTTTTTCGGATGGGCACCGTCGCCGGGGCGAGAAACGGTTCCAGAGGTCGGCCCGGAAGCGGATAGAAGGCGTTCGAACTCGATACTGGTGACGACGTTCTTATAGAGTCCGTAACCGAATTCACCACGTTTTTTGGCATCGAAGACTTCAAATCCGGGTGAGAAGATAACCGAGCCGACATCGATTTCGGTCTCAGATTCAGTATGATTGTAATCGATGGCACGTAATCCACAGACGGAACCGCAGATGCCGCATGCACCTGTGTTGAGGTGGACGCAGCTTGCCTCGTCGATCACCGGAACCCGCGGAACCGCCTGGGGAAAGAATATGTTGACGGGTTTTCTGGTGTTCAGGCCCTCGTTGAAGGTGTTTATCAGCGGCCGCGGTACCTTGTTGGTCAGCTCGGGAACCCGCAGGAAATTCACTGGGCAGATCGAGGCGCAGGCGCCGCAAACCTGGCAGATGTCGATTCCGGCTTGGATGCCGTTCTCCACCATCTTCAATGCACCGATATTCATGACTTTTTGACACATCATTGCACAGAGACCGCAACGGATGCAGTCCTGCATGTCCTGCCCGGAGATCTCTTCTTTAATGGACTGGGACCTGGCGACGATTGCCGCCCCCAGGCTTTTTTCCATCTCGGGGGCATTGCTGACGGTGATGGCTTCAAATTTTTCCGGGCAGGCTACGAAGCAGGCACCGCAGGCAGTACATTTTTCCGGCAGGATCTTGGCAATGCTGCCCTTTTCCCAGACGATGGCCTGCTGGAGACAGGAACGGAAACATATGCCGCATTTCTGGCATTTTTCTTCATCGACGGTGAATGTCCATCCATGAAAGGATTCAGGTTTCGGTTTTCCGGGACCGGTAATGACTGTTTTTTCGACGGATTTGAGCTTTTTCTTCTTTTCGCCGGGGGCGGGTTGTTCGGGAAAGGTGGAGGTGTAGGTAACCGGACAGGCGATTTCGCAAGCACCGCAGCCGTTACACTTGGCAGTATCGACATACCGGGCATGACGGGCGATGGTGGCCTTGAAATTACCGGTTGTACCGTCCAGGGCCGTGACATCGCTGTGGGTCATGAGTTCAATGTTCTTATGCCTGCCCACCTCGACCAGCTTCGGAGAGACAATGCACATCGAACAGTCGTTGGTCGGAAAGGTCTTGTCCAGCTGGGCCATTTTGCCACCGATGGCAGGCGAGCTTTCCACCAGATGGACTTTGAAGCCGGAATTGGCAAGATCGAGAGCGGATTGCATGCCACTTATTCCACCTCCGACTACCATTACGGCTCCGGTGATGGGAGTGGTGGAGTTGGCTTGTTTGTGGGTATCATGAGTCATGCCGCGTCCTCCCTGGTTGCCTGGGGTTGAAGAAATAAATCGGTAAGGACATCTGGCGAAACGAGATGTACTTTCTGTTGTTTTTTCGGGTAGTCACCGCTCAGGGCGGCCGCGATCAATTCGGTGGCGAAGAAGACCGGCAGACCCTTGTTAGCCCCCCCACCGTCGAGTTGACGACTCTCTACGTTGGCCTGGCACATCGGGCAGTCGGTCACCATGGCCGTGGCACCGGCCCTTGAGGCAGCGGAGGCGATATCGCCGACCAGCTTGACGGCGATGTCCGGCCGGGCCATGGTCAGGCTGCCGGAGCAGCATTCGGTGCGATGGGACCACATGACAGCTTCAGCCCCGATAGCCCGTACAATGTTTTCCAGAGTTTCGGGCATTTCATGGTTTACGGCCCCTGTGATCTTAGGATGTCGCAGTGACAGGCAGCCGTAGTAGCAGGCAATTTTCAGGTCCGCAAGTGGTTTGGTCGTAAGCGCGGTGATCTGTTCTAAGATCTCCGGTTTCGAGAGCAGGGTGCTGATATGGACGATCTTCATTTCCTGATTATACTGGGTGATATCCCAGTAATCTGGGTCTTTCTTGACCGCCTTATCCGCTGCGCAAAGTCTTTGAAAACAGGCTGCGCAGGGAACCAGAATGTCGTGGCCCGCCTCCTGGGCGAGCATCAGGTTGCGAATGGGAAGGCGCATTCCGATTTCATGATCGGTCATGTGGGCCGATGAGGCTCCACAGCAGTTCCAGTCCGGGATTTCAACAAGATCGATATCGAGCTTTTTGCAGATTTCCTGCACTGAATGGTCGTAGTCGTGGGCTGTTCCATGCAATGAGCAGCCGGGGTAGTAGGATAGTCTCATCTGTCATACTCCTTTCCCTTGCCCGAGAAGATCTGCTTGATCTCGGCCTTTTCCTTGATGGAATGCGGGAGAATGTTGAGTTTTCCTTTTTTGAACATGTCAAGGCCCAATTTCATGTCGCCCATGTAGTCGCCGGAGCGAAGTTTGTACCCAGCGATCATTCCCACCTCATAGGCGCGTCCCCAACGTTTGATCGAGTCGAGCATCGACTGATGAAAAATCGGGATCCTCGGCTGGGCCGGAGTAATGCCTTTTTTCAGGGCCAATGATCGGAGAACATCCATCAGGGCAGCTATTTCAATGTCGTTGGGGCAGCGGGTGGCACAGGTCTCGCATGCGGCGCAGAGCCAAATGGTGTTGCTCTTTAAAAGGATGTCCTCCATGCCGTAAGATGCGAGACGGACAACCTCCATGACCTTCAGATCGAAGAAGTCGGAAACGGGACACCCGGATGAACAGCGTCCACACTGGTAGCAAGCATGAACATCGATATTCATCGTTTCCAGTTTGCTCAGGAATTTACGATTCTCCATTTCCGGTGAAATGACATTATTGTTCATGATTTTCTCCAATTAGATTTTCCATGACCGCCGGAAAACGCAAGGTGAAGGTTGTGCCGGTTTCCGGTGTGGATGAAACTCGAATGCTGCCTTTATGTTCCTTGACAATCGCATAGGAGACGGAGAGTCCAAGTCCCGTTCCTTCACCGGTTGCCTTGGTTGTAAAGAAAGGGTCGAATATTCTTTCCTGAAGCTTTTGTTCGATCCCGGGGCCGCTATCGGAGATCTGGATTTCATCGATATCCTGGTTGGCCCGTGTCCTGGTGGTAATCGTCAAGGTACCGTGGCCTTCCATGGCCTGGGCGGCATTGACCACCATATTCATGATAACCTGGTTGAGTCGCATGGAGTTGCCGAAGATGGGCAGGATGTTATCCTTAAGGTCGAGTTTGATCTCGATATTATGGAAAAGAGGCTGATTTCTCAGCACACCCAGAGTTTTTCGGATCACCGCATTGGGATCGATCAGATCCATCTCATAGGTCGTCTGGTGCGAGAATTCAAGCAGGTCGGCCACAATCACCTTGCAACGTTCCGCCTCACGGATGATGGTCTTCAGATCTTCCTGAAGTGGGTGTTCATCGCCTAAATCTTCCTGGACCAGATTGGCGTAAAGCATGATACCCGACATCGGGTTGTTGATCTCATGGGCGACACCGGCGGCAAGTCGGCCAAGGCCTGCCATCTTCTCCGACTGGATGAGCATGTTGTGGGTATGCTCGAGGTCCTCCTCTATTTGAAGGATCGCCCGCATATCGGTGAAGATCCCGAAGGTGGCGATCTCCTGTCCCTTATCGTAGATGATTCCTCCGGAAAAACTCACCGGGATGTCATGACCGTCCTTGTGCTTGACGATTATCTCGTGTCGCAACAGCTTGCCTTTACCGCCGAAATCGTTACTGCGCATGCGCTTTATCAGTTCATAGGCGACGTTTTCCTGGTACAGGCCTGTAACATGGAGGTTTGAAATGGCCTCCTTTTCCGTGTACCCGAGCAGGGACTGGGCGCCTTGGTTAAAGAGGATGATGTCGCCTTTCATATCCGAGGCGATAATCGAATCGACAGAGGAATCGATCAGGTTGTGAAAGAAGGCGTTGCGCCGCCTTAGTTCTCGTTCTAACTGTCTTTTAGTCGTGACATCGATAAGATAAATAAGATAGTATTCCGGAGTCGAAGGGAGGTAGGCAACAACTGCATCAAGTACGCAACGAGAGCCCTCTGAAGGTTCCGTGACGATCTCATAGCGCAGTCTTGAGGTCTCCATCTTGTCTATCCCCTCCAGA
>Ga0307440_1000874_pt1 | contig 14873 bp, 11 predicted proteins | sample SalMarWE160410MG_FD_202150 | JGI IMG/M metagenome (GOLD analysis project Ga0307440, IMG submission 202150) | Salt marsh sediment microbial communities from the Plum Island Ecosystem LTER, Massachusetts, United States - WE1604-10 | ecosystem: Environmental > Aquatic > Marine > Intertidal zone >... | reverse complement strand
GCCGCTGGTACTGATCTGGACGGCTATCTCCCCCTACCTGTTTTACCGGATAAGGCTCTGAGCCCCACGCATTAAGGCTGACTTTCGCTGATCCAATCGCGAGCGTCCTTCGCTTCGGCAACGGTGAAAACCCGAAGCTTCCCGGGCATCAGGAAACGAAACGCATTGATCGCCAGGCGGATCCATTCGACATCGGTCACCAGCGCCATCCGTTCCCAGCTCGGCAAGTGCTCGACCCCAATCTTGAGATCCTTCCAGGCAGCGCCCGCATCTATCCCTGCGAATTGTTCGCCCAGCTCGTAATACAGACGAATCTTCTTATGCTTCTTGAGTGTTTCCTCCACCTTGGGTATCAAGAACTTGTCATAGTCTTCCACAGTGACCCGGCCTTTCGCCGTTACTGCAATCACCCCTTCCGCGAATCCTTCCAGAAACTCGATCATAAGTGCATCTCCTTTCCGATCCAGTCATGATGCCTTTGTTCAAGTTAATACATACACAGTCTGCGATATCTGATTTGAATCAATATTGGGAACCACCTCGACAGACTTCGCAAGACGCAGGCCTCGCCAGGACAAACGTTTATCATTGACGCCTCGTGTCCGTCTCAGGGGCTATGACGACCCAACGCCTGTCCGTGCTGCGCTATCCCGCCGTCCGCTCGCTGTTGACGGCGCGACTGGCCGGAACCATCGCCGCACAGATCCTTTCCACCGTTGTCGGCTGGCAAGTATTCGCGATCTCGCATGACCCATTGGCACTGGGCTACGTGGGACTCGCCCAGTTTCTGCCTATAGCGCTGCTGATTCTTCCGGCCGGCAACGCAGCCGACCGCTTCAACCGCAAATACCAACTGGGCGTCGCCTGGACGCTTGCCCTGGCGGTCAGCGCACTGTTCGTGCTCCTGTCACTATCAAATCATCGGCAGTTGTGGCCTTTTTTCGCATTGCTCGCCCTGTTCGGGGTAGCGCGTGCCTTCGCCGGCCCCGCCTTGTCCTCGTTCATACCGCTGCTCGTCCCCGAGGAAGAGTTAGCGCCCGTCATTGCACTCAATTCGACGGCCTTCCAGGTATCGGTCATTGCCGGGCCCGCGGTCGGCGGCGCACTCTACATCCTGGGGCCTGGCATCGCCTACGGCACCAGCGCGGGGCTTTTCCTGGTCGCTGTGACAGCGACGCTCTCCGTTCGCAACTATCGCCGGCAAAGGCACGATACCAGCGGCAAGGGCGCCTTCAACCGCTTCGTCGCCGGTATTGCCTACGTGCGCAACAGCCCGGTCCTGCTTGGCGCGATTTCGCTCGATCTCTTCGCGGTGCTGTTTGGAGGCGCCACGGCACTGCTGCCGATCTATGCCAGCGAAATCCTGGCCGTGGGTCCGGTTGGGCTCGGTGCCCTGCGCAGCGCCATGGCCATCGGCGCCTTCTTCGTCGGACTCTGGCTGGGGCGCTATTCGCTGGGCCGGCATGCCGGGCGGATCATGTTTACCTGCGTCGCCCTGTTCGGCCTGGCTACAATCGTCTTCGCCCTGTCGCGCAGCTTTGTCTTGTCGATGATCGCGCTAGTCATTGCGGGTGGCGCCGACATGGTCAGTGTCTACATCCGCTCCACCATGGTGCAGATCGCTACGCCCGATGAAATGCGCGGACGCGTCAGTGCAGTCAACTCGCTGTTTATCGGCACGTCCAATGAAATGGGCGAATTCGAATCCGGCGTGACCGCAGACTGGTTCGGCACCGTGCCGGCCGTCGTGATCGGCGGCATCGGCACCCTGCTGGTGGTCGGCTTCTGGATGTGGCGGTTCCCGGCCTTGCGCCGGGTGGACCGCCTCAGCGACCTGAGTGTTGCACGGCCGCAGAACCCGGATGCGCCGCCGGCACCTTGATCGTCACGTATTCAAAGGGTTTGCCATTCAGCGGGATGAACCGGTGAGCCAGGCCCGCCGGGATGACGACCATATCACCGGTCTTCAGCCCGGACAGCCGAGGATGCAGGATCCGGCCGCCGCGCCATTCCCCGTCGCCCGTCCGCCAATCGCCTTTCACGTCGGTGCCGGTCTGCAAGTGCGCAGCGCCGGCACGCACATAAATGACATCCACCCATTTTTCGTGGATTTCAACGGAACCCGGTGCACGGCGCGTTACCGCCCAGTAACGGAATGCGTCGGGCGGCGCGATGGCCTGCGCCGTGTGTCCGGGTCTGTGCGGGGCCGAAAAGGCATGCGCGATCTGTCCCCGGGTAATGATCGACGGCGCCAGCGACGTCTCCGCGCTTCCGGCATAAGCGGTGGCGGCCATTAAAACAGCCAAAGCGCAAAGTCCGTGTCGCACACTGTGAGTATTCATGAGGATATGCCTCGCCTTGCGTGATGTCCCTGGACGGGACGGAATTGATCTCGCCTTTCGTCGGTGTTCCGATTGCCGCCCACCAGTACGCTCTCATCAAGCTCCGCGATGCTGCGGCACCCCATGAGCGCCATCGTTTTCTCAAGTTCGCAGCGGAGCAGCGTCAGCATCCTTTCGACGCCGGCCTGCCCACCGGCAGCCAATGCATAGAGATAAGGCCGACCGAAGGAACAGGCATTTGCGCCCAATGCCAGAGCCTTGACGATATGCGTGGCCCTGCGCACGCCGCCGTCGACGATCAACTCGAGCGCATCTCCAACAGCGTCGCGAATCGGCGCGATGCAGTCGACCGGCGCCGGGGCCGAATCCAGCTGACGGCCGCCATGGTTGGAAATCATGATCGCGCTGGCGCCGATTTCTGCCGCCCGGCGCGCGTCCGCGGGGCTCTGCAGGCCCTTGATGACAAAAGGTCCCGGCCATTGCTCCGCCAGCCAAGCGGCGTCCTCCCAGCTCAACGCACGGTCGAACTGGCTGTTGACGTAGTCGATCAAGGACATCGCCCCCGCCCCGAGCGCATCGACGCGATGGGCGACGTTGGCCATGCGGAAATCGTGGTTCCGCAAATAATGCCAGGTCCAGTGGGGACTGGCGGCAAAGCTGGCCAGACTCTTCCAGGTAAACCGGGGCGGCATGACCATGCCGGTGCGCAGATCCCGCTCCCGATTGCCCGCCAGAGGTGTATCGACGGTCAGGCACAAGGCCTGATACCCCGCATCCTTTGCCCGTTCGACGAATTCGCGGGTCAGCCCCCGGTCCTTGAAGATATAGATCTGGAACATCTTGGGCCCGGCACCGGCGCCGGCGACTTCCTCGATGCTCGAATTGCCCATGGTCGAGAGGCTGTAGAGGATCCCCGCCTTGCCGGCGGCCCGCGCAACGGCGGGTTCCCGCTCGTGATGAAACAACCGGTTCATCCCGGTCGGCGACAACAACAGTGGCATGGATAAATCCGTGCCCAGAACACGCGTGCCCAGGTCTATCCGCGACACATCCCTCAACTGGTTCGGCAATAACTCGTAGCGCTCGAACGCCGTGGTGTTGTTGTTCAGGGTCCATTCATCGTCCGCGCCACCGTCGATGTAATGAAAGAGCGGCGCGGGCAACCTGCGCCGTGCGAGCGGGCGGAAGTCCATGAGATTGAAACAGCGGTTGATATTGATCGCCGTCTCCCGGGCGGAAAGTCCCGCCTATCATAGGGCCTGTTAGCACGCGCAGTGCCTGCCGGCGGGGGACGGGTTCACACCGGACAAGCCCCGTCCGCCCCCGTTTTTCGGCTAGCCCTCGCTAAGGGCCTGTAAAACAGGATAAAATGGACGGCTTTACTCCGTGCAGCGCCCGCCTTTCATGAGCACCGCCCAAATCCGCAATATCGCCATCATCGCCCACGTCGACCACGGCAAGACCACGCTTGTGGATCGCCTCCTCCAACAATCGGGCACCTTCGACGCGCGGGCCGAGCCCGTGGAGCGCGTCATGGATTCCAACGACCTGGAGCGAGAGCGCGGCATCACCATTCTGTCCAAGAACACGGCGCTGACCTGGAAGGATTACCACATCAATATCGTGGACACCCCCGGGCACGCCGACTTCGGCGGTGAAGTCGAGCGCGTGCTCTCCATGGTCGACTCGGTCCTGCTGCTGGTCGATGCCGTGGACGGGCCCATGCCCCAGACGCGCTTCGTGACCCAGAAGGCGCTGGCGCGCGGCCTGCGTCCCATCGTGGTCGTCAACAAGATCGACCGACCCGGAGCGCGCCCGCACTGGGTGATCGACCAGACCTTCGACCTCTTCGACCGCCTCGGGGCCACTGACGAACAGCTCGACTTTCCGGTGCTCTACGCCTCGGCCCTGAAGGGTTATGCGGGTACCGATGCCGACAACCCGGCCGCCGACATGCAGCCGCTGTTCGAAGCGATCGTGAAGCATGTGCCCGCACCCGACGTCGACAATGAAGGCCCCTTGCAGCTGCAGGTCAGCTCGCTCGACTACAACAGCTATGTCGGCGTCATCGGCATTGGCCGCATCACCCGGGGCACGCTGGCCACCAACATGCCGGTAACCGTCATCGGCCGCGACGGAAAGATACGCAACGGACGCGTGCAACAGGTGTTCGATTTTCATGGCCTGGACCGCGTTGAAGTATCGTCTGCGGAAGCCGGCGATATCGTCGCGTTCACGGGCCTGTCGCCGCTTTTCATCTCGGACACCCTGTGCACGCCTGCACAAGTGGAGGCCCTGCCGGCCCTCACCGTCGACGAACCCACGGTCAGCATGGGGTTCCTCGTCAACGATTCTCCTTTCGCCGGCCGCGACGGCAAATACATCACCAGCCGCCAGATCCGCGAGCGCCTGGAGCGCGAACTGCTGCACAATGTTGCGCTTCGGGTGGAAGACACGGAGGATCGCGATCGTTTCCTGGTCTCGGGGCGCGGTGAACTGCATTTATCGATCCTAATTGAAAACATGCGCCGCGAAGGCTACGAACTGGGCGTCTCGCGGCCGCAAGTCATCGTCAAGGACATCGACGGCGTCAAGCAGGAGCCCTTCGAACAGCTCAGCGTAGACGTCGAGGAAATCCACCAGGGCACGGTCATGCAAATGCTCGGCGAACGCGGCGCGGACCTCAAGAACATGGTGCCCGACGGACGCGGCCGCGTGCGGCTCGACTACATCGTGCCGGCGCGGGGGCTGATCGGGGTGCGTACGCCGTTCCTCTCGGCCACGCAGGGCACGGGGCTCATGTACCACGTGTTCGACCACTACGCCCCGCTCAAGCGCGGCCAGTTCGGGCAGCGCGCCAACGGCGTGATGATCTCCAACGGCAGCGGCAAGGCCCTCGGTTATGCTCTGTTCAATCTGCAGGAACGCGGCAAGATGTTTGTCTCGCCCGGCGACGAGATCTACGAAGGAATGATCGTCGGTGAGCACGCGCGCGGCAACGACCTGACCGTGAATCCACTCAAGGCCAAGCAGCTCACCAACATCCGTGCCGCCGGTTCGGACGAAAACATTCTGCTTACCCCGGCTATCCGAATGACCCTCGAGCAGGCACTGGAATTCATCGACGACGACGAGCTGGTGGAAATCACCCCGCACCACTTGCGCTTGCGCAAAAAGCTCTTGCAGGAAAGCCAGCGCAAACGCGCAGGCCGCGCCACTGCATCCTGAGTCCGACGCCAGAGTTTGTTTTTTAAATCTTGCAAAGACGCCAAGACGCAGAGATTGAGAGAAAGATTGTTATCCCTTGGCGATCTTTGCGCCCCTGCGAGAGAAATAAAACAAGAAAGTAATAGGTCAATTGCTCCAGACTATAAGGACCAAACTTGACAGTATCGTCAGCGGCATGGACAATGCGTTCGCCGCTGGCGTCCTGCCACAAGACAGGACATGGGAAGCCGGTGCGTTCGTTTCCGACGAACAAGTCCGGCGCTGCCCCCGCAACGGTAGGCGAGACAATCGCCCGTCATCGAGCCACTGCGTATTACGCGGGAAGGCGACGGGCGTAGTGAACACCCTTCACTTCTCGTAAGCCCGGAGACCGGCCACGGCAACGTCTCGGTGCTGCGGCGGGCGGCTTCCGGAGTCCTGACCGGCTCTATCGCTCTCGCTCACACCGATTGTTATCCGCGAACCGCGGCAATGCGGTTCGCGCCCGCATGCGGGTCGGCTGCGAGAGGTTTATAAATCATGCGACGAGCCATTCTTTTCCTGGCGGCAAGCTGTGCCGCAACCCCGGCATTTGCCCAATCTGCCCCTTCATCCACTACCCGGCTGAGTCCCCTGACGGTCACAGCACCCACGGGGACACGTCAACCCGTGGATCGGACACTGGCCCCCGTCATCGTGCTGGGACCGGCTCAGATCAAGCCCTTCTGGGACAGCGATATCGCCACCCTGCTGCAGTTTCAGGCGGGACTCGATATTGCCCGCAATGGCGGCCCCGGCCAGCCGGCATCGCTGTTCCTGCGCGGTACGGGGAGTTCGCAAACCCTGGTCCGCGTTGACGGCATCCGGGTCAATCCCGGCTCGATCGGCGGCCCGCCGCTTTCAAATATCCTGTCTTCCAGTGTCAGCCGCGTGGAGGTCGTGGAAGCCCCGCGTTCGGCACTTTACGGCTCTGATGCCATCGGCGGCGTCATCGATATCCAAATGCAACAACCCACGCGTAATGGCTTTGGCTGGGGCGCAGGCATCAGTGGCGGACATGATGCGAGCCGCGGCTTCAGTGCACATGCGGGAGGCGGCAACGGCACGCTGTTCGGTGGCGCGAGCGCGAACTTCTTCGAAACCGACGGCTTTCCGCCACTCGCAACCAGTACGCAAAGCAGTGCCTGGCGTAACCTCAACCTGCACGCAACATTGGGGGCACAAGGCAATGCCGGCGAAGCCTATGGCACGGTGTGGCAATCGAGCGGCACAAGCGATTACCTGGACTTCTTCGGCACTCCTGCCAGCGAGGATTACACGGATCGTGTCGCAAGCGTCCATCTCGCTCGCCAGATGAATTCAATCTGGTCCAGCCGCCTGATCCTCGGCCAGTACTACAACAATATTCAGCAGATCCAATCACCCGATTTCCTCAACACCTGGCGCAACTCCACCGATTGGCGCAACGATCTCATGCTGGGCGACCATAATCTGGTCAGTGCCGGGCTATATCTTGCCCACCAACACGTCAACGCCTTGTCTTATGGCTCCGGTTATGACCAGGTCGACAATGACCGCGCCGTCTATGCCCAGGACCAGATCGACTGGAGTATCCAGCGCCTTGTGCTTGCGGGCCGCATGACGCATTTCTCCAGCTTCGGGAGCCAGTTCACCTGGAATACCGACTATGGTCTGCATTTCGCTCGAAATTGGCGCGTCACGGTCGGCGCGGGAACAGGGTTTCGCACCCCGACCGCTACCGATCGTTACGGCTACGGCGGCAATCCGGATCTGTTGCCCGAGTACTCTCATGACCTCAACGCAGGCCTTTACCACCAGATCGATCAACATGCGCGTATCGGGTTGAATCTATACCGCAACCGCGTGAGCGACCTGATCACGTTCGAGGCCACGAGCACCGGCGGGCAGGAGACGAATATCGGGCAGGCCACCATTACCGGCGCCAACCTCAACGCCGAGTTGAACTACGGTGCCTGGCATATTCAGCCGGGAATCAATATCCAGCGCCCCCTGAACGACCAGACCGGCGGCTACTTGCCGCGGCGCACGCGGCGCAGCCTGACGTTGAACCTCGACTACGGCATGGGGGCTTGGCGTGTAGGCGCACATTTCCTGGCGGCCGGTCCCACCAAGGATTCCGACTTCAGCACGACGACCAATGCAGGCTACCTGCTGACGACGCTGACCGCCGGCCTCGAACTGGTGAAACACTGGCACATACGGGCGCGACTGGAGAATGCATTCAATGTGCACTATCAAACGGCCGCAGGCTACGCCAGCTCCGGCCGCGGCCTGTATCTCGGCATTGCCTATGCAATGAATTAGGGCCTGTTAACAGGCTCTAAGTTATTGGGTCGGCGGTGCGCTCTGTTTCATACTGGGGCGCGCCGCCGCCCATTGCAGCCACTCTTTCAGCCGCGGGCAACGGCTGCGCCAATCCAGGTCCGGAAGACGCAAATCGACGTATTCCAGCGCGCAGCCCACTTGCAAAGCATCCAGCATGAAATGTTCCGGTGAGGCGTCGAATTTCTTCTCCAGTGCATCCAGCACGCGTTCGATACCATCCCGCCTCCGGGTTAATATTTTTTCACTCTGTTGTTCGACCGGCTTGCGGCTCTCGATAACCACATAAACGACACTTTCGATCAGGCACTGCGCCAGGGCCGCTACCGCCAGGACGCGGGCGCTGTCGGCCGGACTCACCGGCAACAAGCCGGGGGCTGGATACGCGATCTCCAGCCACTGCAGAATCGTCGAACTATTGGTCAGAATCTGACCGTCATCCAGCTCCAGCGTCGGCACCTGCGACAAGGGATTCACGGCAAGCAATTCCTCAGGGCTTGCCCACGGGTCGACAAATACCTGCTCGGTGGAATCCAGCAGGTCTTTCTCAGCCAATGCCACCTTGACCTCGCGGGCAAAAGGAGAGGTCGGACTTAGAAACAGACGCATAATTCAATCCTTCTCATTTCGGTTTGTTTGCAAGGACGAGTATGCTCACCCTGCCCCGCAGGAAGAGCAAAGCTCTGCATCCCTTCTAGTAAGTTGAAACGCCATCCCGGGCCACCAGTTGTTCCTGCTCTGCAAAGGACGCCTCTGTGCCTGGAACTTCGGTTCCGCGCAACGACACTCCCTTCGTCTCGATGAGAAACAAGGAGGCAACGGCACCAATCACGCAAGCGCCGATCATGTAATAAGCGGGCATGAGGTCACTGCCGGTGGCCTGACTCAACAATTCAGTAATTGCCGGAGCCGTACCTCCGAAGAGCGAGGTGGACACGTTGTACGCGATAGCGACGCCGGCATAGCGGACCATGGTCGGGAACATGGCGGGGAAAGTCGCCGAAATCGTCGATAGCTGAGGCGCGAAAAGAATGCCAATGACGATAAACCCGACAATGGCTCCGGCGAGTCCGGTTTGCATGAGCAAGTACAGGGGAATCACGAACACAATCAGGCCGATACAGGAGAACAACCACATGGGCCGGCGGCCAATCGAATCCGAAAGCCGTCCGAAAAACGGTAACAGAATCGCCATCACGATCTGCCCGAACAAGGGCACCAAAAGCGCATGGTTTTCACTCATGCCCAGGGATTTCTGCAAATAGGTTGGCGTAAAGGTAAGAAACGTATATTCGACCACGTTCAACGCAATCACGAGACCAAACAAGATTATCGTGGAGCGGATATAGCGCGTAACAAGATCCTTGTAGATCTTCGGTATAGTCTCGGTCTTGTATTCTTCTTCGCTCTCTTCCACCTCTTCGAATACCGGGGTTTCTTCCATTCTTGTACGCAGGTACATGCCGATGTAACCAAGAGGAATGGCGACGAGAAAAGGCACACGCCAACCCCAGGACGCCATTGCATCTCCACTAAGCAAAGTCGTCATAAGGAGGGCGATTGCCGCGGCACCGGTAAACCCGGTCAGCGTGCCTACCTCGAGGAAACTGCCATAAAACCCGCGCCTGTTTTTCGGCGCGTACTCGGCCATGAACGTGGCGGCTCCACCGTACTCACCACCCGCGGAAAACCCCTGGATAATCCTGAGCACAAACAGGATCACCGGAGCCCAGATACCGATTGTTTTGTAGGATGGAATAAAGGCAATCAACGACGTGGCGCTGGCCATCAGGATGATGGTCATGGCCAGCACTCGCTTGCGGCCGATGCGATCTCCGATGGGTCCCCAGAAAAGACCGCCAAGCGGCCGGATCAGGAACGATATGGCAAACCCGAACAACGTCCATAAAATTCCGTCGGTGTTCGCAGGGAACAGGGTTTTGGCGATGTGGTCGGTCAGATAAGCATATGCCCCGTAATCGAACCATTCCACGGCGTTGCCCATGGCCGAGGCGCCAATAGCGCGGTGAAGCGTACGGAGATCGATCGTGCGTGTGTGTACGGTGGTAGCGCTCATTCACATCCCTATCGTTGGTATTGATGGCGCCAAGCGGCCAGACTACCGAAACTCGACAAGGCAACGGCAACAGCGCAAAGCGCGCGAAGTTCTTAAGGGTAAAGACTTCGATCGGCCTTGTCCAATGCTGATTGTCCCTCCTTCGTATATAGTCGAACCTTCAAGAGCATGAAAAACCTGAAAAATGACAACAGCCTTATTGATCAACCCCGTCTCGGGACGTGGCAAAGGCCGCAAACTTGCAGAACTGTTGCTTGACCAATTACAAGAGTTAGGCGTGGTGTGCGAACCCCATTACACACGCGCTCCGTTTGAAGCGGTCGACATTGTGCGGGCGCTGGCAGAGAGTCATGATCGTATCCTTGTCGCAGGTGGCGACGGAACCTGGTGCGAAGCCGTCAATGGCGCAATGCTGTCCAGTCGGCGGCCTGTGCTCGGCCTGATTCCGACCGGTACCGGTAACGATTTTGCCAAGATGCTGGGTTACGGCAATGATTGGCAAACCGCCTGCCATGCCATCGCACGCAGAGAGACGAGACCGGTCGATATAGGCCGATGCCGTTACAGCCTGCACAGAGAACCCGTAACCCTGACGCCTGAACCGAATGACACCACATTCAGATATTTTGCCAATGGCGCAGGCATTGGCTTCGATGCCCAAGTATCACGTGAGGCACGACGCATACGCTATCTCCACGGCAATGCTGTCTATTTGCTCGCCGTAGCCCGTACACTGCTGCTCAGTTACGCCACACCGCACGTCACCATCGAACATGACCATGGCACCTTGCAACAAACGATCACGCTGATCGCAGCGGCCAACGGCCGCTGCTATGGTGGCGCCTTTCACATTGCTCCCGAAGCCCGGATTGATGATGGCCATCTGGACCTGGTCTGCGCACGAGGCTTGAGCAGGCTGCACATCCTGGGCTTACTGCCCAGGGTGCTGCGTGGCCGCCACACCGACAGCCCCGACGTCACCACGCTGCGCACACGCCGGGTGATTATCCACAGCGAAGTGCCACTGCCCGTCCATCTCGACGGCGAAGTGGTTACCGAAGAAGCGGCTCATCTCGAAATTGATCTTGTACCAAGCGCACTCAAAATCTGCGCTTGACCTCCGTGCGTTAAACGGAATCAGGCATCGGCAAGTCCGAAAACACTTCTCGCAACGACGCTACGGCACAACGAAAGAAACATAGACTCTGGCAAAACCGCGGAGAGGCAAGTTGGAATAAGAGTGTTGCCCTCTTCACTTGTGCAACAAGGAGAGAGGACAAGAAAGACAACGGGATGAAGCTTTTCATGAAATCACTATCCCGAACGCGAAACGATCAGGGATCCAGTCCAGACAGCCACGTCCCGGACCAACACTCACACCGTCTCCGGACTTGTGCCTTGTGGCTTCAGAGACGGTCGGATTAGTCCGGGTGAAACGACGGCGCCCGATCGGTCCTATCGAAAGAGAGAGAGAAATCGCCCTTCGTGGCGTCGTAGCGCCATTGTGAGCGTCATCCCCTTGGAGAGCTTGGCGCGAAAACCTGTCCCGAAGTCCCGTCAGGGCTCGTCCAATCGCAGCGACAGGCATTTGGATGAACCGCCCGACTTGAGGAATTCGCCCAGGTCCAGACCCTTGACCGTGAAGCCGGCCTTCTCCAATTCACCCTGCAATCGCTCGCTGGGTTTGTTGAGCGCGATGAGATGATCAAAGTTAATGGCATTGCAGGCAAAGGCGGCCGCTTCTTCCGCGAGAACGGGAATACACTTTTCGGCAGCTACGCGCTGCTCTATTTGGGCTCGGCCTGCATCATCGAAGGCCTCTGGGTAATACAGCAGGTAACCGTTTTCGAGGGGTTGGAGGCAGGTATCGATATGGTAAAAGCGTGGGTCGACCAAACGCATGGATAGCAGTTCGCGGTCGGGGTAGAATTTTGCCAATTCCTCGTGCGCTGCCTGTTCGGTACGCTGGCCATAGCCGGCCCACACCCAAGGACCGCCGCGATCGACCAGAGCATCGCCCGCACCTTCGAAAATGAGCTCCTGCGGCCAATTCACCACTTCAAAGCCGTTATTTTCGAACCAGCGGCGAAAATGCGCTTCTTCCCCGCGGCGCTCATCGAACTCGAACCGGCTGACGATGGCGCGATGGTTATAGACGACCCCCGCATTCGCAGTAAAGACCATGTCGGGCAGGCCATCAGCGGGAGGCAGCAGATCCACTACCGCGACCTCGGCGAGCGTATCGCGCAGTGCGCCCCACTGCTGCATAGCCAGCTCTCTGGATACGGCCCCCTCTCCCGCCTTCATCCAGGGGTTGATCGCATAATCCACGGTGAAATAATCGGGCGGGCACATGAGAACCCGGTGTTGCTTGGCCATATCAGTCTCCGCTGGGTACAAAACAGCCGACGCTGGATGGCGTCGGCGAATGCATATTATAGTGAATATTCTTGCCCGTGTCAGCGGCAGTTTCGCCCTAAAGTGGCGATAAAAACACCTCGGCCAGCATGCAACGGACGCTGCCGCCGCCACATTGCTCGATGGTCGGGATAGGCGCGGACACAATCTCGCCATGGGCTTCAAGCCGCTTGATCACATCCCGGCCGAGACTCTCTCGCGCACACTCGGACATCGCAATAACCTCACCCGCGCTTCCCGACAAGTGCAATATATTGCCGCCGAACCCGGCTATCTGCTCGAGGCTAAGCGGTATGACCTCCTTGCCTGCAGCCTCCAGAGAGCGCCTGAGCCGTTCACGTTCACCACGCTCCGGAACGGCATCGAGCGCTACAGCGGCGAACCCCGAACCCAAGGTCATCATCACGTTCGTGTGATAAATCGCAGTACCATGCTCGTCCACGGCATCGAAGCAATGGGTTTGGTAGCCCATGAAAGCGCTCCATTGCGCCAAGGGCTGTTCTGCCGTACGGGGCGCGCGGCAAGCGTAGGCTACTCTATTGACCCTATCGAGAATCAGCGAACCGGTCCCTTCGAGCGCTTGGCCGTGCGCCTCCCAGTAAGAGAGATCCAGTATCGCGGACAAGCGCCGGCCATGCTCGCTGGCCAGACTCTCAATCCAATCACGACGCCGCTCTGCACGGCGGCTGGGATTGTGCATCGGGTAAAGCACAGCGATACCGCTGACATGGGTGGAAAACCAGTTGTTCGGGAAAACCGCATCGGGCTTGGCCGGCTCGGGGCCATCTTCCATGACGATGACCGAAACCCCCGCCGTCGCCAACGCATTCACCAAGCCATCGAATTCGCGCCGTGCCTTGTCCGCAACGCCGGATTCCTCGGGGATGGACTGCTGAAACCGGTTGGTAGCCGCCGTTTCGGGGTTGAATCCGAACGAGGCTGGCCTGACCATGAGCACGGTATCCGTCGTTTGCGCTTCCTTCAGGCGCTGTTGTGCCGATTCCATTGCAGACTGATCCTAGTCGGGCGATACTGTGTGCACATTCTAAGCCAGCCCCGCCTGCCGATGGCCTCAAACGCACAGGTTTCAACCTTCCCGGGATTCACCAAGGGCGAACCCTTGCCTGATTGGCAGCTTCGCGACGCGCAAGGCCAGCCCACCGATTTAAAGAACCTGTGTGAAGGACACCAGAGCCTGGTGCTCTGCATAGCGAGACCGGGCAGCCCCAGCGCCAACCAAGCCGTCAAACGCCTGAAAAAAGTAGGGGAGAAACAGAATCCTCCGCTCCTGCGTGTAGTGATACTGCCGCACGACACCCCCGGGATCGAGGTAATAAACCTGGATCTTGACGGGATTACGGTCACAGTACTGTGCGGCCCCGAAATCAGCTTTAACGAGCAGAAACTGGCATGGGCCGTTTCGAACAAGGCCGCTCACATCAAAGAGTCCGGCCATGTAAAGCCCGCGGATATCGGACGGCTGTCAACGTTTCTGATAAACGCGCCACAGTCCGCAGCCGAATCACAGGGCGGACCAGTCAGCGAGACGGCACCGGTACTTATTGTCCCCGACGTGCTCGACAAGAGCCTCTGCAAACGCCTGATGGATCATTTCGAGGCAGCGGATTTCCATCCCTCGGGCGTACTCGACCTTTCGGGCAAAACACCCAAATGGAGCCCGGACCCCGCGGTAAAACAACGCCAGGACCTGAGACTGGAAGATCCCGGTCTGATTCGGGAACTGGAAAGCACGATAGCGGCACGCGTGCTGCCCCAGATTCGCAAGTGTTTTCACTATGTGGTGACACATCACGAACCGTTCAAACTCGTTCGTTACGATACCGGCAGCGGCTATTTCCGGCCGCACAGGGACAATGAAACACCCGATACCGACTACCGCCGTTTCGCGATGACGATTAACTTGAACACCGGTGATTACGATGGCGGTGCCGTGGAATTTCCGGAATTCGGCGCTAAAACGTATCGGCCGTCGCGCGGAGGTGCCATCGTTTTCTCCTGCTCCCTGCTGCATGAAGCCACGGATGTCACCCGCGGAACCCGCTATGCGGTGCTCTGCTTTTTCTACAATCCCTCGGACGGTTTATGACAGCGGAACGGACCGACACAATCTAGCCAAGCGTGTCCAGCGCTGCTGATCTTATCGTCGCGTTCGAGTTCTGCACGCTTTCCTATTCGGATGATGTCCTCTTCCAGGCCCCTACCCCACCTGCGTTAATAGACAGGACCCTTGGCACCATGGCAAACTCAATCCCGAGGCTGCGATTTGTTTCCCGTTGCATGGTCCTTCATGACATGCAATTCGACGCGCCGGTTCTTTGCGCGCCCCGCTGCTGTCTTGTTCGAGGCAACCGGATGGTTTTCCCCATCACCGCGCGTATGCAGGCGGCTTCCCGTCACTCCGTGAGCGATCAAATATTGCTTGACGTTGGCTGCCCGCTCCTTTG
>Ga0307440_1000873_pt1 | contig 14877 bp, 12 predicted proteins | sample SalMarWE160410MG_FD_202150 | JGI IMG/M metagenome (GOLD analysis project Ga0307440, IMG submission 202150) | Salt marsh sediment microbial communities from the Plum Island Ecosystem LTER, Massachusetts, United States - WE1604-10 | ecosystem: Environmental > Aquatic > Marine > Intertidal zone >... | reverse complement strand
GAACGGATATTTGATCCCTTCTTCACTACCAAGGAAGTAGGGCGTGGTTCCGGGCAGGGACTCGCCATTGCCAGGACGATCATTAATGACAAACACGGAGGAGAGTTGAGTTTTGAATCCACAGAGGGCAAAGGGTCGACCTTTAAACTTAAAATACCGATAAAGGAATGAGCGGGCGGTTGAATATGCAGGAGCCTTCGTTCGTATTGATGGACTCGTAAAAAGCACGATCTGCATCGTTGTGGATCTGAAACAGAGATTAGTCGTACCATATATACTGCCTAATCACCGTTTCAGATACTACTCCTTGTTTATCGAGCATTTTCCAGAGTCAATAACGGTAACTCCGATGACTTTTTACGAGAGCATCTGTATTGACATATCCTTTTTAATATTCTATTTTTAATAAAAGTAGTCTGTTTTTAAAGATCATCAAAAGGAATCTGAGAATGAAGATATACCGATTGCCGGCTGCTGCGGCCATGGCCCTTTGGGTCCATTGACGTTCAGCCGCGAAAAAAAGTATTTGAGACTGAATGCCATGGACCTTGAACTCCGGTCCGTGGCTTTTTATTTAAAACCCGGATCGGATGATTCGGGTTTTTTCTATTCTTGCTTCTGTTATCCTGGTGCCGGTCTCATTCAAAAATCAATGAGGAGCTTCCGATGAACAAGGAATTTACGATTCATTTCGCCGACAGGATGAACCAGCTGCCTCCCTATCTGTTCGGGATGATAAACAAGATAAAAATGGAGAAACGCTGGCATGGAGATGATGTTATCGATCTTGGGATGGGAAACCCCATTGATCCGGCTCCGGATCAGGTGACGGGAAAACTCTGTGATGTCGCCATTGACCCAAAGACGCATCGTTATCCTGTGGCCGGCGGGATGAAAAACCTGAAACGCGAAATAGCTCTCTACTATGAACGCAATTATGATGTCTCCCTCAATGGAGTGGACGATGTTATCTGCACTATAGGTTCAAAGGAGGGGATATCTCACCTTTGTCTGGCACTTCTTGGTCCGGGAGATACGGTTTTGGTTCCGGCTCCTGCCTTTCCAATTCACGTCTATGCGGCGGTAATAGCAGGTTCCAGTGTGCTGCGTATTACCCTTGATTCCGAGGAGACCTTTCTCAAGCAGCTCACAAGCATGTGCAAGGCCCTTTACCCCGGCCCGAAACTTGTGATGCTGAACTATCCCCACAACCCGACGGGAAAAATCGCCTCAAAGGATTTTTTCAAGGAGATAGTCGTGCTTGCCAAGAAATTTAATTTTATGGTGATCAACGATTTTGCCTATGCCAAAATAACCTTTGACGGGTACGTGGCACCCAGCTTTCTCGAGGTTCCCGGAGCCCTTGACGTGGGGGTCGAGTTCGGATCCTTTTCAAAATCCTATAATATGGCGGGGTGGCGGCTGGGATACTGTGTCGGGAACAAGACAATGATTGACGGCCTGTCAAAAATAAAAGGATATTATGATTACGGTATTTTCTCAGCAATTCAAGTAGCCGGGATTGTGGCCATGCGTGATTGCGATGATGCCATAGCAGAGCAGGTCTCGCTGTACCAGAAACGTCGGGATGTTCTCTGCGACGGTCTGGTCAGGATGGGATGGATCGTGGAGGTCCCGAAGGCGGGGATGTTTGTTTGGGTAGCTATTCCCGAACCCTACGCCCAGATGGGTTCCATCCGTTTCGCCGTCGAAATGATGAACCGAGCCAATGTTGCGGTGGCTCCAGGAGCCGGATTCGGTGAAGAGGGTGACGGTTTTCTCCGTCTTGCTCTGGTTGAAAATGAAAACAGAATTAAGCAGGCCTTGAAGCAGATGCGCCGTGCGTTGGCAGATATCGATCAGGAAATAGCTGAAGGGACTTTTGTCCTGGAGCGTGCTGAGTCGGGTTTTTAGTCCCGCCTCCCATGAATCGATTTTTAAAAGGGACAACATTCCTAGCGGTTATTGCCTGTCTACTCTGGTCAACAGCCTTTGTCGGCATCAAGATCGGTCTGCACTATACCCCTCCTTTGCAGTTTGCGGGAATCCGTTTCATGTTGGCGGGATTGTTGATCTTTCCTTTTTGCGGAAGTCCGTTATGCTATCTGCGATCGGTTGTCGCGCATCGGAAAACCGTGCTACTTGTCGCCTCAGTCCAGACGACCTTGCTCTATGCCCTGTTTTATACGGGATTGAGCATGGTGCCTGCGGCTATTGCGGCGATTGTCGTCGGTTCCCAACCCCTGATTATTGCTGTGATTGCCCATTTTTCAGGTGTTTCCGAACGGATGACTGCAAGGCGGTTGTTTTCCATTTTTTTTGGTCTAGCGGGAGTGGTCGTCATCGGGCTGACCAGGGGTGAGATCACCTTGAAAGGAGGCAGTCAGTTTCTGGGGCTGCTCCTGCTGCTGGCCTCCAATGTCTCCTCAGGTTTGGGCAATCTCATTGTATCGAAGAACAGAGCACCGATTCCGCCGTTAACCCTGACCTCATCTCAACTCTTCCTCGGAGGCCTGTTCCTGTTCCTGATCTCCGTTCCCATCGAAGGTATTCCCAAAGGCGCCTTTCCGGCTGCCTACTATGCATCCTTGCTCTGGCTGAGCTTCCTGTCGGCATCGGCATTTTCCATCTGGTTCAAACTTTTAAAAAGAGCGGATATTGTTGTAGCTGATCTTAATATATGGAAATTTTTGATTCCAGTATCCGGTGCCTGTCTTTCCTGGCTGCTCATACCTGAAGAGTCGCCGGACCTGTCTTCCGTGTTGGGGATGGTCTGTATTGCCTTGGCCTTGGTTGTTCTGAATACCGGTAAAAAACAGCAAATGAAATTCTGATGTATGTGTTGTGATGATATCGAATCGTTGCAAACAGGCCTTGGTCGCTTATAGTAGAGTGACTGGTTCCACGACGGCTTGTGCATACGGTGCACCTGAACCAGCAGGGCTGGACAGGACTTGCGGGCCACAACAAAACATGAAAACCCGTTTCTCCGGCATGGCAAGGACGCGGCTCTTGGAAAATTGTTATCTCAATAGATGAAAAAAACATTCGTTTAAACGACAAGGAGGCAATAAATGTCCCTGAAAAACGTTTTGCAATACCTAGATGATCATCGGGGCGATCATCTAGCGCAGCTTTTTGATTTTCTGAAGATCCCGAGTATAAGCACCCAACCGGAATTTGCCGATGAAATCCGACGGGCGGTCGGCCTTTTGGCTTCCGAACTCAAGGCTTTAGGCCTTGAAACGGAGGTTATAGAAAGCACAGGACATCCGTTGATCTATGCCCAATCGAAACCGAGAAAGGATCTTCCAACACTCCTTTTTTATGGTCACTATGACGTTCAGCCTGTTGACCCGATTGATCTGTGGGAAACCCCTCCATTTGAACCAGTGGTCAAGGACGGATGGATCGTAGCCCGGGGCGCCAGCGATGACAAAGGCCAGATGTATTGTCATGTCAAGGCGATAGAGGCATTTGTCCGGACCGGTACGGATCTTCCGGTAAATATAAAGTTGCTTTTCGAGGGGGAGGAGGAATGTGGTGGTGAAGCCATATTCTCCTATACCAGGGAAAACCCGCACAAACTGGCCTGCGATATGGTGGTTATCTCCGACACCCAACTCTATGATGAGAAGACCCCGGCTATCTGTACATCTCTGAGGGGCTTGTGCTATATGGAGATAAGACTCAAGGGGCCGGCTGTTGACCTGCATTCGGGAATCTATGGTGGGGCTGTCTGCAATCCGGCCAACGCGCTTTGTAAAATAATCTCTTCACTGCACGACGAACAGGGAAAAGTTACAATTCCGGGATTCTACGATGATGTTGTAACAGTAGGAGAAGATGTACGGGAAGACATGAGAAAGCTGGGGCACGACGACGAAATTATGAAAGCGGAAATCGGAGTCAAGGCGGTTTTCGGCGAGTCGGGTTACAGTTCGCTTGAAAGAATGTGGATCCGTCCCACCTGTGAGGTGAACGGGATCTGGTCGGGATATACAGGGAAAGGAGCAAAGACCGTAATTCCGGCTGTTTCTGCGGCCAAGGTCTCCATGCGACTCGTTCCTCATCAGGATCCCAAAGCGATTGCGTCGCTCTTTACCTCCTATATAGAATCACTCTGTCCGGAAGGGATATGCGTCGAGGTGGAGTACTTCAGTGGTGCCAAACCGGTACTGTTGCCACGCGACTCGGCTCTGATTCGAGCGGGGAAGACGGCCATCGAAAAGGGTTTTGGGCACCGGGCGGTCTTTATCGGAGAAGGCGGCTCAATTCCAATTGTCGGCACTTTTCAGGAGGCACTGCAGGCACCGGTGTTGCTTCTTGGGTATGGATTGCTCGGTGATAATATCCACTCGCCCAACGAGCGGTTCAAACTGGAGCATTTTTACAGGGGGATTCGGACCTCGGCCTTGCTTTTAGGGGAGGTCGCAGGGCTTGAAGGTTTCCGATCGTAATCAGCTGGAAAGGCTGGCTGTGTCTTCCAACATAACTTCCAGCTCGGCAAGATCCACTTCGGAAAGCCCGAAAATCCCTGCTTCCATGGTTGCCGCCAGGTTGAGCGAGGGGAGTGCGGTATGGGCGATTCCGAGCTTTCGACAGGCCATGTCGGCCAGGCGAACGATGAGAAGCAGGTAATCTTTTGCATCCACATCTGAATTGTGATGGTCGCGCACGATAAGGTTATACTGTTCAGGCATCTGCCATTGCTGCATCAACGCATAGCCCTGTTTGCAATGGAGAGTGTCGATTGCTTCGAGCATGAGAGCATCGGTCATGACAATTGTTGTTTTTTTCCTTTTCACCTGTTCGATGACCATCAAGATAAAAAGTCTGCCTATATCATGGAAGAGACCGGCAAAAAAGGCCTGGCTGCTCAGGTCTGTAAATTTGCACCGCTTGGCCAGCCAGTTGGCGGCAAGGGCGGTACCGGCCGAATGCTGCCAAAGCTGCTTCATGAGTTTGTTGATTGCCGGATCTTTGCTCTGGAAGTGGCTTTGGGAAGCGGAGAGCAGCACGATTCTTCCAACTTCGCGCATGCCGAGGCGAACAATAGCTGCCTTTACCGTCATGATCTTGGCAAGTCCTCGGTAAAACGAAGAGTTTGCCATACGTAATACCTGACTGGACAGGGATTGGTCAGAGGTGATCAACTGTTCTAAAAGCAGGCTGTTGGGTTCCTTTTTGACAAGCTCCTGTTGAACACGGAGTGCGGTGGGATTGAAGACAGGGAGGGTGACCTTGCCCGAGGCGATGACGGATTCGATTACATCGACAAAAGAGGTGTTCATTTCTATTCTCCTGAGAGCCAGCGGATCTCTGACAGTGGTCTCGGATTGGCAAGTTTCGGCAGACAGCGCAGGATCTCATCAACGGTGGTCAAACCTGCCGCGGCCTTGACCAGGCCGTCTTCAAGAAGTGTCACCAGGCCGGAGTGTTTAATACTGATAAACCGTATTTCATGGCTCGTTTTACGCTCTAAAATGGCGTCACGGACAAGTTCATCCAAGACCAGGAGTTCAAAGATCCCGATACGGCCTTTATATCCTGTCTGGTTACACTCGGTACAACCACGACCCTTTTTGAACTTGCCTCCCTGCAAAGACTGGCTGGTGGTCCCTAATCGTTGCAGTTGTGCCGGTGTCACTTTGACCGAAGTCGCGCAGTGCGGGCAAACCCTCCTGAGCAGGCGTTGGGCCAAGACACTGATTACGGTCGAGGAGACCAGGAACGGAGCGATATCCATATTCAGAAGACGAACCAGCCCGCCGATAGAGTCCTCTGTGTGAAAGGTGGTCAGGACCTTATGCCCGGTAAGTGCAGCTTGTACGGCCATTTCGGCCGAAAAACCGTCGCGTATTTCCCCAATGACGATAATATCGGGGTCCTGGCGAACGATGTGACGCAAGGTTTCCTGGAACGTCAGCTCGATCGTCGGGTCGATAGAGCATTGGGCAATCCCGTCGATGACATATTCGACGGGTTCCTCGGCCGTGATGATACTGATCTGTGGGTTCTTTATATGATGGATGCAGGCATAGACGGTTGAGGTCTTACCAGATCCGGTGGGGCCTGTGACCAGCAGGACGCCGCTGGGCTGGTAAACGGCCTCATCGAGAAAGCGGCTGAGCATTCTCGTCGACATCCCGATGGAATGGATGTCACGGAGCTCGTTTTTCTGCCTCAGCAATCGCAGGACGATCTTCTCGCCGTGGATTGTGACATAGAGCGAAACCCGGATATCGATTTGTCCTTCATCATAATCAAAGAGAATACGCCCACCTTGATGCCGTCTTTTTTCGGCAATGTCGGCTTTACACATGATCTTGATCCTGCTCGACAGTGCGGGAAAGATATCTTTGGGAAAATCTTTGTAATGTTGAAGGACCCCGTCTTCACGGAAACGGATCTGCAGATAATCCGTCATCGGCTCGATATGGATATCGCTGGCATCGGCTTTTGCTGCGGCCAGGATAACGGAGTTGACAATGCCGATGACTGTTTTGTTGTCGACGTTGACGATCGCTCCTGCTGCCTCATTGGCCAGAAGCCGCAACGAGTCCCTGAGCGTCTTTTTATCGGCGACGGCCGGTCTTATTTTTGAGCCGAAGAGTCTTTGGGCAGAGAGAAGGGCTTCCTTGTCAGTTGGATCGTTAAAGGCAACCACTGTAGGGCCGCCTTCTGTTTTCATCGGCAGAAAGAGTTGGTTGGTCAGGACCTTCAGGGGGGCCCTGGCCGCCATATCTTTATCAATGGCGGTGATAGTGGGTTCCGCAAGAGGGAAACCCAACTGGATGGAAAGTATCCGGTTAAACAGCCTCTCGTCGATAAAATTATGTTTGATCAGAACCTCTCCGAGTTTCAGCTTGTGTTCCGTCTCTTGTTGGATGTTGAATGCAGCCGTTAGATCGTCCGGTGTCAAATATCCGAGCTCAACCAGCAATTCGCCGATCCGGATGGAAAGATGGGTGTTCTGGATGGTATCACGAACCGTTTCATCACTGATCAATTTCAAGTCTTTCAGGACATTTAAAAGAGGTTGTCGGACCGTGAGTTTTGCTTGAATCCTTTCAGCATACCGGACGTCTTTTTCTTCCAGTGCCTTGGATTTCAGGAGCAGGTTGACGATCTCTCCATACGTGTTGTCTGTGGTCTTTGTCATTCCGTGTACTCGAAATGCCGTGTGACGGCGGCAGGTTTTAAAGCGAGTGAGGCTGGCTTTTACTATTGAGGCAACGATTGTAATTTTTTTTCAGATTAGCATGAAAACTATTTGGTATCAATTAAAAATCTATTTTCTTTCCAGCCAGATTCAGGCATCGATTGCCACTGATTTTTCTTGAGTATTGGTAAATAGTTTGTTAAGCGAGTAGAGAACAGTTCATGGAAAGTTAACGGAGCAGAAGATGCCGTTAAGGCGCGGGGTGACAAAATCGGATTGTTTTTTTATCGGGGTTTGAGTACTATTTTTGTCGTCCTTTGACAATCTCGGCAATGCTTTGACCCTGGGTCGGCGGGACAGGTAAGAGAGCTTATCCGGCTGGTAGCAGCTGACTGGCAAGGCTCATCCATGTTGGACAAAAAAGACCATGTTTTCGGTAAGCTATCGATAATCGGGAGAAAATGATATGAAAAAATACGTCTGTGATATTTGTGGCTATGTCTATGATCCATCTGCTGGTGATTCCGAAAACGGTATTGATCCGGATACACCCTTTGAAGAGCTGCCTGATGATTGGACCTGCCCGATCTGCGGGGCCGAAAAGGCAGATTTCTCACCGGAGGAGTAGAATCTCTTCCTTTTAAATTGGAACTTCATGAATACAAGACAACACAACGAAGTCAAAGAGGTTTATATCGACCCGATTCGTGTCTTGGTTGTGGATGATGAGCCCATTATCCGTGATCTCTTAAAAGCTATGCTGATCAGCATGAAGGCGAAGGTCGACGTTGCTACAAACGGAGTCGAGGCTCAGAGAAAAATCCTTGCAGGCTCGTATCAGCTGGTGATTACGGACATCAATATGCCGGAAATGGACGGTATTGCATTGCTCGACTGGCTTCGAAAAAAAAAGCCGGATATCGAGACCATGGTCATGACCGGTATCGACATTTCCGATGAGATGATGGAAGCCATAGGCAAAAGTTCTTTGGAGTGTTTCGTTAAGCCACCGGAGCCGATGATTATTCGGAATGCAGTTTTGCATTGTCAAAAAAAATATTGCATGTAGCTGATATGCGGTTCTGACTGCGTTTCTGCCGGACCGGGTCGGCCCTTTTCCTTACAAACATCCATCTCGTATGAGATGTTTGTCCCTTTTGGTTTTTTCCTTCCTTTTTCGTGGGTTGCGTGCGTTGGTTAATTCATTGCTGGCAATCATAAAATTCTACTATATGTTGTAGTTTGTTCTTGAGTGTGTAGAAAATGTGGTGTATAAGCAGAATACCAACACAGTCGATTTGTTGGTGTTGCCATGGGGCTGGTAAATAAACGAGACTGCCGTGTCGGCCGTCAATATCATTCTCTCCCGACCGGGACGGGAGACGAATTTCCTCATGTGAAAATTTTGAGAAGAAGAGGTGCGCATGGCTCCTGATTTGACCAAACAGAAATTGACTGCTACGGCTGAAACAGTATTGGCAAGACGCTACTATTTAAAGGATGCAGAGGGAACACCGCTTGAGAACTGGGAAACCCTTTGTCGCCGGGTTGCCGACGCCGTGGCGGAGGTGGATAAAGAAAACGGCAGATATGAGGAGCTTCGGGAGAAGTTCTTTGAGATTATTTATTGTATGGATTTTCTTCCGAATTCTCCCTGCCTGATGAATGCGGGGACGGACTTGGGGCAGCTCTCTGCCTGTTTCGTCCTTCCGATTGAGGATTCCATGGATGGAATATTTACCGCCATCCGTAACGGTGCGCTGGTTCATAAAACGGGTGGAGGAACCGGATATTCTTTTTCCCGGCTCCGTTCTAAAAACGCCGCTGTACGTTCCACCCAAGGGGTTGCATCAGGCCCTCTTTCATTTGCCGCAGTCTTTGACGCAGCCACGGAGACCATTAAGCAGGGGGGAAAGAGGCGTGGAGCAAACATGGGGGTTTTGCGTGTCGATCATCCTGATATTATGGATTTTATAAGCGCCAAAGAGGATCAGAATAAATTCAATAATTTTAATTTCAGTGTTGCAATCACCGACGCCTTCATGGAGGCAGTTCAGCAGGATGGGGAATATGATTTGATCGAACCATCGACCCAAAATGTCACGGAAAGCCTGAAAGCCCGTGAGGTCTTTGAGAAAATTATCGATCTTGCCTGGCATAACGGTGAACCGGGAGTCTTGTTTATTGACACGGCCAATAAGGCCAATATGACTCCACAGCTCGGCGAATTCGAGGCCACCAATCCCTGCGGAGAGCAGTGGCTGTTGCCCTACGAGAGTTGTAATTTGGGCTCCATTAATCTTGCTAATTTTGTTGGTAAAAAAGCAGTAGATTATGAGCGTCTTAAGAAGGTTGTGCGTATTGCAACCGTTTTTCTCGACAACGTTATCGACTGCAACCGATTTCCGATTCCGGAAATCGGCAACATGACCCTGAAGACCAGGAAGATCGGCCTTGGAATAATGGGGATGCATGATATGCTGATTCAACTGGGCATTGCCTATGCTACCGATGAAGGACGGGAGAAATCGGCGGAGGTCATGTCCTTCATCCGGGATGCGGCTGAGGAAATGTCCGTTGAGCTTGCCGAATTGAAAGGACCTTTTCCTGCATACGATCCAGGTGTCAATGGGTACAAATCTCGTAGGAATGCAGCCCTGACCTCAATTCAACCGACAGGAACAGTGTCAATGATCGCCGATTGTGCCTCAGGATGTGAACCGTATTTTTCCATCGTCGCCGTGAAAAATGTCATGGATGGGGACCGGTTGATATTGGTAAATAAGTACTTTGAAAAAATCGCCAAGGATGAGGGGTTTTATTCGCCGCAACTGATGAGCAAAGTTGCGGATACCGGGACCGTCCTCGGTCATGACGAAATACCGGAGGAATGGCAGAAAATCTTCTGTACCGCTCAGGATATAAAACCAGAAGACCATATCCGGATGCAGGGGATACTACAGCAGAGCGGTGTGGACAGCTCAATATCTAAAACAATCAATCTCCCTGGCGATGCAACCCGCGAGCAGGTCAAACTGGCCTACCTGATGGGCTATCAGCTTGGCTGTAAGGGGCTGACCGTCTATAGAGATGGTTCCAGGGATTCCCAGGTACTTAAGACCAAGGAGACAGTCCCTCCTGCCCAGACCGCCATGGTGTCAACCCAAGGAGCGGTGAAAAAGAACCTTCCGGACAAACTGGATGCCAAACGGTATCGGGTGAAGGATCAGGCCCAGAAATCCGTCTACATTATCGTCTGTTTCGATGAAGACGAGAAGCCGATGGAGGTGTTTGCCAAGTTCCCCTTCGACAACAGGGTTGATTTAAAGGATAAATCGACCATGTGGACGACCACCTGTCGCCTGGTCTCATTGGCGCTCAGATTCAACGTTCCCATGGACGAAATTATCAAACAGCTGGATCGTTCAAGCGGGCATATGCTTGATCTTCCAGGGCAACTCAGTAAATTGTTTAAATCGTTCATGGCAGGGACACAACATGGTTTCGCCAGTGTATGCCCCGAATGTTCCGGAACCCTGGTCTTCGAGGAGGGGTGTGAGACGTGTCATGATTGTGGGTACAGCAAATGCTCGTAAAATTTGCGGGTTGATATTGTACCAGGGGGACAAGGAATGCATCGTTTACTTTTGCTCCCTTACCGCATGTTGCCCATGCTTTTGGTGATGGCGGGTATCTTTTTTGTTTCAGGAATTCCCGGGGATCGCCTGCCATTGCCCGATGTGGTTGACATCGATAAACTCGCCCATCTGACTGTCTATGGTCTATTGGCAGGTACTGTCTTTTATGCCTTTGGACCGAGGTTGAGATACAAAAACCCAACTTGGCTTTCCTTGGTCGTCATTGCCGTCTGTATCATTTATGGGATAAGCGATGAATATCACCAGTCCTTTATCCCGAATCGCACCCCCAGTGTTTTCGATATTCTCGCCGATGGCACTGGTGCAATCGTGGTCTGTCTGATCAGAAACAGTACATTTTGGAAGGGGTTGTTCTTGTAATTGGGGTATGGGTTGCTTATACTTAACGCAATGTATAAGAACATCTGGAGGTACGATCATGATTAGTCAGACAGGTGGAATATCCGCCTACACAACAATAGACCAAATACCTCGTCCGCAACAGCAGACGCAGACGGTTGGCGGCCAACCGGCGCAAAACCCCGATCAAACCGGCGGCTCCGTTTCCGATAATACCAATCTCTCCGACAGGGCGCTGGCCTTATCGAAGAATGTCCAGCAGACCGGAACCTCGGCAGAGCAGCAAGAGACCAGGGCTTCGGAGCAGGGAGAAACCAGGGAGGAGAATACGCCAACCCAACAGGCTTCACCTCAGCAATCACCGCATTCCATCGATATCCGCGTCTGATTTTGCACCAAGAAAAAAGGGGGAGTCTGCCTCTAGGCTAGGCTTCCCCTTGGTTGTTTTAAAAAGAAAGATCAGTCTTTCAGAATCCTTGCCATATCCTTGGCAAAATAGGTGATGATGATATCCGCGCCTGCCCGTCTGATCGAAAGCAGTGTCTCCTGCATGACCTTTTCACCATTGATCCATCCCTTCTCAGCCGCAGCCTTGATCATTGCATATTCCCCACTTACATGATAGGCGGCTATCGGCAGATCGAACTCCTCTCTTAGTTTGGTAATAATATCGAGGTAGGCAACGGCCGGTTTGACCATGAGGATGTCTGCGCCCTCCTCGACATCAAGGGTCGCTTCGCGCAGGGCCTCGCGTGAATTGGCGGGGTCCATCTGATAACTTCGCCGGTCCCCGAATTGAGGACTGCAGTCGGCCGCCTCCCGGAATGGTCCGTAGAAAGAGGATGCATATTTTACGGCATAGGACATAATCGGGATGGATTCGAAATTGTTTTCATCGAGCATTCCCCGAATTTCGGCAACCCGTCCGTCCATCATATCCGATGGTGCAACCATATCCGCCCCAGCCTGAGCGTGAGACAGAGCCGTCTTGGCAAGGATTTCCAGCGTGGCATCGTTGTCCACATCGGAACCGATGATACAACCGCAGTGACCATGATCTGTATATTCACAGAGACAGACATCGGTTATCACAGTCAGTTCCGGAGTCTTGTTCTTCAACTCTTTTATTGCCTGCTGAATAATACCGTTCTTGGCATGGGCGCCGGAACCCACGGCATCCTTTTTTTCCGGAAGACCGAAGAGAAGCACGGCCTTGATTCCCAAGGCCAGACATTCCTTTGCCTCTTTTACGAGTTGGTCTACACTCAAACGGAAGACCCCTGGCATTGAGGTGATCTGTTCTCGGATGTTTTTCCCGGGCAGCACGAAGAGGGGATAGATCAATTGGGAGGCGTTGAGGTGTGTCTCCCTGATCAGTGAACGGAAAGATTCATTTTTACGTAGTCTGCGTGGTCGATATTCCGGGAAAATCATGGCGTCCTCAAAGTTGAAGTAAGGTAAATCGTATGGTTGAATATTTAATAACCGGTTGCTTTTGAGTTATAACTCCTGGCTATAGGTTCGCTATTCTGCAAGTGTCAGACCCTCTACCCATGGTATTATCATTTATGCAATGATGTTCAGACTCTTGAGCTTTTTGTAGAGATGGCTTCGTTCCAGACCGATATGTTCAGCTGTTTTTGAGATGTTTCCTTCGTTTTCATTGAGTTTTTGTTGGAGATATTCTCTTTCAAAGCATTTTTTTGCTTCCTTGAAGTCGTCGGCCTGGTAGGGGGTCAGGACACCGTTGAGCATGACCGGCATCTTGGCGGCAGGGGTGTGGGTCAGAAACATCCGCACATGCCTGTCGGTAATATTCTCGTCCTGGCACATGATTATCAGACGTTCGACGAAATTCCTCAGTTCCCTGACATTGCCAGGCCACGAATGGTTCATGAGTTCCTGGTAGGCTCTTTGAGTAAACGATTTCTTTTTTAATCCCTTACCCTTCATGCCTTCCATCAGGTCTTCGACCAAAAGCGGGATATCTTCAAGCCGTTCCTTGAGGTGGGGAACATGGATCGGCACGACATTGAGCCGCCAGAAGAGATCGGCCCTGAAATTACCGCTCTCGATCTCTTCCTCAAGGTTTTTGTTGGTCGCAGCCAAGACTCTGACGTTGACGCTGATGGTCTTATGACCTCCGACGCGTTCGAATTTCTGCTCTTGGAGGATGCGCAGGATCTTGGCCTGGGTCTTCAGGCTCATATCGCCTATTTCATCGAGGAAGAGGATACCGCCATCGGCCTGGTCGAATTTTCCCTGCTTGTTGACATGGGCTCCGGTGAAGGACCCCTTTTCATGACCAAACAGCTCCGACTCTATCAGTTCCTCCGGGATAGCGGCGCAGTTAACCTCGATCATCGGACGTTCACAGGATTGAGACAGGCTGTGGATCGCCTGGGCCACCAGTTCCTTTCCTGTGCCATGATCGCCCCGGATCAGGACCCAGGCATCAGTTGGAGCAACCATTTCTATCTGTATTTTAACCGCCTGGATGACCTCGGAATTACCCGTCAATGTGGCCTTTTTGGTGGAGGTCTCCCGTAAGAGTTGATTCTCCTGCTCGAGTTGTGCAAAACGCAGACCATTGGTAATGGCAAGGACGATCTTATCGTAGGAAAGTGGTTTTTCAATGAAGTCAAAGGCCCCTTTCCGCGTAGCCTGAACAGCTGTTTCGATATTTCCATGCCCCGAGATCATGATCACTGGCAAATTGTCGGTGGTGCTCTTGATTTTTTCAAGGGCAGTCATCCCATCCATATTGTCCCCCAGCCAGATATCGAGCAGGACCAGGTCGATCTTTTCTTCATCGATCATTTCCATACCGGCTTCAGCCGAGGAGGCGCAGATTGGGAAAAACCCCTCATCCTCAAGTATACCTGAAAGGCTTTCCTGAATGGATGTCTCGTCGTCGATGATAAGTATACGTTTTGTCATGGTATAGGGTGGATGACCGCTACGGCTTCATCCCTTTTTCAGGAGGGGCATTAGGCCTTAGATTTTTCTCCTGCAAGAAGAGGCAGTTCTATGATGAAAACGGATCCATGAGGGATATTGTCCTGGACCCGAATATAGCCATTATGGTCGGAAACTATGGTCGAGACAATGGCCAAACCTAAACCCGTACCGGTCTTTTTCGTTGAAAAATAGGGTTCGAAAAGCTTCAGCTTGTCGTCTTTGGAGATTCCGGGACCATCGTCGCAGACCTTTAGAAAAACACTCTCCTTATTTTCATCCGCTGATAACTCAAGATCTATTGTACCGCCATCGGGCAAAACTGCAACTGCATTGTCAAGGAGGTTGATGATACAGCGATTGATCTGTTCGGCATCAAAATTGAATATCGGTATCTGAGACAACTCCTTGCAGGTGAAGGTAATGTTTCTATGGGCAGTCCTGTAGAGGCCAAACGTCTGTTGTGCCAGCTTGGGGAGATCGGCAGGGGCTTTCTGGACTTTGGGCATTCTGGCAAATTGTGAAAATTCACTGACCAGGCGTTTGAGCTCATCAACCTGCTCAATTATGGTGGCTGTACACTGATCGAAGATACTCTCTTTTTCTTCCAGTATTTCCGGGTAACGGCGGCGCAACCGCTGGGCGGAGAGCTGGATAGGGGTAAGCGGGTTCTTGATTTCGTGGGCAATGCGTCTAGCAACCTCACGCCAGGCGGCCATCCTCTGCATTTTCTCGAGCTTGGTCAGGTTGTCGAAG
>Ga0307440_1000872_pt1 | contig 14881 bp, 12 predicted proteins | sample SalMarWE160410MG_FD_202150 | JGI IMG/M metagenome (GOLD analysis project Ga0307440, IMG submission 202150) | Salt marsh sediment microbial communities from the Plum Island Ecosystem LTER, Massachusetts, United States - WE1604-10 | ecosystem: Environmental > Aquatic > Marine > Intertidal zone >... | reverse complement strand
CGTTCAGGTAAGCCGGCATCGTCGACACGAGCGTCTTTCCTTCGCCGGTTCGCATCTCGGCGATCATCCCCGCGTGAAGGGCGGCAGCGCCGACCACCTGCACGTCGAAGTGCCGCTGGCCCAGCACCCGCTTCGATGCTTCGCGGACGGCGGCGAACGCCTCGACTTGGATGTCGTGCAGCGTTTCTCCGTCGGCGAGGCGGTTCCGAAACTCGTCAGTCTTCGCTGCGAGAGAGGCGTCGTCGAGCGCTTCCATCTCCGGCTCGAGTTCGCCGACCAGTTCCGCGATCGATCCGAGATCCTTGAGAACCCGCGACTCACCGGCTCGGAGCACCTTGTTGATGAGCGACATAGCCTGCTCATCTTATCGAGATGGGCTCGCTTCGCTCACGGTCACCAGTTTCCAGCCGCCAGCACCGAGCGACAGGCAGCCGCGAAACCGCCGGCGGCCGTCAGTCATCAGCTGTTCGCCGTTGGCTGTCTAGATGGGCTGAACGATGACGCCAACCTGTTCGAGGAGGGCAGCAGGCTCGATACCGACCTCGCTCGGCAGCACCTGATCGACGATCGCCCGCTCGCCGAGCTCCGTCCTGATCGGCTGCTCGAGGATCTCGTCGCCTGCCGGTTGGAGGAGCACGACCTCGGGGGACTCACCGTGCTCATCGGCCCTGGTCACCATTACCAGATCCCCATCCGATAGCCGAAGCAGCGACCCTGCCGGATATACACCCACCATCTCGATGAACGCTCTCGCAAAATCGGGGTCGTAGATGGTTCCCGCACCATTGAGGATCACATGAAGCGCGCGATTCGGGGTTTCCGCACGCCGGTAGGACCGACGTGTCGTGATCGCGTCGTACGTATCGGTCGTTGCCACGAGACGGCTGTAGAAGTGAAGGCTCCTGTCGCTTCGATGGGGCGGCGGATACCCGGAGCCATCGAATCGGGCATGATGCTCGAACGCGATCGTCGCAGCGATCTCCTGCATCGGGCTTGCCGCCGTCAGGATCGCCGCGGCACCCTCCTGGGGGTGGAGCTTGATCTGTCGCCACTGGGCAGCGTCGAGTCGTCCAGGGAACTGGAGGATCGACGGGGCGACCCGGACCTTGCCGATGTCGTGGAGCAGCGCACCCATCGCGAGCGCCGACAGCTGATCGGTCGGAAGTCCGACCATGCGTCCCATGGAAATCGAGAGGATGCACACGTTGACCGAGTGAAAGAAGGTGTACTCGTCGTGGCTCTTCATCGTCGACAGCAGCAACGATGCCGCCGGCTGGGAGATCGTCTGCTCGACAAGCTGTTCGACGACCCACGCCGCGCCCGACAGATCGAAGTGCTCGTCACGTTCGAGAGCGGCCGCCATCCCTCGGAGTACATCGAGCGACCTCGTGTATGACCTTCGTACACCCGACGACTCTCCGCTCTCCAGATCGGACCTCGAGTACGGAGACTCGTTGAGCCGAATCGTGGCCTCGGCCGGAACGTCTCCACTCAGACCCGCTATGAACGCACCCAGGTCGGCGATGTCCGCTCCCGCGACCGGTGAGGCGAAAGAGATCGACTCGATTCCCCTTGACTGGAGGGTACGCAGGAAGGAACTCAGTTCGAGCGACGTGTGCGGCAGAATCGCCTTGCCGAGATAGATGGAGTCCCCGAGCAGCGTGATGACGGCTGCCCCACCCTCGTTCACGGACAGCGCCTCAGCCGCCGCCGTGGCAACGCTGAGCGCCTCACCCGTAGACGGATGACCCGTCGGGTACAGGCTCATCTGGCGCGAGAGGGCCTGGATCGATCGGAGAGTGACACGTGCTGCGTTCTCGGAGATCACTTCGTCACTCCCAAGGCTTGTCGTGCGGCGCTTCGCAACGTTCGGGCACCGCTCGTCAACGCAAACCGTCGTTTTGCGAGTTTCTCGAGGACCTCAATCGACCGGGGAGTTCCACGTTCGCCCAGGTATCGGAGAAGATCGGCTTTCTCATCGATCGTGAGTCTGCCGTCGAGCGCGTCGATCAACATTGCCTCGGCCTCGGGTCCCGGACGTACCGCCAGCACACCGATGGCCGTCCGACGAACCATCTCGTGATCGTCGGCGAGTCGTTCCCCTATGTCGGAGACTGCACTCGGAGCGATCATCGCCAGCCCCCGCAAGGCTTCGACACGAACCCGATGGTCGTCGTGACGAGTGAGTCGAGCCAACTCGGGCGCCGCCTGGTCGCTGCCCGAGGTACGCAGGACGATCGCGAGATTGCGTACCACATACCACCGGCTGTCCTCGAGCGCCGAGATCACCGGCTCAGGGTTCGAACTGGCCGCCTCGCCGAGGACGCCGATGAGCGCCTTCCTCCGGGCGCGGTCGTCTTCCTCGGCCAGCAAATCCAAGCCAACGCGCATGTTCAGACCGACGAGGCGAGGCGCGAGATACATCGGAGAACTCGAATCGGTGGTGGCGAGCTGTGTGACCAGCACATCCAACACCTCGGGCGTGCACGCGAGCCTCAGCGCCTCTTCTACCTCCCTGGCCCGCTCGGGAGGAAACGTCGGCGAGTCGATGACACTGCGCATCCACAGTTCGGCGCGCCTGAACCACTCTCTCCTGATGCTCGCGACGATCTTGCCGGTCAGGAGACGCATCAATCGCCGATAGCGATCGTTGCGATCCTCCACCGCAACCAGGCCTCTGAACGTGTCGAGCGTCTGATAGAAGTACTGCCGAGGATCAGGGAACTGCGCTCGGAGCTCCGCGTACGCCGACTGCTCGCCATATCGATCCTCACCCTGCACCAGGCGGTCCTGTACCCGAGCAGCGACCGTCTGCACCGCAGTCGCCCCGCCGTCGGGAACGCCGAGCCATCCAAGGAGCTCATCCGGCCTGCGATCGGAATCATCGGTCGCGATCCGTGCGTAGTCCATCAGAAGTGCGAACCCGTGGGAGTCCAGTCTCGGCGCGATCCTTGCAAGTTCGTGGGCAGCGAACTGGTCGAGGAACAGTCTTTGGAGAGGCTCCTCGGCGGATCGCAGGAACGGATCGAGAACAGCGACCTGATACCTCTCGTCGAGGTGGAAGAACGCCTCGACGAATGCCTGGACGACCTGCTCCTGCGCCGCCACGTCACCTTCGTCGATCGAACCGAACGTCGAGGCAAATCGCTCGTGGTACAGCTCTCCGAGCTTCTGCGGATCCCCACCCGACTCCTCGACGAGGCGCTGAGCAAACCGTTCGGGGTCGGCGAAACCAGTCATGGCCGCCAGCACGTCGTCTGGTCGCTCAAATGTCTGCTCCATGGTTTCGATCTTGAGTGGAACCCTCGCCACCACGGCAATTTCGGTGATTCCGTGCCGTCCCAGGAATGCCGAAATACCACCCTCCTCCATGATCGTCGGCTCATCGACCGAGAGGACGCCCATGAACGCTGCGATGTCGTGATCCGTTACCGGGCCGATGACTCCGAGTGAAGCGATGTTGTGGACGAAGCATCGTTGAGCGAGCCGAGATACCGAATCACGGACGGTTTCGACCTCGTCGTCGTCGTACATGAAGAAGCCGGGACCGACATCGAGCCATGTCTCCCCGGAGGCGGCCGCCTCCCGGATGGTCTGTCCGATTCGCTGAAGAGCCGGCTGCGACTCGGGGTCCGGGTACAGGTTGCATATCGTCCAGGCGCCAGCCAGCCCCTCGATGATCGTCGCGGCGGTGTTCTGCTCGCTCACGTCTATCTGTCGATCTGGATGAGTTCCTCTCGCAGAGCGTACAGCACAGCCTCGTTTCGAGAGTGCAATCCGAGCTTGTCGAGGATGTTTCGAACGTGATTCTTCACGGTGTTCTCGGAGATATACAGCCGATCTCCGATCTGTTTGCTCGTCATGCCCTCAGAAATCAGCTCGAGCACCTCGATCTCTCTACCGGTCAGCTCCGGCTGCCGGCTCGAGATGATCTCCCGGTGCCGAAGGAGTGATGCAACCGTGTCGAACAGCTTTGCCCCCATCTTCGGCGAGACGACCGCACCTCCCTCCCAAACGGCCTTCATCGCCTCGACCAGCTCGGGGAACGGGGTGTCTTTGACCACGTACCCCCTGGCTCCGGCTTTGATCGCCACCAGCAGATCCTCTTCGGACTCGCTGGACGTCAACAACACGATCCTTGCCCCACCAGACGCCTCCCTCAGCGGCGTGACGACCTCCAGACCCGATATCCCCGGCATCAGCACGTCGAGAACAACCATGTCGGGGTGCAACCCGCGAGCCATCGACAGAGCGGTCATCGCGTCCCGAGCCTCACCGACGACGTTGAAGCCGGCGTTGCCAAGGGCCGCAGAGAGTCCTGCAGCAAACAAGGGAGAGTCGTCCACGACGAGAACGGAGATCATGCGGGCTCGATCAGTCCAAACGAACCGTCGCGACGACGGTAGAGGACACTCGGCAAGTCGCTCTCGGCGTTCTGGAAGAAGAAGAACCCGTGCCCAAGCATGTCCATCTGCAAGGCGGCCTCCTCTGGAGTCATCGGTTTCATGACGAACTGCTTCACTCTCACGATGCGAGGGTCACTGGTCTCTTCTTCGACACCCCCACGAGCGAGATTGAGGTGTTTGTCGGTTCCCTTTCTCGTCCGATCGATCAACCGTTCCTTGAGGCGATGCAGCCTCGCCTCGAACTTCTCGATCGCCGCATCGATCGCGGATTCCGGAGTGAAGCCGTTGGCCTCGACGCGAACGGTCTGTCCGGCAGCCCTGGAAGTGATCTCGGCCGTGAAAGGATCACTGACCCTGGGGTTCTTCGCCCTCGTCACCTCGATATCCGCCGACGTCACCCCTCCGAAGAAACGCGTGGCCCTCGACATCTTCTCGATCGCCGACTCGGCCAGACGATCTGGCAGCTGGAAGTCTTTGCTCTGCAGGTTGACGTCCAAGAATGACCTCCTTGGGGTTGAGTCTCTGCGGTGCGCGATCGCACGTGTTGCGATCGGCGGTGCTGCGTGTCGCAGAATCACTCTTTCACTCTACCTGCGCCGGTCGCCACTATGGCCCTGACAGCTCCAACCGACGTCGAGGCGGCCCCCAACGTCAAGCCGGTCGTCACCACATCGTCCACGAGGACGGCCGGTTCTTTCGCCGCCCGTGCACGAAATCGAACCGGTGCTCTATCGCCACGTGCCCGCCCGGCGTGTCGTGGCGCCCATAGGACCGGAGTGAGCGCATCTACGACCGTCGCACCGACGAGTGCGGCATACGCTCGTGCCAGCTCCCTGGCAGGATCGATCCCATAACGCCAGGTGCGAGTAGGCACTCGGGGAACCGGCACCAGGATTCCGCCTGGATCAGGAACCCTCCTTGCCATCGCTTCTGCGAGTGGTCCGGCGGCAGCACGGATCGCCTCGTACTTGAGGCGGCGAACGAGCACCCGAGCAGGACCCTCGTGTACGAGCGCAACGTGTACCGGCAGGCTCGACCCGACCAGACGATCGGTTCCTTGACGGAGCTCGGACGAGCACCGTCGACAGAGAGCGGCACGGGTCGGTGTGCAGCACACGAGACACAGCATGGTCCGAATGTACGCCGCGATAGCGACAGAACTAGTGGCGCGATACCACTCTCTGTGGTTAGATAGACACATGGCGGCTGGGAACGTTCATGTTGATCGGGAGGCTGAGCGACGGAGAAGGCTGAGGAGGCTTGGGTATCTGCTCGCGCCGGTCGCGGCCTGGATGTGGTATCGAATCCTGACAGGCCACCGTCCGTGGCCATCACTCCCCACACTCCCACCGGATGCCATGTTCTGGCTTCCGGGTGTGCTGATCATCATCCTCATCGGTCTTGCGCTCGTCGCGCCGATGCTCGGCAATCGCCGATCGCCCCACACCGTGTTCCGACCCGATCAGATCGACGTCTCTTTCGACGACGTCAAGGGCCTCGGACACCTCCTCGTAGAGATTCGTCATACGCTCCAAATCCTCCTCGATCACGAGCAACTCAGAGCCAGCATGGGGGGTAGCCCGAGACGCGGTGTGCTGTTCGAGGGCCCCCCCGGAACCGGAAAGACACACGCCGCAAAGGCGCTCGCCAAGGAGGCGAACGTTCCCTTCCTCTTCGTGTCCGCTACGGCGTTCCAGAGCATGTGGTACGGGATGACGTCCAAGAGGATCCGCTCGTTTTTCAATGCCCTGAGGAAGGCGGCTCGGGCCGAGGGTGGCGCGATCGGTTTCATCGAGGAGATCGACGCGATCGGTTTGGCGCGTCCCAACATGTCATCGTCGGTAAACATGCGGATCAACCGATCTATGGCGACGGACACAGGCGGCGTCGTCAACGAACTGCTGATCCAGATGCAGAGCTTCGACGAGCCGCTCACCCGCACGAAGATCGCAAGCTGGTTCAGAGATCGGATCAACCTGTTTCTGCCCGAACATCGCCAGCTCAGGGCGCCATCGACCTCGTATGCAAACGTGCTGCTGATCGGCGCGACCAACAGGGCGGACTCGCTCGACCCTGCCCTGATGCGACCCGGCCGTTTCGACAGGGTGTTCCACTTCGACCTTCCGGGACGAACGGGCCGGCGAGAGCTGATCGACTACTTCCTCACCCGCAAGGCCCACGTGCCGGAGATGGAGCTCGAGTCGTCTCGGAGCGACCTCGCGGCAGCGACGCTCGGGTACACGCCTGCGTTCCTCGAACGTCTCTTCGACGAAGCGCTCCTCCTCGCGCTGCGCGAGGAACGCACCGCTCTGACCATGCGCGATCTGGATCGCGCGAGGATCGAGATGGAGTTGGGTCTCCCCGAGCCGGTCGACTACCCGCCGGATGAGCGTGAAGCGATCGCGACACACGAGGCCGGCCATGCAACGATCGCGTATCTCGTTGGAAAGGGTCGGCGTCTCGAGGTTCTCTCGATCATCAAGCGGCGCGAAGCACTTGGGTTCCTCGCGCATCGCCTCGTCGAGGAGCGCCGAACCCAGCGAGAAAGCGAACTGAGGGCACTCCTTCAGATCTCGATGGGTGGGATGGCCGCCGAGGAGCTCTTCTTCGGTGACTCGAGCACGGGCCCTGCCGGCGACCTGGCGGCGGCCACCCAGCTCGCGGCGGAGATGGTCGGCTCACTGGGGCTCGGCGGATCACTCGTCTCCTACCGGGCGCTCGACGATGGTCCGCTCGGTGGAAACCTCGCGGCGCGTGTGCTCGGGGACCCGGCCGGCAGGGAGTACGTCGAGCGTCTCCTGGATCACGCCAAGCAGCAGGCCACCAGGCTGTTGTCACAGAACCGTCGCATCGTGGAGGCACTGAGAGACGCTCTGATCGAACGCAACGAGTTGATCGACCGCGAGATCATCGAGGTGATCGAACGGGCACCAGGTGACGTCGTGATCGACATCCGTCGAGGGTCTACCGGCGAAACGGCCGACTCGCCGCAGAACGCGACCTGACGCGCCGGTGGCGCAGGATCCACCCGCCAACAGCCGGACGGCCCCCCGCTACGTGCCTTCTTGCCAGGATCGCAGATACTCGACCTGCTCGTCGGTCAGCTGCTCGACAGCGCCACCGAGGTGGCCGAGTTTGATGAGCGCCACGTTCTGATCGAGTTCGTCAGGGATCGTGTAGACGCCGGGCACGAGTGCTTCGTGGTTCTGGACGAGCCACTCGGCCGCGAGCGCCTGATCGGCGAAGGACATGTCCATGACGTCGGCGGGGTGCCCTTCTGCCGCACTGAGGTTCACGAGCCTGCCTTCGGCGATCACCATGATTCGGCGCCCGTCGGCGAGTTCGAACTCCTCGAGGTTCCGGCGCACTTCTCTACGTGCAACCGCCGACTCGGCGAGCGCCTCCAGGTCGATCTCGACGTCGAAGTGCCCGGCGTTCGCGAGGATCGCTCCGTCCTTCATCTTGTCGAAGTGCCGAGCGCGGAAGACATGCTTGTCGCCAGTCACCGTGATGAAGAGGTCTCCTGCCGCCGCGGCGTCGTCGGCAGTCATCACCCGATACCCGTCCATGGCAGCCGACAGAGCCCTGATCGGATCGGACTCCACGACGATCACCTTGGCGCCCATGCCATCGGCCCTCGTGGCGACCCCCTGCCCGCAGTCTCCGTAGCCGGCGACCACCACGTTCGATCCCGCGAGCAGCATGTTCGTGGCGCGAAGGACTCCGTCCAGAGACGACTGACCCGTGCCGTACCGGTTGTCGAACAAGTGCTTGGTGGCCGAGTCGTTCACTGCGACAACCGGAAGCCTGAGCATCCCTTCTTCAGCCATCGCCCGCAACCTGATGACGCCCGTTGTGGTTTCTTCCGTCGATCCGATCGGATTCACGTCACGACGTTCCTTGTGGAGAACCGTCACCAGATCGGCCCCATCGTCCATCGTCAGATGGGGGTTGGTGTCGAGCACGGCGTTGATATGGCTGTAGTAGCGATCATCGTCCTCTCCGCGCACGGCGAAGACCGGAATCCCGTCAGCGACAAGCGCGGCAGCGACGTCATCCTGCGTGGAGAGAGGGTTGGAGGCACAGAGAGACACTTCCGCTCCCCCATCGCGCAGCGCCAACATCAGGTTCGCGGTCTCTGCCGTCACGTGCAGGCACGCCGCCACTCGCTTGCCGTCGAGCGGCTTCTCGGCGCGAAATCGCTCCCGGATGGTGGCCAGCACCGGCATTCTCCTGCCGGACCATTCGATCCTCCGAGCTCCTTCGCCCGCCAGTGATGCGTCGGCGATGTCGTAGTTCATGAGTCTCCCAGTGTCTGCTTGAGTTGTTGGATGGCATCGACGGCGACAGGGTCGACGCCTGCGGCTCGTGCGAGCCTCAGCGAGACGAGGTCACCGATGGCGGTGAGGCTCGCGAGCCGAGCAAGCCTACTCGTCCCCTGTGCCCACACTTCTCCCACGATCGTTGCCCCTACTCCGAGGAGCCGGGCCGTGGGCTGAAACCTCGCACCCACGGCCGGGGGCTCCGAGTCGTCGCGCAACATCACCACGCCCACGGTTCGTCGGAGTGCCGTGCCCAATGTCGTCCAGCCTTCGACCTCGTTGTGATCGGCTTCGGGAAGCACCGAAACGAATGCGGGGCTCTTGGCATTCTCGTTGATCTGCGTCTTCCATCGATAGGCCGCCACCGCCGTGAGACCCGAGCCCATGATCACAGCGATCCGACCGGCCAGTTCTTCGGCGAGATCGTCTGCAAGTTGGCGTCCTGGACCGCGCAGGCCATCACCAAGCAGCGTCGCTGTGATCGAAGCTGCCTCGTCGAGCCCGGTATCCTCGGCCAGCCCGGCAGCCTCGATCATCTGGACGACCGAGCCCGCCAGGTACCCGAACGCCGCCCGAGGTTGGAGCCCGCCCGGCACACGGATCAACGGCCATCCCTCGTCCGCTGCGAGTTCGGATAGTCGCCCCCCGCTGGAAACTGCAGCGATGGGCAGTCCGGCTTCACGAGCCGACTCCACCGCAGAGAGTGTCTCCTCGGTGTTGCCGGAGTACGACACGGCGACCACGATCGGCTCGGAAAGTGAGGGCACCCATGGAGGAAGCCCGAAGTCCTTGTGGACGAAGACCGGACCGTCCGCGACGGCCGCTGCCACATCACCCGAGATGCCGGAACCACCCATGCCGCACACGACGGCCGATCTCGCGCCAGGCACCTCAGGAACCCTGAGCCCTGCAGCCCACCGGAACTGGTCCGGCAGGGTTTCGATCATCGACTCCATCGTCACTCCCTGGTTGCCTCTTCGATCAGCATCACGGGTACGCCGTCACGGATCGGGTATCGGAGTCCACACCCGGTGCACGTGAGCGTGGACGCTTCCTCGATCAGATCCCCATGGCAGGCGGGACACACGAGGATGGCCTTCAGTTCTTCGGGAATCACAGCTCACCCCTCACAGCCGCCTTCACCAACTCGACCAACTCCGCGACGGCGGCGGCATCGCGGGCTTCGGCATTCAGTCGCAGAACCGGCTCCGTGTTGGAGGGTCGGAGGTTGAACCATCGGTCCGGCCACTCCACCGTCAACCCATCGAGGCGGTCCTGCGTAGCGTCGTGGAACCGTGTGGCGACCCGCTCGATAGCTGCTGCTTGATCGTCAACATCCAGGTTGATCTCTCCCGATGTCGAGTACGGTTCGAGGTCGGCTCGGATCTCCGAGAGCGGCCGGCCGTCTTCGGACATCACCTGGAGAAGCACGAGCATGGCGAGTGTTCCCGAGTCGGCGCGGAAGTTGTCCCTGAAGTAGTAGTGACCCGAGTGTTCACCTCCGAACGCTGCCCCTGTCTCGGCCATGATCTGTTTGATGAACGAGTGACCCACCCTCGTGCGGACGGGTGTTCCCCCGGCGGCCCGCACCACCTCGGGAACGGCATGACTCACAATCAGGTTGTGGACGATGGTGGCGCCGGGCTCCCGGCTGAGGAACCACCGTGCTATCAGAGCCGTCGTCGTGCTCCCGGGCAAGGGGCGCGAGGTCTCATCGACGAAGAACGCTCTGTCGGCGTCACCGTCGAACGCGACGCCGAGGTCGGCATGTTCGACCCGCATCGCAGCTTCGAGATCCCGGAGGTTCTCCGGCTTGAGAGGGTCGGCGGGATGATTCGGGAATGTGCCGTCCGGTTCCAGAAACAGCGGAATGAGTTCGGCGTCGAGCCGCGAGAAGACAGCCGGCAGCGCCACACCCGCCATTCCGTTTCCCCCGTCTGCCACCACACGGAGGGCGCCGATGCGAGCAGGATCGACGATCGAGAGCAGGTGGTCGACATAGCCCGGTATTGGATCGAAGTGTGCGACTGCGCCCTTCGTTTCACCCTCGGCCAGGCCGGATTCGGCGAAATCTCGGATGTCGAGGAGTCCAGACTCCACACCGATCGGGGCGGCCCCGGTGCGACAGAACTTCAGACCGTTCCACTCGGGGGGATTGTGCGATGCCGTGATCATCACCCCTGGGACCGCCCGACTGCCCGACACGAAGTACAGAGTGTCGGTGGCGACCTCTCCGATATCGAGCACGTTCACTCCCTGACCGGTCACTCCCGACGTGAACGCGGCGGCGAGCCGGGGAGACGATGCACGGCAATCTCGTCCGAGGGCGATGCCGGGCGCGCCGACGAACCGTGCGAAGGCCGCGCCGACACGATACGCCACCTCCTCATCGAGGTCTCCAATGTCGGTGCGCCCGCGCACGTCGTATGCCTTGAAGATGGGATGTAGGTCGCGCATCGAAAGCATTGTAGAGGGCTCGCTCCGCGAGCCGTCATCAGTCTTCGGTCTTCAGTCTTCAGTCTCGAACCACGGGCCGTCACTCCCGGCGAACAGGCAGCTGAGGATCGACGACTGACGACTCAAGACTCGGAGCCCCTAGACTCCTCCTGTTTTGGACGCCCCTATTTCTGTCGTGATGCCCGCCTACCAGCTGGGCGCCTCCATCCGGGTCAACATCCTGCGGGTGGCTTCCGTGCTCGAGAGTATGCCGGGCTCGGAGATCGTCGTTGTGGACGATGGCAGCACGGACGATACGTTTGCTCAGGCGGCCTCTGCCGGCGCAGCTCGCGTTCTCCGACACGAGGTCAATCTCGGGAAGGGTGCTGCGTCGAGAACAGGTGCAATGGTTGCGACAACACCGACCATCGTGTTACTCGACGGCGACCTCGACCTCCCGCCTGAGCAACTCCCCGATGTCGTGGACACCTTCCTTCAGAGTGACCTCGATGTGCTGGTCGGGACGAAACGGTACGGGATGAGCGGTGGACGGTACCCGCTGAAGCGCAGATTCCTCAGCACCATCTTCAGGATCGTCACCCGTGTTCTCTTCCGACTCCAAGTCAGCGAAACGCAGACGGGTCTCAAGGTACTCCGGCGCGATTTCGCCCAGTCGATCATGCCGGAGCTCAAAGTGACCCGGTACGCATTCGATCTCGAACTCCTCGTACGCGCGCAGCGCCTCGGAGCGAAGATCGGCGAAATCCCTGTGGCGCTGCGTGTCGGCGCCTCGTCGTCACCGCTGTCCGTCTCCACGCTGTGGGAGATGGCGAGGGACACGCTCAGGATCCTCAGGTGGTCGCTTCGGCGGTGACTACTCCACTGAAGCGTGGTCATGCCGCTCCGTGCGGAGGGCCTTTCCGAATACCACGTCCCGATACCCGGCGAACTTCGGTATCAAGATAATCGCGGTCGCCGCGACCTTGGCCAGGTTCGCTTGGAGAAGGGTCAACTCGCCGAAGATCGCCTCGGCGCCGTCGACGACGGCGACGGTCACCCCCCACGCGGCCAGATTCACCACGTAGAACCACACTGTTTCGCGGACAGAGCCTCGATTGGCAGCGAGCCGAAACGTCCACTTCCTATTGAGCACGTACGACAACGCGGTTGCGAACGTGAAGGCGAGAGTCACTGACCAGAAGAGCGAGAAGTGAAACCCTGCCCGGAGCAAGTTGAACAGAGAAAAGTCGACGATGGTGTTGAGGCCCCCGATGAAGCTGAGCCTGATGAATTGACCGGCCGCTTCCCTTGTCAGGAAGCTCCGAAGGTAGGTCCTCATCTCTTCACTCTCATGCGCCCGTACACGCCGAATCCCAGTAGGAGCAGCAATGTGACGATGGTGATCACGTTTGCTGACTTTTCGACAAGAGACGCGTGGAACTGGAGCACAACATCCTGCTGTGTGGGGATCACCACCATCGTCGATGGCGCCGCTCGGTAGGGGCCCTCCGCTCCGGTCGCCTTCCAGTCGGGGAAGTAGGACACCTTGATCATGTGGGGAACCCCAACGGCGGTGGTGTGAAACGAGATGCTTTCGTTCGTGAGTTGGATGTCGGACACGACCCCAGTGTCGGATTCGGGAATCGCCGGCAGGATGCCATCCCCCCCGACGCGAGGCCAGTCGTCCGGACCGTCGGCCACCAACCACCTGTCGAGCTCGTCGATGTTCTCGTACCAGTCAAGGGTTGCCTGGGTGAAGTTCGCGCCGTCGTACAAGGACGGAACATAGGTGGCCACATCGACGAGGGAGGATTCGGGAAGCTCGAAGATGGAGAACGGCCCGGAGTCGGTGATGTGGCGAAGCTCGGGCGTGTCCATCGCCTTCTCCTTCGCCTCGTCCGTGTAGGTCACGTAGTAGCGAATGTCGTACAAGGCGAGATGCTTGAGACCCCGTTCGAAGTCGAATCGGTGATAGCGCAGGCCTGGGATGGGACTCGATGGCTCGTAGCTCATCTCGGCCTGGTTGAGGAAGTGGAACGAGGTCGTCAGCGACGATTCGAAGAACAATCCCTCCATGGTCGGGTCGCGCTCTTCGGTCCAGTACGGAATGAGCATCAGCGCCATCGGCGTCCCGTACTTGTTCTGATCCTTGTTGTACTCCCACTGAACCCGGCCCGGCGGAAGCTGGTCGAGGGTGTCCATCAGGGCGAAGTACTCGGGGGCGTCGGTCTTGCCCTCATACCCCGTGTAGTTCCACTGCACCCAGCCCGGAATGAACGACATCCCTGCGAGAGCTGCAGCAACCACGACGAACGCACCACCTACCGGAAGGACCGTTCCGGTCGCCACCTGTTTGGGCAACACGAAGGTGGCAGCGATAGCAGACGCACCGATCCCGATCACAACCCAACCCGACCTGGCACCGAGCACCACCTTGTCCGAGACGAAGAACGGAACGATGGCGCCAACGACGACCATGCCTCGTACCCAGACGGCGCCCATGTTCCGAGGGAGGTGTCGCGAGAGCCACTTCAGCGCGACACCCAGAGCGATTCCTGCGAACACCCACACTCCGAAGTAGAAGAACGGCAGGAAACGGCCATTCCAGAGTTTGCCTTGGATCTGGTGGAATCGCTCCGGCAGCCAATCCGGGACCGCCTGGATCAACCAGTAGTAGACGACGGGGAGCACGGTCACCACGATGAGAGGAGTGCTCTTCGACGATCGCCGCGCGGCGATCACCAACCCGAACACTGCGGGAACGAGCAACATCCAGAGTTCCTCCGGAAGGACGTTCTTCCACCCGGTGAGGGGAACCCATGCCATGTCGGATGAGAATGCGATCCTCGTCAGGAGAGGGATCGCCCAGAACGCCGCGACGCCGAAGCCGACCGCCCAGCTGGAGGCGACCTTCTTGAGCCCTCCTTTCCATCGCATGATGGTGAGCGACGCGACAATCGCTGCGAGTGTGGTGACGAGATGGGTGAGGGCGGTCAGCCCGAGAACGAACCCAGCCAACGCGACTCTCCTGCGGCCGTCGCGAACGGCCTGAATGAGCAGAGCCAGGTAGATCACGACAAACGCGAACGACCATGAGAACGAGTACTCGCCGGCGAGCGTCGACGGGATGTTGCCCCCGTAGATGGAGAAGCTCTCCATGAACACGAACGCTCCGCCGGCGGCGCCTGCAATGGTCGACGTCATCCTCGAGAATCCCATAGTCCTCACCAGGAAGTAGGTCGCAGGCGGCAGCGCCAGGAGCCCCAGGATGGTGACGAGCTTGAAAGCGACCCCGTACGGGAGCAACACGTCGAGGAGCACGGTCGCGAGCGCCGGTAGGGGGAAGTAGAAGTAGAGGAACGGGAAGCCCGCGAACCAGTCGTTGCTCCATCCGAGAATGCGTCCCTCGGGCAACAGCATGTCCCGCAAATAGGCGGGGACGGCTGCGTGAGCCCCCATATCGCCACCTGTCGGGGTGTTGGCCCGCAGCAGCAGCGGAGGGTTCATCACCACCAAGATCGCCACGACGGCGATCCCTACGCCGATGGCGGAGACCCAGAGGGGAGTCGAGTCGTACCGTGGACCTGGTTGCTCAGGAGGGACGTTTGCGCGCGAGGTCGAGGACCTCAGCCAGGGGAAGGTGTTCGCCATCCTTGTCCCACCACTTCTCTTCACACTTGTGGCACGAGTAGAAATGGACCTCGGTGCCGTCGGGCA
>Ga0307440_1000868_pt1 | contig 14909 bp, 17 predicted proteins | sample SalMarWE160410MG_FD_202150 | JGI IMG/M metagenome (GOLD analysis project Ga0307440, IMG submission 202150) | Salt marsh sediment microbial communities from the Plum Island Ecosystem LTER, Massachusetts, United States - WE1604-10 | ecosystem: Environmental > Aquatic > Marine > Intertidal zone >... | reverse complement strand
AGGCCATCGCCCTGTCCTACGCCTCGGCCATCGGCGGCGGCCGCACCGGCATCATCGAGACCACGTTCAAGGACGAGACCGAGACCGACCTGTTCGGCGAGCAGGCCGTGCTGTGCGGCGGCGCCGTCGAGCTGGTCAAGGCCGGCTTCGAGACCCTGGTCGAGGCCGGCTACGCCCCGGAGATGGCCTACTTCGAGTGCCTGCACGAACTGAAGCTGATCGTCGATCTGATGTACGAGGGCGGCATCGCCAACATGAACTACTCGATCTCGAACAACGCCGAGTACGGCGAGTACGTGACCGGGCCGCGCGTGATCAACGACGAGTCGAGAAAGGCCATGCGCGAGGCGCTGCACAACATCCAGACCGGCGAGTACGCCAAGCAGTTCATCCTCGAGGGTGCGACGAACTACCCGTCGATGACCGCCTACCGCCGCCTCAATGCCGCGCATCCGATCGAGCAGGTCGGCGAGCGCCTGCGCGCCATGATGCCGTGGATCAAGAAGATCGTGGACAAGTCCAAGAACTGATCGATTCCGCTCGCATGAACAAGGAGGCCCCTGCCCGACAGGTGGCCTCCTTTTTTATGTGCGCCGCAACCTTACCGGCCGGCCGGCGGGTTCGGCTGTTCGCCGAGCTGGCCGTAGCGCGCGTTCTGCTGCTGTTCGGCCTTGTCGAGCTGCCGCTCCATCGCATGCTTTTGGTCCATCATCTGACCGCCCGAGAGCGTACGGACCGTTTGCCGGCCCTGCTCCTTCGCCTTGTCGCATGCCGCCAGCGCCAGCAGCACGGCCATCACGCAGATCAGGCTACGCATGGCGCCTTCCCCGAACTTTCCGGTTTGAGATCATCGCCACCTCCAGCGTCATCCAGCCTAGACGGCGATCATCCCGCTGTCGAAACGTGGACCACCCCGGTCCCTGACCCGTGAATCCATCGGCGTGACCCCATGCAAAAAGGGCCACCCGTTTCCGGATGGCCCCTTTGCGAATGGTGGACGTCTTAGCTGTTGTGCGTGGCCGCCACAAAGTGGGCGAACGAGGTGGTGCCGAAAAAGGTGAGCACCGCAGCGCCGATCGTGTAGAAGAGTTCTTTCATTTCATACCTCCCTTGATTGGGTGTTTGATTTGACCCGTCGGTCCTTACTGGACGGACTCGACGAAGCCTGCAAAAGCGGCGGTGCCGAAAAAGGCCAGCACGGCAGCGACGATCGAATACATCAGTTCCTTCATGCCATTGTTCTTCATGGTCCTTTCTCCTTGTGTCCTGGTTTCGCGAACGCCGAAGCGCCCGCCTCACAACCAGCAATGTACGCAGGCAACATGGGACCAGTGTGAACCCATGATTAGAAAACTTTTATTTTCAATGCTTTATGGTGACAGGCATCACCAAGCAGGCGGCAGGCGGCAAAAAATGGCCGCCTGCCTGCCCCGGAATTACATCTTGTAACGGCGCTGCAGGTCGCGGCGCACATCGCGCTCCTTGGCGGCCTCGCGCTTGTCGTGGAGCTTCTTGCCGCGGGCCAGCCCGATCTCCAGCTTGGCGAAGCCACGATCGTTGAAATACAGCTTCAGGGGCACGAGCGTCAGGCCCTTCTCCTTCAGTTTGCCGGCCAGGCGGCCCAGCTCCTGCTTGTGCAGCAAGAGCTCGCGCGAGCGCGTCGGATCGCCGGGGTTGTTCATCGCCGCCGGTTTGTAGGGGCTGATGTGGCAACCGATCAGCAGCACGCGGCGGTTGCGGATGATGCAGTGGGCCTCGGCCAGGTTGGCCTGCCCCAGGCGGATCGACTTGACCTCGGGCCCGGTCAGCATGATGCCGGCCTCGAACGTCTCCAGGATGTGGTATTCATGGCGCGCGCGCCGGTTGAGGATGGCCATGCACGGATGCTACGGGGGTGCGCCGCCAACGTCAGCACAAAAAAGGGCGGCCCGTGGGCCGCCCTGTCGATGCATCGCCTAAGCTCGCCTGTTTCCGGGCTTACTTGTATCCGGCGATTTCCTTCAGCTTGGCCAGGACCTCGTCCTGGGCCGCCTTATCGCAGACATGCTGCGGCGGCATCATCGTCCGCGCATCCGGATTGCCGGTGAACTTCTTGATGGCTTCCTTGGAATTGCACATCCACTGGCGCAGATGATCCTCATCCCAGTGCCAGGCCTTGCCGGCCGGGATGTACTTGGCAAACACATAGTGGAAGCCGGGATGGGTGCCGGCCACGCGCATGTAGTCGCCCGGCTCTTCCTTACCGTTCAGCATGCCCTTGCCCAGGCCCGGACCCACCTTGTTCACCGGGGTGAAATTATGGCAGGCCTTGCACTTTCCCCAAACGGCGGCGCTGGCATCCGTGCTGGCGACGCACATGCCGCCAACGATCAATACAGCGGCCGCGGCGATCATCATCGTCTTCTTCATAGGTCCTCCTCCAACGATCGAATCGGAAACGATTTACTATCGCAAATCCATCCACCGCGCAAGCTTGCGCCCCATATGGGAATCCACGAATGCCACAGGGCATCGGGCCATGGAGCGGGGGGAAAGCCGCTGTCCGAACGAACGAAGGGCGGCCCGCAGGCCGCCCTTCATGTCAACCCAGACAGGGATCAGTAGTTGCCGAACTTGTCGTTCTTCACAGACTCGAAAAGGGCGTGTGCCGCTTCCTTCTCGTGACCCTTGATCAGGTGGTTGAACTGGCTGGTCATCAGGCCAGCCTTGGACTTCCACTTGGCGATGGAACCAGCGACCTTGCGGTCGGAGACCTTGAAGCCATCCTCGAACACCTTGGCCAGGGTGGCCTCGTCGCCATAATGCTCTGCGACGGTCTTCCAGGCCGGGCCGACCTTGTCATGATCGATGTTGTGGCAGGCCGCACACCGTCCGGTGTTGAAGGCACTCGCCGTGGTGGCCATCGACATCATTCCAACAGCAGCAACAGCTGCAAACACGAATACTTTCTTCACGTACATCCTCCTCCAATGATCGAATTGGAACCGGCTTGCTATCGCAAATCCGGCCACAGTGCAAGCGTACTGCAGGTATGGGATCTGCAGCATGCATATGGATAGAGATGTACGTCTGCCGGGGAGAGAGGGGTCAAGGGCGGCCGAAGCCGCCCTCTCCATCAATCCCAACAGGTCTTAGTAATCGCCGAACTTGTTGTTCTTCACGGTCATGAACAGGGCATGAGCCGCTGCCTTCTCGTGACCCTTGATCAGGTGGTTGAACTGGCCGGTCATCAGGCCTGCCTTGTGCTTCCACTTGGACGATTTACTGGCAATGGCGCGGTCTTCCACTTTAAAGCCGGCCAGGAAAACCTTGGCCAGGTTCTCCTCGGTGCCATAGGCCTTAACGTCCTCCGTCCAGGCCGGACCGATCTTGTCGTGATCGATGGCATGGCAGGCCATACAATGTCTCGTATTGAAGGCACTTGCCGTGGTAGACAAGGACATCATTCCAACAGCAGCCACAGCTGCAAATACAAACAATTTCTTCACCGTTTCCTCCTCCAAAGCATTCAATGGGTATCGGATTCGCAATCGCAAACCCGTCCATGTAACCATCATACTCAGGATAGGAAACCCATGGAGGGGAAAAAATACTCCCTCTTTGGCTGTGAAATCCCCCAATACCCATAGCCGTCACACGGCCTCCCGGCTGCGCCCGGGATATGCCCGGGCGCAGCCGCTCAGACGTGCGCGGTCCGGACCTCAGTAATCGCCGTAGGCATTATGCTTCACGGTCTCGAACACCGCGTGTGCAGCCTGCTTCTCGTGGCCCTTGATCTTGATGTTGAATTGCGCCGTCATCACGGGCGCCTTGGCCTTCATCACCGCATCGCTCGCGGCGATCCTGCGGTCCTTGACGGCAAAGCCGCTCTTGAACGCCTTGGCCAGGGTCTTCTCATCGCCATATGCCTTCACCACATCCTTGAACGAAGGCCCTACCTTGACGATATCGATGGCATGGCAGGCCATGCACGCGTTGGTATCGAAGGCATGCGCCGGGGCCGACACGGCCATCAGGCCGATCGCTGCTGCTGAAAACACCAATGATTTCTTCATGCTCTTTCCTCCTGATCGCTTATCAGTTTACTTGATTAGCATATACTAATATAAAGCGCGCGCCGTTGCACGCATTATGTTTGCACGTGCAGCTTCCCGGCCTCGACACCTACACGCACCGTGCCGCCTTCCGCCACCTCGCCGCCGACGATCACGCGTGCGATCGGCGTTTCCAGCTGCTGCTGGATGAAGCGCTTCAGCGGCCTGGCCCCGTACACCGGATCGTAGCCTTCGCTGGCGATCAGGTCGCTGGCGGCCCCCGTCAGCTCCAGGCCGAGCCCCTGCTCGCCCAGGCGGCGGCGCACATCGGCCACCAGCAGGTCGACGATGCTGCGCACATCCTGGTGGCTCAATGGCTTGAACAGCACGACGTCGTCGAGGCGGTTCAGGAACTCCGGACGGAAGAACTCCCTGAGCTTGCCCATGACCTGGTCGCGCGCCTTGTCGCGGATACGCCCGGCGTTGTCGATCCCTTCCAGCAGGAGGTCGCTGCCGATGTTGCTGGTCATGATCACGATCGTGTTCTTGAAGCTGACCGTATGTCCCTGGGCATCGGTCAGGCGCCCGTCGTCCAAGAGCTGCAGCAGGATGTGGAACACGTCCGGGTGCGCCTTTTCGACCTCGTCGAGCAGCACCACCGAATACGGCTTGCGGCGCACCGCCTCCGTCAGCTGGCCGCCCTCCTCGTAGCCGACATAGCCGGGCGGGGCGCCGACCAGGCGCGATACGCTGTGCTTCTCCATGTACTCGCTCATGTCGATGCGGATCATGTTGTCCTCGGAATCGAACAGGCTGGCGGCCAGCGTGCGCGCCAGCTCCGTCTTGCCGACACCGGTCGGGCCCAGGAACAGGAAGGAGCCGATCGGCCGCTTCGGGTCCTTGATGCCGGCGCGGGCGCGCAGCACGGCATCGGCCACGGCATCGACGGCCTCGTCCTGGCCGACGACGCGTTCGTGCAGCACGTCGGCCAGATGCAGCAGCTTCTCGCGCTCGCCCTGCATCAGGCGCGCCACGGGGATACCGGTCCAGCGCCCCACCACGCGCGCGATCTCCTCCTCGGTGACCTCCTCGTGCAGCAGCGACACGTCGCGGCCCGCCGCCTCGAGATCGGCCAGCTCCTTCTCCAGGGCCGGCAGCACGCCGTGCCTGAGCTCGGCCGTCTTGTTCAGGTCGTAGGCGCGCTCGGCCTGATCGATCTCCAGGCGCACCTGCTCGATGCGCTCGCGCAGGCGCTGCACGCGGTGCAGGGCCTCCTTCTCCTTGTCCCACTGCGCACGCATGGCATCGCGCCGCTCCTTCAGATCGGCCAGCTCGCGCCGCAATTCGGTCAGCCGCCCCTTGCTGGCCTCATCCTTCTCCTTCTTCAGCGCCGTCTCCTCGATCTCCAGGCGCATGGTGCGGCGCGTGATCTCGTCGAGCTCCGCCGGCATCGAATCGATGGCGGTGCGGATCGAGGCACAGGCCTCGTCGACCAGGTCGATGGCCTTGTCCGGCAGGAAGCGGTCGGAGATGTAGCGATCGGACATCGTGGCCGCCGCCACCAGCGCCGCATCCTGGATGTGCACGCCGTGATGCAGCTCGAAACGCTCGCGCAGGCCGCGCAGGATCGAGATCGTGTCCTCGACGTTCGGGGCATCGACCATGACCGGCTGGAAGCGGCGCTCCAGGGCCGCATCCTTCTCGATGTGCTGGCGGTACTCGTCGAGCGTCGTGGCCCCGACGCAGTGCAGCTCGCCCCGGGCCAGCATCGGCTTGAGCATGTTGCCGGCATCCGTCGAACCCTCGGTGCGGCCGGCGCCGACGATGGTGTGCAGCTCGTCGATGAACAGGATGATGCGCCCCTCGGAGGCCTTGATCTCCTTGAGCACCGCCTTCAGGCGCTCCTCGAACTCGCCGCGGTACTTGGCCCCGGCCATCAGCGCCGTCATGTCCAGCGAGAACACCGTGCGGTTCTTCAGCCCTTCCGGCACGTCGCCGGACAGGATGCGCTGGGCCAGGCCCTCGACGATGGCCGTCTTGCCCACGCCCGGTTCGCCGATCAGCACCGGGTTGTTCTTGGTCTTGCGCGACAGGATGCGGATGACGCTGCGGATCTCGGCATCGCGGCCGATGACCGGATCGAGCTTGCCGGAGCGCGCCATCTCGACGAGATCCGTGCCGTACTTGTTCAGCGCCTCGTAGGTCGATTCCGGATCGTCCGAGGTCACCCGCTGGCTGCCGCGCACCGACTCGAGCGCCTCGAGCAGCTTCTGGCGCGTGATGCCCAGCTCGCCAAACAGCCGCCCGGCATCGGTATCCTTCTCACCGGCGAAGGCCAGCAGCAGGTGCTCGACCGACAGGTACTCGTCATCGAGCTTTTTGGCCTCGGCCTCGGCGTGGGCGAACAACTGGTTCAGGCGCTGCGTGATATAGACGCGCCCGGCCTCGCTGGAACCGCCGGTGACGCGCGGCCGCTTCTGCAGCGATTCCTGCACCCGTGCGGCCAGCGTCGGCAGGGACACACCCACGCGCTCGATCAGGCGCGGCGCCAGCCCGTCCTGCTGGGCCAGCAGCTCGGCCAGCACATGCTCGCCGTCCACCTCCTGGTGGGACAGGCGCGCCGCCAGCGACTGGGCCGAAGCCAGCGCCTCGCGGACCTTCTGCGTCATGCGGTTCATATCCATCGGTCGGACTCCTTAAAGACTCGTCCGTCTTTATATAGGGGTCACGACCTATGGTTTCAAGGCACTCAGGGAAGCTGGACGACGATCACCGTCACCTTGGCGCTGGCCGCCGGGTTGGAATTGGCGATAGCCACCATCAGGTCCGCCTGGCCGTCGGTATTGTCGAACTTCAGATGGAACTCGTGGTCGTGGATATGGTAGCTGCGGTACTGCTTCAGCGTGACCTCGTGATCGCCGCGCACGCGCATGACCTTGAACGTCAGCGGCCCCACCGCTTCCGATACCAGGGTCACCTCGTAGCTGCCGACGCGGTTCGGCAGGTCGAAGAACTCGCGCAGGCTCTGGAACGGCGGCACGTTGAGATCGCGGTAATACAGGTACTCGTGGTCCGGCCCCTGATCATCCGCGGCATGGGCGAGCATGGGCATGCCCAGCACCAGCAAGGCCGCCAGCAGCAGACGCCGCATCACAGGTCATCCACCTGGATGCCATACTTCTCGCACAGATAGCGCATCTTGTCCTTGGCCCGCTCCCCGAATCCCAGCCAGCGCCCGGCCCTGGCCTTGACCCCCTGGTTGCGCTCCAGCGCCTCGAGCAGCAGGCGCCGCTCGAAGTCCGCCACCGCCCGCTCGGCATCGAGGCCGGTATCGGGCAGCTGCTCGAACCACTGGTCGAGCAGGTTGCCGTCGGTCAGCTGGGCCTGGGGGCTGGCCAGCGACGGCAGGCGTTCGATCACGGGCCCCGCGGCCAGCACCACCGCGCGCTCGATGACGTTCTCCAGCTCGCGCACGTTGCCGGGCCAGGCATAGCGCTGCATGGCATCGAGCACGTCGGCGTCGATGCCCTGCATCTGCTTGCCGCAGACCATGGCCTTCTGCTCGAGGATGCGCTGCGCCAGCACCGGGATGTCCTCGGCATGCTCGCACAGCGGCGGCACGTCGACGACGACCACGTGGATGCGGTAGTACAGGTCCTCGCGGAACGAGCCCTCCTCGACCAGCTGCTCGATGTTCTCCTTGGTGGAGCAGATCAGGCGCACATCCGATCGGAGGATCGACTCGCCGCCCAGGCGCGAGAACTCGCCGTGCTCCAGGGCCCGGAGCAGCTTGGCCTGCACCGACAGCGGCAACCCCGCCACCTCGTCCAGGAACAGCGTGCCGCCGGCCGCGCGCTCGAACCAGCCGAGCTTGCGCTTCGACGCGCCCGCGAACGCCCCCTTCTCGTGCCCGAACAGCTCGGACTCCAGATGCTCGGCGGCCATGGCCGCGCAATTGATGGCGATGAACGGCCGCTGCTGGCGGGGGCTCTGCGCATGCAGGCTGCGCGCCACCAGCTCCTTGCCGCTGCCGGTCGGCCCCTGCACCAGCACCGTCGACGGCGTCGGCGCCACGCGCCCGATCAGCTGGCGCAGCTCGCGCATGGCGGCGGAATCGCCGAGGATCTCCGTGCCCATGCGCGTATCGAGCAGGCGCTGCAGCTCCTGCTCGCGCAGCTGCTGCCAGCGGCTCTCCATGGCCCGGTCGATGGTGTCGCGGACCTCGTCCGGATCGAAGGGCTTGCCGAAGAAGTCCAGCGCCCCGGCCTTGCGCGCACGCACGGCCAGGCGATGCTCGTCGTGGCCGGTGATCACCACCACCGGCAGGTCGGGATTCTCGTCCCGGATCTCCGTCAGGTAGCGCATGCCGATCTCCGGGTTGTCCGGCTCCGGCGGCAGGGCCAGGTCCAGCACCAACAGGTCGACGCGATGCTGGCTCAGCATCTCTTCGGCCACGTCGAGATCGCCGGCCTCGATGACCTGGTAGCTGTCCTTGAGCAACAGCTTCAGGTTCAGCCGGTTGATATCGTTGTCGTCCACCACCAGTACGGTGCGCTGCATCGGAATCACGTCTCCTGTATGGCCGGGGAAGGCTTGCTTGTCCCAACCTGCCACATGGGCAGGCGAATAAAGAAGGTGGAACCTTTACCCTCTCCCTCGCTTTCGGCCCCAATCTCTCCCCCGTGGGCCTCGACGATGCGCCGGCTCAGGTACAGGCCGATGCCGAGGCCGTTCGGGCGGGTGGTCGAGAACAGCCGGAACAGACGGTTGCGGATGAAGGCGTCGCTCATGCCGGGGCCGGTATCCCGGACGCGGATCTCGATCAGATCGTCCGCATCCGCACGCGACAGGATGCGGCCGGTCACCGTCAGCTGACCCCGACCCTGCATGGCCTGGGCGGCATTGTCGAAGATGTTCTCGAACACGCTCTGCAGCAGGCCCGGATCGCCCTGGATGATCGGCATCGTCGGCAGCTCCACGCTGACCGCGATGCCCTCGGGCCACAGCCGCTCCTGCACGATGCGGGCCAGCCAGGCCGGCATGTCGACCGGCGCCAGCACCGGCGCGATCTTCTCGCGCGGATCGGCCAGGCGCTGCATCAGCGTCTGCATGCGGCCGACGACCTTGCGGATGGCGCCGACCAGCTGGCTGATGTCCTCCTTGTCCAGACGACCCGATTCGATGTTGTGCGCCAGGAAGGCCAGGTCGTGCAGGCGGTTCTTCAGATCGTGCGAATGCAGCTGCCTGGCCACGCGCGTCAGCGAATCCAGGCGCGCCGCCTCGGCCTGCTGATGCGTCAGGCGGGCATGCTCCAGGCTCGTGGCCGCGAAGCGGGCGAGACTGGCCAGGCTTTCGAGCTCCGAGGCATCCGTCGGCCAGCCGTCGGCACGCGGTCCGAGGTACAGGTAGGCGCGCCCGGTGCGGCGCGGCAGGGGCAGGCGGATATCGTAGTCGCCGAGCTCCTGGCCCAGCGCTCCCGGCACCGTCGGCGCGCCTTTCGGGTACAGGTGCAGGCGGCCGCCGCCGACCTCCCGTTCGTCGAGCGCCGCGAACATCCGGTGGCTGACCTGGCAGATGCGCTCGAGCACCGCCCGCTCGATGTTCTGGATCGGCATGTCCGCCAGGTCGCCGGCCCCGAGCTGGCGGATCGCCGCCAGCGTGTCCACGTGATGGGGGAACAGCACGCGGTCGATCCAGCGCTGCATGCCGTGCACCAGGGGGGAGAAGAACAGCGCCGCCGCCAGCGCGGCGAACACCAGGGCCCAGACCGACACCGGCTGCCCGGTCAGCGAGTACAGCGCCGCCTCGGCCAGCATCAGCACGATGAAGAAGGCGGCCAGCGCCACGCCGCTGGCCAGGAAATACGCGAAGGAATGGATCAGCCGCCGGATCAGTCCCTTCAGGCGGCGGACGACGGCCGAGGCTTCAGTCTGTGGACTGAAGGACAAGCGGTTCCGCCTCGAATGCCAGCATGGCCCGGCGCACCAGCTCGCGGTTGGCCTCGCTCATCGGCACCAGCGGCAGGCGCAGGGTGCCCGTCATCCAGCCGAGCATGGCGCAGGCGCCCTTGACCGGCACCGGGTTGCTCTCGACGAACATGGCATCGGTCAACGGCAGCAATTGCCGGTGCAGCGCGCGTGCCGCATCCATCTCGCCGTCGCGTAGCGCCGCGATCATGCGCTTCATCGTGGCCGGCGCGATGTTCGACACCACCGAGATCACGCCCACCCCGCCCAGCGCCATCAGCGGCAGCACCGTGGCATCGTCGCCGGAGTAGAATTCGATGCGGCCCTCCGAGGCCAGCATCGTGCGCGTCAGCTGCGCCATGTCGGCCGTCGCATCCTTGATGCCGACGATGTTGGCCACCCGGGACAGGCGGCCCACGGTCTCCGGCAGCATGTTCGACTGCGTGCGCCCCGGCACGTTGTACAGGATCTGCGGCAGGTGCACCGCCTCGGCCACCGCCCTGTAATGCTGGTAGATGCCCTCCTGCGAAGGCTTGACGTAGTACGGGGAGATCAGCAGCGCCGCGTCGGCGCCGAGATCCTTGGCCGCCCGCGTCAGCTCGATCGATTCCTCGGTGCTGTTGCTGCCGGTGCCGGCGATGACGGGGACGCGCCCGTTCACCTGCTCGACGGTCAGGCGGATCACCCGCTTGTGTTCGGCCATGTTCAGCGTCGCCGCCTCGCCGGTGGTGCCGGCCGGCACGAACCCATCCACCCCCGCCTCGATCTGGCGCTCGATGTGTGCCCGCAACGCCTCCTCGTCGACGGCGCCGCCCTCGGTGAACGGCGTTACCAGTGCTGTCATGACGCCATGAAACATATTGCCCTCGCTGCTCGTCGGCGGACGCTCTGGCCGCCGCTGGTGCCAACTATAGCCGCAGGAGAAGCCTGCCGTGAAGGATGCGCTCGCGCCTCAGGCGTTGGCCAGCCGGCGGGAGGAAGGGGCTTCGGCCTGTTGCGGGTGCAGCCCCAGGCGCGCGAACAGGGCCCGGTCGCGTTCGGCCTCGGCATTACCGGTCGTCAGCAGCTTCTCCCCGTAGAAGATGGAATTGGCGCCGGCCAGGAAGCACAGGGCCTGCATCTCGTCACTCATGGCCTCGCGGCCGGCCGACAGGCGCACATGGGATGCCGGCATGGTCACGCGCGCCACGGCGATGGTGCGGATGAACTCGAACGGATCGAGCGCCTGCTGGTCGGCCAGCGGCGTGCCCTCGACCTTGACCAGCATGTTGATCGGCACCGACTCCGGCGGCGGGTCCATGCGCGCCAGCTGCGCAACCAGCCCCGCCCGGTGCCGGCGCGACTCGCCCATGCCGACGATGCCGCCGCAGCAGACGCTGAGCCCGGCGGCGCGCACATGGCGCAGCGTATCCAGCCGATCCTCGTAGCTGCGCGTGGAGATGATCTCCCGGTAGAACTCCGGATCGGAATCGAGGTTGTGGTTGTAGTAATCGAGCCCGGCCTCTTTCAGCCTGGCCGCCTGCTCGTGGCTCAGCATGCCCAGCGTGGCGCAGGCCTCCATGCCCATGGCCTTGACCTCGCGCACCATGTCCAGCACCAGCTCGAAGGCGCGCCCCTTCGGCTCGCGCCAGGCCGCGCCCATGCAGAAGCGGCTGGCGCCGTTGGCCTTGGCCGCCCTGGCCGCGCGCATCACCTCGTCCTTCTTCATCAACAGCTCCGATTCCACCTCGGTGCTGTAATGCACGCTCTGCGGACAGTACTTGCAATCCTCGGGGCAACCGCCGGTCTTGATCGACAGCAGCGTGGAAAGCTGCACCTCGTTGGCATCGAAATGGGCGCGGTGCGCCTGCTGGGCGCGAAACAGCAGATCGTTGAACGGCAGGGCGAACAGCCCCTCGATCTCATCAATCGTCCAATCATGACGCATGGCGCACCCCCGTTCGTCAACCTGATCCGGGCCAAGGGTAAACCGCACGGCCGCGGCTTCCAAGCCCCGGCCCCGTTCGCGGCTCACACGGAAGGCCGGTAGCGCAGGCGGCTCAGGTGCTTACGGATCGGCAGGATCTGGTTCAGGCTCATCGACAGCGTGTCCATGCCCATGTTCAGAAAGGTCTCGGTCCATTGCGGGTCGGCCGCCAGCTCGCCGCAGACGGACACCGGAATGCCGGCCTTGCGCGCCGCCTTCACCGTCAATTCGAGCAGCCGCCGCACGGCCGGATGGCCGGGACTGTACAGATGGCCGACCTGCTCGTCACTGCGGTCGACAGCCAGCGTGTACTGAATCAGGTCGTTGGTGCCGACCGAGAAGAAATCGGCGACGTCGGCCAGCTGCTCGGCGATCATGACGGCCGCGGGCACCTCGATCATCGTGCCCAGGCGCACATCGCTGCCGGCCCCCACCTGGCGCCGGCATTGCTCCAGGATGTCACGCACCTGCTCGACCTCGGTCGCCGAGCAGACCATCGGGATCATGATCTGCAGCGGGCCGTATTCGGCGGCGCGCAGCATGGCGCGCAGCTGGGTCTCGAGCAGTGCCGGCCATTGCAGCAGCAGGCGCACGCCGCGCAGGCCCATGGCCGGATTCTGGCCGTCGTAGCGATAGCCGGAGAGGTTCCGGTACAGCCCCGGCTTGTCGCCACCGACATCGAGCAGGCGGAAGGTCATCTGGCGGCCGCCCATCATCTGCACCACGCGGGCGTATTCCGCGAACTGCACGTCCTCGTCCGGCAGCTGGCTGGCATTCATGAACATGAACTCGGTGCGGAACAGGCCGACGCCCTCGGCACCGATCTCGCAGGCCCGTTTGGCCTCTTCGGCGAACTCGATGTTGGCCAGCAGGCGCATCGGATGGCCGTCGACGCTCAGCGACGGCTTTTCCGCAAAGGCATGCAGGCCGGCATAGACGATGGAGATGGCCTCGGCGAAACGCCGGTATTTCTCCTGCTCCTCCTCCGTCGGGTTCAGGATCCAGATGCCCTGCTCGCCGTCGAGGATCAGCAGGTCGTCGTCCTCGGCCTGCTCCAGGATGTCGGAGGCCCCGACGATGGCGGGAAGGCCGATGCCGCGGGCCACGATGACGTTGTGCGCGTTGACGCCGCCCTGCTCGGCCACCAGCCCGGCCACGCCGGCGCTCCACAGCGCCACCACGTCCGGGGGCGAGAAGTCGACGCCGACGAGAATCTGCGGCAGCTCGTCCACGCCGTCGGCCACGGCCAGAAGCTCACCCGTCAGGTGCCGCATCACGCGGTTGACGGCCTGTTCCACGTCCACCTTCTTGCCGCGCAGGTACTCGTCGTCGATGGCGTCGAACACGGACAGCACGGCGTCCATGCGCCGGCGCATGGCCCACTCGGCGTTGATGCCCTCGTCGCGGATCATCCTGGCGGCCCTGCCGACGAGTTCCGGGTCCACCAGCAGCATGCGGTGCGCCTCGAGGATCAGCAGCGGGTCCTGGGCCCCCATCCTCGCCAGCTGCTCCTGCTCCTGCACCAGGTCGCCCAGCGCCTGCTCGACGGCCATCTCGAGCCGGCCGACCTCGACGTCGACCTGGCCCTCGGTCAGGTGGTACTCGGGGATCGGCTGCCGGCCCTCGAGCAGCTTCTGCACGCGGCCGATCACGACGCCGGCGCTGCTGTCGATGCCGCGGCCGCGCACCGGATCCCCGCGGACGGGCACGCGCGTCATTCGGGCTCTCCGAAGCGGTCGTTCACCAGGTCCTCCAGGGCATCCAGCGCCATCTCGGCATCCTCGCCCTCGGCGGACAGCGTCAGCTCGGAGCCCTTGGCCGCCGCCAGCATCATGATGCCCATGATGCTCTTGCCGTTGACCTCGATCTCGCCCTTGCGCAAGCGGATGTCGCAGCCGAAGCGGCTGGCCGTCGACACGAAGCGGGCGGAGGCCCGCGCATGCAGGCCCAGCTTGTTGCGGATATACAGGCTGCGGCTGGGCATGGTCATTTGGCCGCGGCGGGCGGCATCGCTTCCTGCTTGCCCTCCATCAGGCTCGTGGCCACGCAGATGTAATGACGTCCGGCCTCGGCCACCTGCGCGGCCAGTTCGCTGACGCCGATCGCCTGCTGGCGCAGGGTGGCCGCCTTGATCAGGGCCGGCAGGTTCATGCCGGACACCACCTCGACATCGCCCGAGCGCATCATCGCCAGCGCCACGTTGCACGGCGTACCGCCGAACATGTCGGCCAGTACCAGTACGCCGGCCCCGGCGTTGCAGCTGCGGACGTCCTCATCCAGGCGCTGGCGCAGCGTCTCCGGCGGAAAATCGCAGGAGACGTCCACGGCCCGGATCAGCGACTGCCGACCCAGCACGTGTTCGAGCGCGGCCAGCATCTCGCTGGCGATGTGTTCGTGTCCGACCAGCACGATACCGATCATCGGCTTCCTCCGGAACGGGAGACCTTGCCGAGCTCCCGGTGACGGATCACCGGCTCGGCCACGCCCTGGCGGCGCAGCCAGCCGCCGAGACGCTCCACCAGGTACACGGAGCGATGGCGCCCGCCGCTGCAGCCGATGGCCAGCGTGAAGTACTGCTTGCGCTCGCGCTGCAGCCGCGGCCAGATGAACAGCAGCCAGTCCTGGATCCGGCGCTCGGTTTCGGCCACATCGTCATGCTTTTTGAAGAACGCGTCCACCTCGGCGTCGCAGCCGGTCAGGTGCGCCAGCTCGGGCTCGTAATGGGGGTTCGGCAGGAAGCGCGCATCGACCACCATGTCGGCATCCTGCGGCAATCCGCGCTGATAGCTGAAGGAGATCAGCGAGCACACCAGCGTGCGCTCCTGCCGGCCGCGATGCTTGCGCCAGTAGGTCTCCACCAGCTCGGCCAGCTCGTAGGGGTTCATGTTGCTGCTGTCGAGCACCAGATCCGCCTCGGAACGAAGCGGCCCCATGGCGTCCCGT
>Ga0307440_1000867_pt1 | contig 14910 bp, 12 predicted proteins | sample SalMarWE160410MG_FD_202150 | JGI IMG/M metagenome (GOLD analysis project Ga0307440, IMG submission 202150) | Salt marsh sediment microbial communities from the Plum Island Ecosystem LTER, Massachusetts, United States - WE1604-10 | ecosystem: Environmental > Aquatic > Marine > Intertidal zone >... | reverse complement strand
CGCGGCGCCACGCGCCGCGGCGCTCGCCGCCGCGGCGGCCGGGGGCGTCCAGGTGTTGCTGGCCGGCGCGCTGCCCCCGAGCCAGGCCGGCCTCACCAGGCTGGCAGGCGGCGGCGCCGCCAGGCTCGGAGCGGGCGCGGTGGAGCGGGTCGCCGCCGATCCTACGGCCGTGCGAACGCGCCTGGCGGCGTGGCGGCCGCAGGATCGATCGGCCCTGGTGCAGGCGCTGGCCGCCGAGCGGCTGGTCCAGCCCCCTGCGCCGCCGGGCCAGCCGCTGGTCCTGGCCCTGGCCGCCGCTTATGCGCTGCTCGCCCTATTGGCGTTGCGTTTCGGGGGTACGCCCGGTCTGGCGGCGGGCCTGGTCCTGGCGGTGGTGGTCTCGCTGGCCGGCTGGCGCCTGTTGCGGCCGCCGTCGCCGGAGCTGACGGCGTCGCGCACCGTCGTGCTGGGCGGCGGGGAGCTGGCGCTCGCGCTCCGCGTCGAGGAGCGGCTGACGTTGCCATCGGGGGTGGCGAGCCTGCCAGGCGCCGGGCACCCGCTCTCCGGTCTGCCCTACTCGGTCGATGACGACGTCACCCACGTCGAGCTGCCTCGCTGGAATGCGGTGGCGGTCGCCACGCGCCCGGTGCTACGCCCGGCCGCCCTCCGTTTCGAGGACGGACGGCTGGCCAACACCGGCGACGGTCCCCTGCGTGACGTCTACGTCCTCGGACTGGGGCGTCAGCCCGATCTGGCGGCCGGGGCGTCGCGGCACCCGGAGCCCGGTGAGGAGGGAGGCTTGCCGCCCGTGCTGGCGCGGTTGTCGTCGCTTCTGCCTGCCGGCACGGCCCTGGCATTGGCCCCTGAGGCGGTCTGGGTGGCGTTGCCGCCGTTGGGCCCCGGTGTGGGAGGTCGACCATGAGCCGCGTCAGTTCCGGCCTCGGAGCGCTCGGTCCGGTCGCGGACCGGCTCCGAAGTGCCGACATGCTGCAGGTGCTGGCGCTGTTCCTGGCCGCCCAGCTCTTCGTCCTGGCGGTGCGCTGGCCCGGCGCGGGCGGCAGCAACGAGGCGTGGTTCGCTCTGGCCCAGGCCCGTATGGTGTTGCTGTCGCTGGCCGCGCTCGGCTACGGCGCTGCCGAGAGCGCCGGCAGCCCGCGCTCGCGGCGCGCCACCGCCGGCGCGTTGCTGATGTTCGTGATCCTTTCTGCGCCCATCGACGTCGCCAGCTACGCCGCCAGCTACCCGGCGGTTCCGTTCTGGTGGTCGAGCCTCCTGCCGTTGCCGGAGACCCTCGCGTACTTCGGCGTCGGGCTGGCGCTGGGACGCGTGGCGACCTGGGCGCGGGTCGGCGCCCTGCTCCCGCTGCTGGTCCCGGCGCTGCTGGTCGCCGGCATCTGGGCCGATGTGCGTCTGGGCGTCGATGTCTTCAACCCGTTGACGGCCGTCCTGCAGGTGTCGATCGTCCATGCCGCGGCGATGATCTCGCTGGCGTCGGCGACGGCCGCGTGGCTGGCGCGGCGCAGTCCGCTCGAGCGGACCGACGCGGCCTCGGAGGAGGCGCCGTGATCCGTCCGAGCCGGCGCCAGCGCGTCAGCCGCCCCACCGTGGAGCACGCTTTCGCGCTGCACCTGCGCATCGCCGCGCGCAGTGCCTGGAGCGCTCGCTTGCTGCGTGGCGCCGCAGCCGCCCTGCTGGCGTCGCTGGTCGCGGCGGCCGCCGGCGCGGCGCCGTGGCTGCAAGGGGGCGGACTCTGCGGGGCCTTCGTCATCGCCGCCCTGATCCCGGTTCGGGGCCATCGCGCGCGGGCCGTGCGTTTCATCCGTGAGCGCGCAGGTCTGAGCTACGAGACCGCGCTCGAGCTCGACGCCGGAGCGCACGATCCGGCCTTCGCCGACGCCGTCCGGGCCCGCGCCGTCGACAGCGTCCGCGACGTGCGCCCGCCCGACCTTCAGGCCTGGTGGCTGCCGCTGTTGGCGGCGGCGCTGGCGCTGCTGCTGTTCCCGTTGGCGAGCCGCACGACGGTGTTCTCCGGAACGCCGAACGCCCCCGTCGCGACGGCGCAGCCGCCGGCGGCTGCGCCGAAGGGGCCGCAGCCTCGAAGCGTCTCCGCCCCGCCGGCGAAGGCACCGCAGCGCGCCCCGAGCGGGGCCGGCGCAGGGTCGCAGGGAGCGGCGGCCGATGCGCCCACGGCCGCTGGAGCGGGCGGGCCGGGAAGCGACCAGCAGGTGCTATCGAACTACCTTCAGACGCTGCAGCAGCAGTCGCCGGCCGGCACCGCCCCGTCGGGCGACGCGGGCGCGGTCAGCGACGGCGCGCCGACCGCGCCGTCCATGGCGCCGGGGGCGCCGACGTCCGGCGCCACCCGTGGCGGGTCGGTCGGCAACGCCGGAACCGGCGCCCCTTCCAGCGGCGCCCCATCCACCGGCGCGCAGGCCGGCGGGACAGCCTCGGGGCAAGGGTCGAACGGCGGCGCATCCGGCACCGGCGGTAGCGGCAACGAACCCTCCCAGGGAGCCGCGCCGTCCGCGCCGTCCGCGCCGAGCCGCTCAGACGCTACGCCGTCGGCGGGCACCCCAGCGACGGACGGCGCCGGCACCCAACTGCCCGGTGCCAGCGCCGGCTCCGGGCAGAACCCCCAGCAAGGCGGTGCATCGGCGCCACAACCCGGAGGAGGCAGCGCGGCGGGAGAGACCGGCGGTCAACAGCAAGCCGGTGCGGCCGACGGAGGAACCCTGCCTGGCGCGCGCAATGCCGAAGGTTCGGGCGCCGGCGGCAACCAACCGGGCTCTGCCGGCGCCGCCGGCCCCGCCGTCCAGGGAGCGGCACAACCGCCGCAGTTCCTCCCGGGCGATCTTCGTCCCGGCGCCCAGAGTGCCAGCGGCACGCTCCGTCTCCCGGGCTCGCAGCAGGTGACCCTGCCTCCCGGCACGTCGATGGACAGCTACCGGCGCGCGGCCGAGCAGGCGCTCACCGAGGGCGACGTACCGCTCGAGTACCAGGAGGTCATCCGCCGCTACTTCCGCTAGGTTGCCGTCCTGCGCCGTCAGGAGCCGGCGGTCTGGCTCTGCAGTGCGTGCCGGAGGGCTCCCACCACGGCCGGCGCGACATCGCCGACACCCTCATCACGTAGGGCGACGACGGCAGGGTCGAACTGGAGCGAAGGGAGCGCCTCGGCGGTGCTCTCGCGGCGACTGCGCTGCATCAGCGGGGCCTCGAAGCGGGCGAGCACGGAATCGTTCGCTGTGTCCACCACGATCGCCTGGACCTGGACGGTGACGTCCACCGTGCGCGTGTCCCCGTCCGTGGATACCGTTACATCGCGCTTCATGCCAGGAGCTCCGATCAGAACGGAGTAGGCGGCGCCGTAGCTGCGGCCGATGCGGCCGGAGGCGGGCACGGCGCGATCGTAGAACAGATCGCTGTGCCCCTCCGCGAAGCGCATCGCTGCAGGGCTGACGAATGCGAACGGGAGCGGTCCCTGCGCGCGCATCTCCGACACCAGCAGGGCGGCGCTCCCGCCGATCCTGCCCTCGGCGGGACCGTTGATCACGGCGACCAGAGGTTGCGCCCCGGGGGCGGCGGCTGGCGCGCATGCGACGAGCATCAAAGCGAGCGTTACGAGCGCCATCGTCAGGTTGCGGATGCGGGATGTCCTCACACCCTACATGCTGCCACCTGCATCGCCGGCGATGCGTAGCCGCGGCGTCAGCGAGCGAGGATCGTCACCGCCCGGGCGGCCCCGACGCCCCGTCGTCGAGCTCGATCCGCGCTTCCCCGCGGGTGAGCTCCGCCAGGCGGCGCCGGAGCCCGTCCGCGTCCGCCTCGGGCACCACCAGGGCCACGCGAACGCCCTGCGGCTCGAACGCTGGGTCCTCGCGGTGGACGCTGGGAAGCGCGTCGAGCTCGCGCAGAAGCGAGTCGACGAAGGCGAACGGGGCGCGGACGGAGATCCGCACGGTGGTCGGTACCTCGCGCTCACCGGCTGCCTGTACCGCCCGGGCCACGGCGCCACCGTAGGCGCGCGCCAGGCCCCCGGCGCCCAGCTTGCGCCCCCCGAAGTAGCGCACCACGACCGCCGCCACGTGATCGAGGTCGCGCTTGAGCAACACCTCCAGCATCGGCCGACCGGCCGTGCCGCCGGGCTCGCCGTCGTCGGAGAAACGCTGCTCCCGGCCCACGCGGTAGGCCCAGCAGTGGTGGCTGGCGTCGGGGTGGGCGGCGCGCTGCGCCTCCACCAGCGCCAGCGCCTTCGTCGTGTCGGTCACGGGCGCCACCGTGGCGATGAAGCGCGATCCCATCACCACGTCTTCGTGCTCGGCGGGTCGGAGCAGCGATCGGTAGCCCACGGCCGATCAGTCTACTCCCCGGAGCGACGCGGCCCCGTGCTACACTCTCCTCCATGGTGACGCCGGTGATGAAGATCTACCTGCCGCGATGTCTGCGTCACACCGCCTGACCCTCGGTCCCAGCTACAGCCAGTGTCGTCGCGGGCGCGTTCACGCCCGCTCTCATGCGAGGAGTGCCATGGCGCTTGAGTTCTACAACAGCCTCAGCCGCAGCAAGGAAGTCTTCGAACCGGTGGTCCCCGGCCGCGTCGGCATCTACATGTGCGGCCCTACCGTCTACTCCGAACCGCACCTGGGCCATGCGCGCGGGCCGATCGTGTTCGACGTGCTGCGGCGCTGGCTCGAACACAGCGGCTACGTCGTGCGTTTCGTGTCCAACGTCACCGACGTCGGCCACCTCTCCGACGTGGAGGAGGGCGAGGACAAGCTCCAGAAGCGCGCTCAGCTCGAGCGGCTCGAGCCCATGGAGGTCGCGGAGAAGTACTTCTGGGCCTACTTCGACGCCATGGCGCGCCTCAACGTGCGGCGTCCCGACGTGGTCCCTCGGGCGTCGGGGCACGTCATCGAGCAGATCGAGCTTACGCGCGTGTTGCTCGACCGGGGCTTCGCCTACCGCAAGGACGGCAACGTCTACTTCGACGTCTCCGCCTTCGAGCCGTACGGCGAGCTGTCGGGCCGCGATCCCGACGAGCTGATGGAGGGCACGCGGGTGGAGGTGCGCTCGGACAAGGACGACCCGCGCGACTTCGCGTTGTGGAAGAAGGCCGAGGAAGGGCACATCATGCGCTGGCCGAGCCCCTGGGGCGAGGGCTTCCCCGGCTGGCACATCGAGTGCTCGGTGATGAGCACCAAGTACCTCGGCGACGAGTTCGACATCCACGGCGGTGGACTCGATCTGATCTTCCCCCACCACGAGTGCGAGCTCGCCCAGGCGCGTGCGGCCGGCAAGCCCTTCGCGCGGGTGTGGCTGCACTGGAACATGATCACACTCGAGGGCGAGAAGATGGCGAAGTCGAAGAACCACTTCGTCACTCTCTCGAAGCTGTTCGAGCGCTACGACCCCGTCGCCGTCCGCTTCCACCTGCTGCGCTCGCACTACCGCAGCGTGTCGGACTTCTCCGACGAGAGTCTCACGGCGTCGGCGCAGGGACTGAAGCGCCTGCGCGAGAGCTACCGGCAGGTGAGCGGAGGGGCCGTAGGCGAGCCTACGCCGGGAGCGTTCGACGGTCTGCGCGCGCGCTTCGCCGAGGCGATGGACGACGACATCAACACTCCCCAGGCGCTCGCCGTGCTCTTCGACGGTGCGCGTGAGATCAACCGTCGCGTCGAGCAGGGCGCGAGCGCCGAGTACCGGGGCGCCGCGCGCGCGTTCTTCCACGACCTGCTCGACGGGGTGCTCGGCATCCCCGCGCAGGCGGAGGCGGCCGGACAGACGCGCGACGCGATGGATGGACTGGTCGGTATGGTTCTGGAGGAGCGGCAGCGGGCGCGCGCGCGCCGCGATTTCGGCGCGTCCGATGCGCTGCGCGCGCGGCTCGAGGCACTCGGCATCGACGTCGAGGACACCCCCGAAGGGACCCGCTGGAAGCTGGTGTAAGGCGCCGGCATGACGCCGGCCGGGACGTTCGCGGCCCACACCGGCTGGGCCGATACCGCGGTTCTTGCGAGCGGCGTGCGGCGTCCGTAGCACCATGGCGTATGCCCGACCCGGCGGTGTTGACGCTCGCCGCGCTCGAGGCCGAGGGTGTCGGCGCCGGGCGCCTGCTACAGCTCCGCGACGCCTTCGGCACCGTCGCGGCAGGCCTCGAGGCGGCGGCGAAGGGGGCCGATCCCCCCGCGCGCTTCCCGCGCGCGCTGTTCCATCAGGTGCCCGCCCGCCTCGACCTCCGAGGCGCAACCCGCCGGGTCCGGAGCCTCCGCCAGGCCGGTATCGACGTGGTCGCCTGGGACGACCCGCGCTACCCTGCTCCCCTGTGGCTGGACGACGACGCCCCACCGGCGCTGCTGTACCTGCAGGGCACGCTCCCGCCGACCCTGTCGCGTTCCGCAGCGCGGGTGCGCGCTGCCGCCATCGTCGGCACGCGCCGCCCCACGGGGCGGGGCGTGGCGCTGGCGAAGGAGTTGGCCGCCTCCCTGGCGGCGCTCGACGTTGCGGTGGTGTCCGGGCTGGCGCTGGGGATCGATGGCGCCGCGCATGAGGGCGCCCTGGACGGCGCGGGGCCGACCGTCGCGGTGCTCGGCGGGGGGCACCGCCACCTTCATCCGCCCAGTCACCGGCCGCTGGCTCGGCGCATCGTGCGATCGGGCGGCGCCGTGCTCAGCGAGCACCCGCCCGAGGTGCGGCCCGACCGCCACACCTTCCCGGAGCGGAACCGGCTCATCAGCGGTCTATCACGCCTCGTCGTGGTGGTGGAAGCGGGTCTCCGCTCGGGCTCCAACAGCACCGTCGAGCATGCCAACCGGCAACACCGCGACGTCTTCGCCTGCCCGGGACGCCCCGGCGATCCCGCCGTTGCCGGCACGTTGCGCCTCATCCGGGACGGAGCGCTCCCGGTCACCGAGCTCGAGGACGTGCTCTTCCACTTCCGCGCCGAGCCCGGCGCTCCCGTCCCGCGGCCCCGCCGAACCGGCCCGGCAGCGCACGACCGCTTGCTCGGCGCGCTGTACGCCGTCGAGGAGGCCACCATCGACGAGCTCGCCACGGCCGTGCGATCCCCGGTCGGCGAGGTGCTGTCCGGTCTCACGGCCCTGGAGATGCGGGGCAGCGCGGTGCGTACGCTCGGCGGGCGCTACCGGCTGGCAGGCTTCGAGCGCGATCGGCGGACGGCCGCGGCCCAGGCCCACGCGGCCGAACGGTCGCGGACGTGAAGGAAGCACGGCGCGCGACGCAGCCGCACGCCTCCCAGGCGCTCACGGGCTAGGCTGAAGGGGTGAGCGCGTTCCTGCCCTTGAGCCCTGCCCTGCGCCCCGCCCCACGACGCCGCGCGCCATGATCCGGACGCCGGACACTTTCGCGCCTCGGCGCCGCAGGCGCGGCCGCAGCACGTTGACGCTGTTGGTCGTGCTGCTGTGGCTGCTGCCCGGTGCGGCCCTGGCCCAGGGGCTGACCGTGTGGACCACCTACCAGGGCTCGGCGCTCGCTTGGCTGCGCAGCGAGGCGACCACGTACCAGCAGGCGTTCGGCAAGCCGGTCGAGGTCATCACGCGCAAGCTCGGTGAGATCAAGCAGGGAGCCATGACCGAGGCCGCCAAGGGCGGCGCCGCCGACGTGTTCGTGGGCATCCCCCAGGACCAGTTCTCCGCCCTCGCCGACGGCGGCGTGCTGGCCGACGTGGGGAGCTTCGCCACGGCCCACTACCTGTCTCAGCTCAGCGACCAGGCGCAGCGCGCCTTCCGGTACCGCGGGGTGCTGTACGGGCTGCCGCTGTCCGTGCAGGGGCCCGCGCTCATCGTCAACACGGACCTGGTGCCGCGAGTCCCGGCGAGCTACCCCGAGCTGGTGTCGATGGCCGAGACCCTGACGGGTGGGGGCCGTTACGGGTTCGCCTTCGATGCCGGCAATTTCTACTACAGCTACGCCTGGCTCCGCACGTTCGGAGGCACGGTGTTCGCTCGCACCGCGAGCGGAGCCATCGAACCCGGTCGCACCGAGCTCGCCAGCCCGGGTGCGGTGGCGGGAGCCCGCGCCCTGAAGGCGCTGCGGTTCGACCATGGGCTGATCCCGGACGGGCAGGACTACGCGTCCCTGCGCAAGCTGTTCCTGGACGGACGGCTCGCCATGACCTTCGACGGACCCTGGGCGGTCCCGGCGATACGGGCCGCGGGCATCCCCATCGCCGTCCTGCCGATGCCGCCCCTGGCGGACGGGACCCCGTTCCGGGGCTTCATGAACGTCGACGGCGTGTTGCTGAACCGCTACAGCGAGGATCCGGTGGCCGCCGCGAACCTGGCCAAGTGGCTCACGACCACCGACGCCCAGGCAGCGTTGGCACGCCGGGCGGGGCTCGTCCCGGCGTCGAACGCCGCCCTCGGGCAGGTGCGTGACGATGCGGTCGTCGCCGGCTTCGGCGCCGCCCTGGCGAACGCCCAGGCGATCCCCAACGTCCCCGAGATGGGGGCCGTATGGGGGCCGATGGACCGGGCCCTCGGCACGATCCTCGCCTCCAAGGACAGCGACGTGGCTGCCGCGCTCCGGACGGCGGCGCGATCGATCACCGGCTCGACCCCGTCGGCGAGCCCGTGAATCCCGTCACAGGCGGGTCTTTCGGCCCCCGCGAGGGGTCCTGACCCGTGGTAGGCTGGGCACGGTGAACGGTTACGACACGCTCGGATACGGAACCCACCTGATCCTCGACGGATTCCGCGCCGATGCCGCGCGGCTCAGCGACGAAGCGGCGGTCGCGGCGGCCCTCGAGGCCATGCTCGGTCTGATGGGCGAGACGGGCGCCGCCGGGGTGCGATTCCGCCATGCCCGGGACGGTACGGCCGGCGTCAGTGCAGCGCTCGTCGGCGCGGAGGCGCATGTCTGCCTGCACGCCTTCCCGGCGCTGCGCAAGCTATCGCTCGACGCCTTCTCGGCGCGCTCGCTGCCGAGCCAGGCCGTCACCGAGGCGTTTCTCCAACGCTTCGCGGTGGGGCGCTACGAGTCGCGCATCCACGGTCGGGGGCGGCTGCTGCCACCCGAGCAAGAGGGAATCGAGCGTGCGTTGGACGGCGACCGCGACTACGCCCGCTTGAGGCTGCGGGACCTGCTGGGAGCCTGACGCGGTTCGAGGGAGTGTGCCGGCGGAGCGGTCGTGCGCCGGAGCGGTGTCGGCGGCTGCAGGCGCAGGCGGAGGCGTTCCGCCGAGGAGGTGAAGGTGCCCGATTTCGTTGTTGCGCTGGACCAGGGAACGACCAGCTCGCGCGCGATCCTGTTCGATCGTGCCGGTACCATCCGCGCGCTCGCGCAGCGCGAGTTCGGACAGATCTACCCTCGACCGGGTTGGGTCGAGCACGACCCCACCGAGATCTGGTCGTCGCAGGCGGCGGTGGTGGGCGAGGTGCTGGCGAGGGCCGGCATCCGCGCCGAGGACGTGGCCGCCGCCGGGATCACCAATCAGCGGGAGACGACCGTCGTGTGGGACCGGAAGACCCTGCAACCGGTGCACAACGCCATCGTGTGGCAGGACCGCCGCACCGCCGGGATGGTCGATTCGCTACGCGCCGAAGGCTTCGAGCCGGAGGTCCAGTCGAGGACGGGGCTGGTGCTGGATGCCTACTTCTCGGGCAGCAAGCTGGCCTGGCTGCTGGACAACGTGGATGGGTTGCGGGCCCGGGCAGAACGAGGCGAGGTCGCCTTCGGCACGATCGACAGCTGGCTCGCCGCGCGCCTGAGCGGTGGTGAGCTGCATGTCACCGATATCTCCAACGCCAGCCGCACCATGCTCTTCAACATCCACGAGCGAGACTGGGACGACGTCCTGCTCGAGCGCCTGCGCATCCCCCGCGCCATGATGCCGCAGGTGCGGTCCTGCTCCGAGATCTACGGCACCATCCGCGAGGGCGGCCTCGCCGGCGCGCCGCTCGCGGGGATGGCCGGGGATCAGCAGGCGGCCACCTTCGGGCAGACCTGCTTCGAAGCGGGGCAGGTCAAGAACACCTATGGGACCGGATGCTTCCTCGTGCTCAACACCGGTCCCGTGCCGACACACTCGGACAACCGCCTGCTGACCACCGTCGCCTGGGACGTGGGCGGCGAGGTCGACTTCGCTCTGGAGGGGAGCATCTTCATGGCGGGAGCGGTGGTGCAGTGGCTGCGTGATGGGCTCGGCCTCATCCGCTCCGCGGAGGAGGTCGAGGGGCTGGCCGGGAGCGTTCCGGACAACGGTGGCGTCTACCTGGTTCCGGCGTTCGCGGGCCTGGGCGCTCCGCACTGGGATGCCTACGCGCGCGGCACGGTGGTGGGGCTGACACGTGGAAGCAGCGCGGGGCATCTTGCCCGGGCCGCCTTGGAGGCGATCGCCTTCCAGGTCGCCGACGTCGTCGAGGCCATGCAGGGCGACAGCGGCTCGCCGATCGGCGAGCTTCGCGTCGACGGCGGCGCCGCCCGCAACGATCTGTTGATGCAGCTCCAGGCCGATATCCTCGGCGTTCCCGTGGTGCGTCCGACGATCACCGAGACGACGGCGCTGGGCGCGGCCTACCTGGCCGGGCTGGCCGTCGGCTTCTGGACGGGCAAGGAGGAGCTGGCGAGCCACTGGAAGGTGGACCGGCGTTTCGAGCCCGGTATGGCGGACGCCCGACGCGCAGCGTTGATGCACGACTGGAGGCGCGCCTTGGAGCGCGCCGGAAGGTGGGTGGAACCATGAGGCCGGCATGGCCCGATCGCGAGGAACAGCTGGCCCGACTGCGGGCCGATGACGGCGCCTTCGACCTGCTCGTGATCGGCGGAGGCGCCACCGGCACGGGGGTAGCGCTCGACGCCGCCACGCGCGGCCTGCGTGTCGCGCTGGTCGAGCGCGGAGACTTCTCCGGCGGGACCAGCAGCCGCAGCACCAAGCTCATCCACGGCGGCGTGCGCTACCTTGAGAAGGCGGTCAAGCACTTCGACCGTTCGCAGTTCAACCTCGTGCGCGACGCCCTGCACGAGCGGGCGGTGCTGCTGCGTATCGCGCCACATCTCAGCAACCCCTTGCCGATCGTCACCCCGCTGTACAACTGGTTGGAGGTCCCCTACTACCTCACCGGTCTGAAGCTCTACGACTGGCTGGCGGGCCGCTCCAACCTGCAACCGAGCCGCTTCGTCGATGCCAAGGAGGCGCTCCAGCGCTTCCCCATGCTCAAACACCAGGGGTTGCGCGGGGGCGTGCTGTACTACGACGGCCAGTTCGACGACGCGCGCATGAACCTCGCGATCGGGCTCACGGCGGCGCGCGAGGGCGCGGTCATCGCCAACCACGTCGCCGTGGAGTCGCTCATGCAGCAGGGGGGCCGAGTGAGCGGAGCCGAGGTCGTCGACCGGCTCACGGGCGAACGTTTCGAGGTGCCGGCACGCGCCGTCGTCAACGCCACCGGACCGTTCACGGATGCCGTGCGGCGCATGGAAGACGCCGATGCCCGGCCGATGGTGACCGCCAGCTCCGGCATCCACATCGTGTTGGACCAGCGCTTCTCCCCGCCGGCTACCGGCCTGCTCATCCCGCAGACCGAGGACGGGCGCGTGCTGTTCCTGTTGCCCTGGTTGGGGCACACGCTGGTCGGTACCACCGACGACGAAGCGGCCATCGAGGAAGAGCCCCGGGTGCACGAGGAGGAGATCGCCTACGTGCTCCGTCACGTGGATCGTTACTTCGACGTACCGGTGACGCGCTCCGACGTGAAAGCCGCGTGGTCGGGCTTGAGGCCGCTGGTCTCCGATCCCGAGGCTGCGGATACCGCCGGATTGTCGCGCGACCACATCGTCAACGTCGGCCCCGCCGGACTGATCACGGTAGCGGGCGGGAAGTGGACGACGTACCGTCGCATGGCGGTCGACGCCGTCAACGAGGCGGTGCGTGTCGGTTCGCTGTCGCCGAGTCAGCCGAGCCGCACGGCGACGCTCACGCTGATCGGTGGCGAGGGCTTCAGCGCCCAGGGCGCGGGAGCGCTGCAGGAGCGCTTCTCGCTCGACGCCGACGTCGCCAGCTACCTCAATCGCGCCTATGGTAGCTTCGCCCCCGAGGTCGCGCGCCTGGCCCACGACGGACACGGCGACCGTTTGGTCGACGGCCACCCCTACCTCGAGGCCGAGGTCGTGTACGCCGCGCGCCACGAGTACGCCCGCAGCACGAGCGACGTGTTGTGGCGCCGGTTGCGTCTCGGCGTGCTCGACGAGACGGCGGTCGCGGCCGCCCTGGAGCACGTGTCCGAGGTGCTCGCAGGCGAGCTAGGCTGGGACGGAGAGCGGCGTGCGAGCGACCTCAGCGGCGCGCGCGCGCTCATCGGCGCCGCGGCCGTGCCCTGACCCGCCGGCGCCACTTCGCTCGTGAGGCATCGGTGGCCGCGCGTCGCGCGCGGCCACCGAGCGTCGTCTAGACCTCGTTCTTCAGCTCCGGGAAGTCCTCTTCCCAGTATTCCGCCTCCGCCCGCGGCCCGCCGCTGTGGGCGTGCTCGTCGCGGCGCAGCTCGACCCGGCGGATCTTCCCGGAGATGGTCTTGGGCAACGAGCCGAACTGGAGGCGTCGCACGCGGAGGTACGGTGCCATCCGGCGCCGGATGAACCTGAAGATGTCGAGGGCGGTCTCGCGGTCGGGCTCGCGACCGACGGACAGCGTCACGAACGCCTTGGGCACCGACAAGCGCACGGCGTCGGGGCTCGGTACCACCGCCGCTTCCTGGACCGACGGGTGCTCGATCAGGATGCTCTCGAGCTCGAACGGGCTGATGCGGTAGTCCGAGCTCTTGAACACGTCGTCGGCCCGTCCCACGTGCCAGTAGTAGCCGTCGTCGTCGACCGAAGCGACGTCCCCGGTACGGTAGAAACCGCCCTGGGTGGCGGCTGCCGTTCGTTCGTCGTCATCGATGTAGCCGTCCATCAGGGCCAGCGGGCCGGGGTCGAGATCCAGCGAGATCTCCCCTTCGGGCACGCCTACCTGCCCATCGGGACCGAGCAGGGTCACCCGGTAGCCCGGGAGCGGCCTCCCCATCGAGCCCGGCTTGACCGGTTGCCCCGGTGTGTTGCCGACCTGCGCCGTCGTCTCGGTCTGGCCGTAGCCGTCACGCAGCGTGATCCCCCAGGCCTTCCGCACCGACTCGATGATCTCCGGGTTCATCGGCTCGCCGGCCCCTACCAGCTCGCGTAGCTTCACCGGGTAGGAGGCGAGATCTTCGCGGAACAGCAGGCGCCACACGGTGGGGGGTGCGCACAGCGAGCTCACCTCGTGCCGGACCATCGCCTCCAGCGCGCGCCCGGCGTCGAAGCGCTGGTAGTCGTACACGAATACCGTCGCACCGGCGTTCCAGGGGGAGAAGAAGTTGCTCCAGGCGTGCTTGGCCCAGCCCGGTGAGCTGATGTTCCAGTGCACGTCCCCCTCCAGGTGGCCGATCCAGTACATGGTCGACAGGTGGCCGACCGGATAGCTCTGATGGGTGTGGAGCACCAGCTTCGGTTTGGAAGTGGTGCCGGAAGTGAAGTACAGCAGCATCGGGTCGCTGGCACGGGTCTCCCCTTCGGGCGCGAACGCCCCGGTCCCCGACAGCGCCTCGTCGTACGACACCCATCCCTGGCGCGGGCCGCCGACCACCATGCGCGTGAACTCGCCTCGGACCGCGTCCACCTTCTCGGCGCCGGCCTCGTCGGTGATGACGTGACGCACCTGCCCCCGCCCGATCCGGTCGCGCAGATCCTCCGCCGTCAGTAGTGTGGTGGCCGGGATCAGGACGGTACCGAGCTTGATCGAGGCCAGCATCACCACCCACAACGGCGCCACGTTGGGGAGCATCACCAGCACGCGGTCGCCACGACGGGCCCCCAACGCCTGCAGGGTCCGGGCGAGCTGCGAGGACCGCTCGGAGAGCTCCGCGAAGGACAACCGGGTATCGTTCCCCTCGTCGTCCACGACGTGCAGGCCGGTGCGACCGTTGCCTTTGGCGAAGACATCGAACCAGTCCAACGCCCAGTTGAAGCGGTCGAGCACGGGCCAGGCGAAGCCGTTGTAGGCGGCGTCGTAGTCCTCGCGCTCGCGGAGCAGGAAGTCGCGAGCCTGCAAGAAGGTATCGGTGGCTGTCAAGGAGACGCTCCTTTCCGGGTCGGAGCCGGTGTGTCGCGCAGTTCTGCACCAGTCCCTCGGCGGCGATGCACTACGCATCGCCGGTGACGCGGAAGCCGCTGCGTCCGGACGAGCCCCCGCGACCTGTGAGTGAGCGGAGCGGCGTTCGAGCAGCCCGCTCCATGCGCGCATGGTACGCCCGTTGGATGAGCCCCGTCCCCGGACGCGCCGTGCGCGCCCTGAAGCGGGGGCCGCGAAGCTCCTGTACACTTCGGAGACCGTGCCGGGATGGCGGAATCGGTAGACGCAGCAGACTTAAAATCTGCAGCCCGCCAGGGCATGCGGGTTCGAGTCCCGCTCCCGGCACCATGCACTACAGCATTTCTTGGAGTAGTAGCGCCCGAGGAATGGGTCGTCCGAGAGCCGAGTGTGCGTATAGTGTGCGAGCGGAGAGAAGCAGGGATGGCCAAGGACCGGGAAGCTGACCAACTTTTCGACGCGTGCCTACAAGGAGTCAAGTGCAAGGCGCGGACCTCCGACGGCGACTCGTACAGCATCTTCGTGGCCAAGTCCGACTTCGGGCCACTCAACGAGTCCTTCGTGCAACACAATCGGGTGCGCCTCGCATTCGCCGAGAACCCTCATTGCAGCGATGCGTTCGATGTCGTCTGCGAGCACATCATGGAGCAGCTGGACAAGCCCATCGAGATCAAGGCCATAAGAGTGCGCAATTGAAGCAGCATGGCGGCCCAAGCTGACGCTAATTCACGGATGCTCCCTGTGCTACCGCGTTGCCGCTTCCGAACCCACCGAGCATCCTGTCTACTACGTCACACGCATCCCTTTGCAGGCTCGGG
>Ga0307440_1000866_pt1 | contig 14912 bp, 17 predicted proteins | sample SalMarWE160410MG_FD_202150 | JGI IMG/M metagenome (GOLD analysis project Ga0307440, IMG submission 202150) | Salt marsh sediment microbial communities from the Plum Island Ecosystem LTER, Massachusetts, United States - WE1604-10 | ecosystem: Environmental > Aquatic > Marine > Intertidal zone >... | reverse complement strand
CCGGATCAGTCAAACCAGCCGCTCGCCTCACGTGCCGCGATGATCAGGGCCTCCGCCTGCTCGCGCGACAGACCGACGATATCGTCGAGTTCATCGGCGGCCGCATCGGCCAGCATCTCCACGGACACGATGTTACGGGCAGCCAGCTGCTCGGCGATCTCGGTCGTCATGCCCTTCAGCTCGAGCAGCGGCGTACCGCCGCCTTCCGCCTCGCTCTGGCTCAGCGCCCGGTTCAGCAGGGCATTGCGGGCACGATCCTGCAGCTCGGCTGCAAGCTCCTCGTCCAGCGCCTCGATGGCGGTGATCTCGTCGAGCGGGCAGTAGGCCAGGTCGTCCAGGGAGATGAAGCCCTCGGTCACCAGCAGGTCGGCGAAATCCTCGTCGATGTCCAGGGCCGCCCGGAAGGTGACGCGGGCCTCCTCGACCTCTTCCTTGCGCCGCTTCATCTCCTCGCCGGTGGTCATGATCTCGATATTCCAGCCCGTCAGCTGCGAGGCCAGGCGCACGTTCTGGCCGCGACGCCCGATGGCGATGGCCAGGTTCTCCTCGTTGACCGCCACCTCGATGGTGTTGCGGCCCTCGTCGACCAGCACGCGGTCGATCTTGGCCGGGGCCAGGGCATTGACCACGAAGGCGGCCGGGTCGGCCGTCCATTCGATGATGTCGATGCGCTCGCCGTGCAGCTCGTTGACCACGGCCTGCACGCGCGCACCGCGCATGCCGACGCAGGCGCCGACCGGATCGACACTCGCATCATTGGAGATCACCGCGATCTTGCTGCGCGAGCCCGGGTCGCGGGCGATGGCCTGGATGGCCACGAGACCGTCCTGGATCTCCGGCACCTCCTGCTCGAACAGGCGCATCACCATGCCCGCATCGGCACGGGAGATGAAGACCAGCGGACCGCGCGGCTGGTTGCGCACCTCGCGCAGGTAGGCACGGACGCGGTCACCCTGCCGGTAGGATTCGCGCGGCAGCATGTCCTCGCGGTACATCACCGCCTCGCCGCGCCCCAGATCCACATAGACGTTGCCGCGCTCGACGCGCTTGACGATGCCGGTGATCAGCTGCCCGACCTTCGGCTCGTATTCCTCGATCACGCGCTCGCGCTCGGCCTCGCGGATCTTCTGATTGATCACCTGCTTGGCGGTCTGCGCCGCCACGCGCCCCATCTCGATCGGCGGCAGCGACTCGTGGAACTCGAAACCGAGCGTCGCCTCGGGATTCAGCGCCTTCCCCTCGTCCAGCGTCAGCTCGTTCTCGGGATCCTCGACCTCCTCGACCACGGTGCGCACGTGATACAGGCTGATGGCGCCCGATTCGCGGTCGATGCTGGCTTCGACATGCTTCGTGCCATAGGTACGGCGGGCAGCCGTCTTCATGGCCTGTTCCATGGCTTCCAGAACCAGTTCGCGATCGACAGATTTCTCGCGGGCCACGGCATCGGCCACATGCAACATCTCCAGATTCATTGCTGTTCCAACCTCTTTGTCAGTTAATCTCGGGCTCCGGCCCTTCATCATTTGCTGCGGGAGACATCCTTCCAGTTGATCGCCCGTACCACGCGCACCGCCTCCTGGCGGGGTACGCTCACATCCATTCCGTCCGTCCCTTCGAGCCGAATGGACGCCGCATCCCAGCCGCGGTTGTAGCCCTCGACGGAGCGCCCGTCGGCCATATCGACCTTCAGCCAGTCACCCTCGTAACGGGCGTAGTCGGCAGGCGTCACCAGCGGCCAGTCGAAGCCCGGGGAGCTGACCTCGAGGCGGTAGGCCCCGGGGATCATGTCCTCGGCATCCATCTGCAGCGACAACCCGCGGCTGATGCGTTCCAGCGTATCGCTGTCCACACCGCCGCGCCGGTCCACGATGATCTGCACCAGACGGGTGCGGCCACCGCCGCCCAGACGCACCTTCAGCACCTCGACACCGAGCTCACGGGCGATCGGCGTCACCAACTCCACGATCCTCGCTTCCATGTGTGCCGGCACTCCAAAAACAAAAAAAGCGAGCCGCGGCTCACTTTTAGACCTTGCGCATTATAGGAGGCAGCCGCAAAGAAGCAAGATACCCCGTAAGGGATCCTCAGGCGCGCTGCGGATAGCCGATCTGCGGGTGGCTGTCGGGGGTGCGGTCGGGGCTGAACGCCGCCATCGCCAGCGACGGCGGCTGGCCCATGATCCAGCGGGCGATCAGGTCGGCACTGATGGGCGCCAGCACCACGCCGTTGCGGTAATGGCCGGTCGACACCCACAGGTTGCGGCGCCCCGCCACCGGCCCCAGATAGGGCAGGCCGTCCGGGCTGCCCGGGCGGAAGCCCATCCATTGCCGTTCGATCTCGGCCTCGCCCAGGACCGGCATCATCGTGCGCACGGCATCGAGCAGCCGGCCCACCTCCGCCACCGTGTTGCCGCGCCGGAACCCGGCGTCCTCGAGACTCGCGCCGACGAGCACCCGCCCGTCGCGGCGCGGCACGAAATAGGCATCGTCGTGCTTGACGATATGCCGGACCGTGCCGGGCTCGCAATGCAACAGCACGATCTGCCCCTTGACCGGCCGCACCGGCAGGTGCAGCCCCATCGCCTCGGACAGCCCCCCGCTCCAGCTGCCGGCGGCCAGCAGCACGGCATCGGCAGCGATCTCCTCCCCGCTCGCCAGGCGCACGCCCGCCACGCCGCCGTCGCGTTCGACGAGCCCGGTCACCTCGACATGCTCGCGCACCTGGATGCCGAGTCCCTGCATGGCCGTCTGGGCGGCCTGCAGCAGCCGCGGATTGCGCACCTGCCCCACCTCGGGCCACAGCATGGCGCCGCTCGCCTCGGCCGAGACGGCCGGCTCCTGCAGACGCACCGCCGCAGCGGACAGGTGCTCCAGCCGCCAGCCGAATCGCTGCGACCAGGCCGTCGCCGCCGGCCGGTGGTCCACGCGGTCCGATGCGAACGCGGGGATCAGCAGGCCGCTCGGCACCCATTCGACGGACATGCCCGAGGCCTGTTCCAGGTCGTGCACGAACTCGGGATACAGGGCGAGGCTGGCGTTGACGAGGTGGGAGAACGCATCGGGATACAGCCAGGGGTGGATCGGACTGAGGATGCCCGCTCCCGCCCAGGACGATTCAGCGCCGATTCCGCCCCGGTCCAGCACCAGCGGCTCGGCACCCAGAAGGCGCAGGCGCCAGGCGGTCAGGCAACCGATGATGCCGCCGCCGACAATGGCCACCCTGGGAGCGCCGCCTAGCTGGGATCCGACCAATCGGAACCTCCGTGATCACAATGACTTGCCGGACGCGAGGTGCGCCGCCACCATGCAGGCATGCCGCACGAAAGCCCGGATGTGAGTCAAGCCTATCAGCATTGCCTTGGGCTGGCACGGAACCACTACGAGAACTTTCCCACCGCGTCTCGCCTGCTGCCGCCGGATATACGCCCGGCCGTGGCCGCAATCTATGCCTTCGCCCGCCATGCCGACGACATCGCCGACGAGGGCGACACCAGTGCCGAGGTGCGCCTCAAGCGCCTGGATGCCTGGGAATCACTGCTCGAGCGCTGTGTCCAGGAGCCGCTGGACCATCCGATCTTCCTGGCCCTCGGCGACGCCATCCGCCGCTTCGAGCTGCCGCTGGAACCGTTCCACGACCTGCTCGTCGCCTTCCGCATGGATGTCAGCATCCAGGCCTATGCCAGCCCGGACGAGCTGCTGTTCTACTGCCGGCATTCGGCCAATCCCGTCGGCCGGCTGCTGCTGGCCCTGCACGGCATCCGCAACCCCGAGGCCATGGCGGCCTCCGACCAGCTGTGCACGGCGCTGCAGCTGGCCAATTTCTGGCAGGATCTGTCCATCGACCTGCCGCGGGGGCGCTGCTACCTGTGCGAGCAATGGCTGAACCGGGCGGGCCTGGATTCGCAGCGCCTGCTGCAGGGCGGCGTGGACGCACGGGCCCTGCGCCCGGCCCTCGATGAAGCCATCGCCTTCACCGACGGCCTGTTCCGCCAGGCCCGTGCCCTGCCCGCCTATCTGCCGTTCCGGCTGCGCCTGCAGAGCATCGCCACGATCTGCGGCGGCCGCGCCATCCTGCGCCGGCTGCGCCGCGGCGACCCGATGACCCGCCGGCCGGCGCTTTCGCGCGCCTCCTGGCTGGCCCTGGTGCCGCGCATGGGCCTGAGCCTGGGCATGAGTTACCTGCAACCGGGCAGGAAGGCGGCATGAATCCCCAGGAATATTGCGAGAACAAGACCCGCGGTTCCGGTTCATCCTTCTTCTACGCCTTCCTGTTCCTGCCGGAACGGCAGCGCCGGGCCATGATGGCCCTGTACGCCTTCTGCCGCGAGGTCGACGATATCGCCGACGAGGTCAGCGACGAGGCGGTGGCGTTGCAGAAACTCGCGTTCTGGCACCAGGAGATCGCACGCGTCTTCGCGGATCAGCCGACGCATCCGGTCGGACAGGAGCTGAACTGGGCCCGGCAGCATTTCGGGTTCAGCGAGGAGCTGTTCGCCGAGATCATCGACGGCATGCGCATGGACGTGATGCACCAGCCGCTCGTCAAGCCGGCCGACCTTTCGTTGTACTGCTACCGGGTGGCCGGCGTGGTCGGCCTGCTTTCCATCGAGGTGTTCGGGCATACGAACCGCCGGGCCAGCGATTTCGCCGTGCATCTGGGCAAGGCGCTGCAGCTGACCAATATCCTGCGCGACGTGCACGAGGATACCCTGCGCGGACGCATCTATTTCCCGCAGGAGGACAGGATCCGCTTCGGCGTCACCGACGAGGACATCAAGACCGGCAACATGGAGGCCCTGCTGCCCCTGCTCCGGCATTACGCCGCCGAGGCCGAACAGGAGTACCAGAAGGCCCTCGCCATCCTGCCGCCGGAGGACCGTGTCTCACTGCGGCCCTCATTGCTGATGGCGGCCATCTACCACGCCCACCTGGGCCGCCTGCAGGCGGCCGGCTACGATGTCTGGAGGCAGCCGGTACGCCTGTCGCCGCTCCGCAAGATCTGGATCGCCTGGCGTACCTGGCGCCATGAGAAGAAGGCGGCCGCCCGCACGCCCGCGCTTCCCGTACGCCTCGACTTCTGAGCATGGAACCGGTGGCGGTGATCGGCGGCGGCCTGGCCGGCATCAGCTGCGCCCTGCATCTGGCCGAACACGGCATCGACACCGAGCTGTTCGAGGCAGCCCCGCGCCTGGGCGGACGCACCAGCTCCTTCCACGACGAGGCCGTGGACGCATGGGTCGACAACGGCCCGCACCTCTTGATCGGCGCCTACCGCCATGCCAGGGCCTTCTTCGCCCGCCACGGCGTCACGCAGCTTGCCTGGCAACCGCACCTGACCCTGCCGCTGTGGGATGCCGCACGCGGGCATTTCGCGCTGAGGACCCGTCGCTGGCTGCCCTTGCCGTGGTCGCTGGCATGGGCATCCGCGCGCCTGCCCGGTCACGGCCTGCAAACCCTGCTGGCGATGCGGCGCCTGGGCAGGGCCATGCACCGGCCCGTGCCGCAGGGCTTGAGCGTCGATGCCTGGATTGCCGCCCTGGACATCCCGCCGCCGCTCACGCGCGACCTGTTGTATCCGCTGTGCCTGGGCGCCATGAACGAGGCTGCGGCGCACGCACCCGTCGCCAGCTTTGCGCACGTGCTGCGCGAGGCCTTCGCCGACCACGATGGCGCCCGCCTCGGCTGGTTCACCGCGCCGTTCGCCCAGGCCCTGGTCGCCCCGCTCGAACAGGCCATGCAGCGTCATGGTGTGCGCATTCACCTGTCCACCCGGGTCAGCGCGCTGCAGGCGCAGGACGGGCTGCCCGCAATCCGGCTCCGCTCGGGGAAGACGCGACGATTCGGGCGCGTGGTGCTGGCCATGCCTGCGCACGCACGCAACCGCCTGCTGGGCGTCGATCGCGTGATCGAGACGCGCCCGATCACCAATGTCCACCTGTGGTTCGACGAGGACCTGCACCTGCCGCATCCACTTGTCGGCGGCATCGGCACCCTCGGCCACTGGTTCTTCGATATCGGCCGGCAGATGCCCGGCATCCCGGAGCGCTACCGGCATGTCTGCGCCGTCGTCAGTGCCGACAGCCCCGGACCGTCGCAGGACTGGACGACGCGGCTGTGCGACGAGCTCGGCCGCATGCTGGGCCGCCGGACCATCCTGCAGCCGCGTCACGTCCGTATCGTGCACGAACAGCGGGCCACGACCCTGGTGCGCGCGGGCGCACGGCCGGTGTTGCCGGATGCGGTCCATGACGCCGGCGAACAACCGCAGCCGGGAGACCTGCCCGCGACCATCGAAACGGCCGTGATGCGTGGCATGGACACGGCCGCTCGCATCCTGTCGACGCACGGGCGCTAGGGCCGCACGGGAACGAATCATACCGGCTTATCCACCACCTACGTGGCTGCTTCTAGGCTTCCGCCGATTTTATGCAGGCGATACTTTATCATAATTCCATTAGTATTTGTTTTAAAAAGATAATATTGCATGCTTAAATTTAAGGCATTTGACCGAAAGGTGGGCGGCGGCCAAAAAAATCCGGCCTTGCGGCAACCTTATCCACCAGGTTATCCACAGATGCTGTGGATGGTTGCCACAAGCCCTTGTAATATCAATGTAATCATCCTGTCATGTTCGATCGTCGCCTGCAGGCGGGCGCGGACCGCCTTGCATCAGCCGTCGGCACTCGTATGATCCTTGCGATGACCGCACGGCTTCCCCTTCGCCATCAGACCCTCAGCGACCGGGCCATCGCCCACCTCGACCATGCCCTGTTCAATATCTTCTGCGAACAGCCCAGCTCCCGTCCGTATCCGGCCGAGCAGCGCGAGGAACCTTCGCTGCCGGCCGCCGAGCGCCGCCTGTCGGCCGGGCTGATGCGTGTCAACCATGCCGGGGAGATGGCGGCACAGGCGCTGTACCAGGGCCAGAGCCTGACGGCGCGCAACCCGGCCCTGCGCGACAAGTTCCGCCAGGCCTCGATCGAGGAGGCCGACCACCTGAACTGGTGCCGCCGGCGCCTTACCGAGCTGGATGCCAGGCCGTCCCTGCTCGATCCGTTGTGGTACGCGGGATCCCTGGCCATCGGCATTGCCGCCGGCATCGCCGGCGATCGCTGGAACCTCGGTTTCCTGGCCGAGACCGAGCATCAGGTCGTGCGCCACCTGGACAGCCACCTTGCGCGGCTTCCCGCACAAGATGCACGCAGCCGAGGCATTGTCGAACAGATGAAGATCGACGAGGGGCAGCATGCCGCGCTGGCCGAGTCGCTGGGCGCGGCCGAGCTGCCTGCCCCGGTCAAGGGCATGATGCGCCTGACCTCGAAGATCATGACGACCCTGGCCGAACGCCTGTAGGCGCACCCTGACGCGGTAGCCGGAAACCTGTAGCCTGCTGCCGATTTCGAGCTGCCGATACAGCGATACCAGCCGCGCGATACAAGGAAAAGCCGTCATGTCCGGACACAGCAAATGGTCAACGATCAAGCACAAGAAGGCGGCCGCGGATGCCAAGCGCGGCAAGGTCTTCACGCGCTACATCCGCGAGATCACCGTGGCCGCACGCCTGGGCGGTGGCGATGCGGATGCCAATCCCCGCCTGCGCGCCGCCGTCAACGCGGCGCGCGCCGTCAACATGCCCAAGGACAACATCGAGCGCGCCATCGCGCGCGGGGCCGGCGGCGATGACGGCGCCGCCCTCGAGGAGATCCGTTACGAAGGCTACGGCCAGGCGGGCGTGGCCATCCTCGTCGACTGCATGACCGACAACCGCAACCGCACCGTCTCCGATGTGCGCTCGGCCTTCACCAAGGGCGGCGGCAACCTCGGCGAAAGCGGCTGCGTATCGTGGATGTTCCACCAGAAGGGCCTGTTCGTGTTCGACCGGACCAAGGCCGGCGAGGAGACGCTGATGGAGATCGGCATGGAGGCGGGCGCCGAGGACATCGTCGACAAGCCGGACGAGGGCGCCATCGAGGTGACCTGCGCCCCCACCGACTTCGTGGCGCTGCAGGAGGCCTTCGAGCAGGAAGGGCTGTCCCCGGAGGTCGGCGAGATCTCGTGGATACCCGAGAACACCATCCACATCGAAGGCGAGGAGGCCGAGAAGGTGCTGCGGCTCATCGAGCGGCTCGAGGATCTCGACGACGTGCAGAACGTCTATGCCAACTTCGATATCTCCGAAGAAGCCATGCAGCGCCTGAGCGCATGATGCGTCTGCTGGGCGTGGACCCGGGATCACGGCATACCGGCATCGGCATCATCGATGCGGACGGCTCGCGCATCCTCCATGTGCACCACGAGGTCATCCATACCGGCGACGGCACGCTGGCCGAGCGGCTGCACATCCTGTTCACGCGGCTCAAGGCCGTGATCGCCGCCTACAGCCCCCAATCGGCCGGCATGGAGGACGTGTTCGTGGCCAAGAATGCCGCCTCGGCCCTGAAACTGGGCCAGGCCAGGGGTGCGCTGATCGCCGCCTGCGCCGATGCGGGACTCACGGTGACCGCGTATTCCCCGACCGCGGTCAAGCAGGCCGTCGTCGGCTTCGGACGCGCCGACAAGGCCCAGATCCAGCACATGATCCAGGTGCTGCTGAAGCCCTCCCCGACCCCGGCCGAGGATGCCGCCGACGCCCTTGCAGTTGCCATCTGCCATGCCCATCATAGCCGCATGCAGGCAATCGCGGACAGGCAACAGTCGCGGAGCCGCCCGTGATCGGCTGGCTTTCCGGAACCGTGCGTGACATCGACCCGATCGGCGTCGTCGTGCTCGACACGGGCGGCGTCGGCTACGAGCTGCACCTGAGCCTGCAGACCCTGTGCCGCCTGCAGCAGGGACAGAAAGCGGAGCTGTTCGTCCATACCCACGTGCGCGAGGACCAGCTGACGCTGTTCGGCTTCGCCTCGATGGCCGAGCGCGCCCTGTTCCGCAAGCTGACGACGGTCTCCGGCATCGGCGCCCGCCTCGGGCTGAACCTGATGTCCGGCATCTCGGTGGAGGATCTGATGCGGGCCATCGACCAGGGAGACGACGACGCCATCGCGCGCACCCCGGGCATCGGCAAGAAGACGGCGCAGCGCCTGATCCTGGAACTCAAGGGCAAGCTCGATACCGGCCACGTGGCCGGCACCACCTCCCTGCCCGGCAGCGCCGTCGCCGAGGACGTGCGCTCCGCCCTGATCAACCTCGGCTACAAGCCGGCGCAGATCGACCCGGCGCTGAAGCGCGCCGGGGCCCATGACGACTTCGAATCGATGTTCCGCGAAACGCTGAAGGCGATCGGCTGACCATGGACCCGAACGATGCACCGGAGCGGCTGGTCGCGGCCGACCAGGGGGGCGAGGACACCTGGGACGCGGCGCTGCGCCCGAAACGGCTCGACGAATACGTCGGCCAGGACAAGATCCGCGACAACCTGTCCGTGTTCATCAAGGCGGCCAACCGGCGCAGCGAGTCGCTGGACCACGTGCTGCTGTACGGGCCGCCGGGGCTCGGCAAGACCACGCTGGCCAACATCATCTCCCACGAAATGGGCGTGCAGCTGCGCGCCACCTCCGGGCCGGTCATCGAGCGCCCGGGCGATTTGGCGGCGATGCTGACCAACCTGGAGCCGGGGGACGTGCTGTTCATCGACGAGATCCACCGCCTGAACCCGCAGGTCGAGGAGATCCTGTATCCGGCCATGGAGGACTTCCAGCTGGACATCGTCATCGGCCAGGGGCCGGCCGCCCGCTCGATCAAGATGGATCTGCCGCGCTTCACGCTGGTCGGCGCCACCACGCGCGCCGGGCTGCTGACCAACCCCCTGCGCGACCGCTTCGGCGTCATCCTGCGCCTGGAATTCTACAGCCATGGGGAACTGGCCCATATCGTGCGCCGCTCCGCCGCGCTGCTCGGCATCGCCGCCAGCGAGGACGGTGCCATGGAGATCGCCCGCCGTTCCCGCGGCACGCCGCGCATCGCCAACCGCCTGCTGCGCCGCGTGCGCGACTTCGCCGAGATCGAGCACGAGGGCGTCATCGACCAGCAGGTGGCCGACCAGGCCCTGGCCAGGCTCGAGGTCGATATCCTCGGCCTGGACCGCATGGACCGCCGCCTGCTGTCCACGCTGATCGACAAGTTCGGCGGCGGGCCGACCGGCCTGGACACGCTGGCCTCCTCATTGTCCGAGGAGTCCGACACCATCGAGGACGTCATCGAGCCCTTTTTGATGCAGGAAGGCCTGCTCGCCCGCACCCCGCGCGGCCGCGTGGCCACGCCGCTGGCCTACAATCACATGCAGCGCGAACTGCCGGACGGGCCGGGGCGCCAGGGAAGCCTGATATGACCGCCTTCAGCCACCGACTGCCGGTGCGCGTCTACTACGAGGACACCGACCACGGCGGCGTCGTCTATCACGCCAATTACCTGAAATACATGGAGCGCGGCCGCACCGAATTCCTGCGTGCCGGCGGCATCGAGCTCGATGCGCTGGAGGCCGAGGCCGGGGTGCTGTTCGCCGTCACCGACATCCGGGTGCGCTACCACCAGCCGGCCCGCTTCAACGATGCGCTGGCGGTCGAGAGCGCCCTGACGGGCCTGCGCGGGGCCCGCCTGTCGTTCCATCAGGTCGTGCGCCGCACGGCCGACGACGCCCTGCTGGTCGAGGCCGACGTGCACGTCGCCTGCATCGATCGCCAGGGCAAGGCGAGGCGCATCCCGGAATCGGTCAAGTCCGTGATCCGCATCCACCTGACTACCCCACCCACCAAGGAGTGAGCATGACCCAGGATCTTTCCGTATGGGCCCTGATTCTCAATGCCGGTATCGTCGTCAAGGGCGTACTGCTGCTGTTGATCCTGCTGTCGACGATGTCGTGGGCGATCATGTTCAATAAATGGCGGCTGTACCGGCGTACGCGCCGGCAGGCCGAGTCCTTCTCCTCGGCCTTCTGGGGCGGCTCGGACATGGACACGGTGCTGGCCAGCATCCCGCAGCGCTATCCGGACAGCGCCCTGCCCAACATCTTCCAGTCCGGCTACCGCGAGTTCATGCGTCAGCGCCGGGACGCGACCCAGACGCAGGCGGACAGGAAGATCACGGCCGGCGGCGGCCTGGACGGCATCCGGCGCGCCCTGGATGCCGCCTTCTCGCGCGAGATGGAGCGCCTGTCGCGCCATCTGGCCTTCCTGGCCACGGTCGGCTCCACCTCGCCCTTCATCGGCCTGTTCGGCACGGTCTGGGGCATCATGAACGCGTTCCAGGCCATCGGCCTGACGCGCAACACCTCGCTGGCGGCCGTCGCCCCCGGCATCGCCGAGGCGCTGATCACCACCGCCTTCGGCCTGTTGGCCGCGATCCCGGCCGTCGTCGCCTACAACAAGTTCACGGCCGATCTCAAGCGCATGGCGGGCAACATGGAGCAGTTCTCCTCCGAGTTCCTGAACATCGTCGCCCGCCACGTCAAGGACTAGCGGATATGGCACGGATTCCGACCGATGCGCTGTCGCCCCACCCGGGTCCAAAATGGGGCCAATCAAGGCGCGAGGAGTGAAGTTTGGTACATCCAGATAAACGACAAGCAACGCAGAGTGGCGTCATTTGGGGCATAGGCTGATGTGGACGGGGCAGAGCCGCTGGGACAAGGACGCGGAACCGATGGGCGAGATCAACGTCACGCCGCTCGTCGACGTGATGCTGGTGCTGCTGATCATCTTCATGGTCACGGCCCCGTTGCTGTCCCAGGGCGTCAACGTCGACCTGCCGCAGGCCGACAGCCCGCCGATGCAGCAGAACACCGAGCCGCTGGTGCTGACGGTCCAGCGGGACGGCCGCATCTTCCTGCAGCGCCACGCCATCGCGCTGGATCAGCTGGCCCCGCGCATCAAGGCCATCCGGGCACAGAAGCCAGGATTGCCGGTGTTCATCCGCGGCGATGCCAGGACACCCTACGAGAACGTGGCGCGGGTGCTGAGCACCCTGGAAGCGGCCAATATCCAGAAGGTCGGCCTTGTCACCGAGCCGTACCGCCGCTGATCCCCACGCGGACCCCGCGGACCTGCATGGCCTGGATCTGCTGGTCTCGCTGCTGGTCCACGCCCTGGTCATCGGCACCATCGTCGTGCTGGCGCTGTGGGAGGTCCACCATACCCCGAAGCCGTTGCAGCGCATCGAGGTCAGCATGATCACGCCGGCCGCCCTGGACCGCATGCTGCGCCAGGCGGCCCGGCCACAAGCGAAGCCCCGGCAGCAGGCTCGGCCCGAGAAGGCCCGGCCGCAGCCGTCGAAGATGCCGGCGCCGACCCGGCCGGCGAGGAAGCCGGCCAAGGCCGAAGCACCGTTCGATCCCTTCAAGCCGCTGGAGTCCAAGCAGGACACGACCGCGACCACCACCCGCAGCAACAATAGCGGCACCCTCGCGAACATGCAGATGCAGCAGCTGTCGCAGCAGGAGATGAACCGCTACATCGCCATGATCCAGGCATCCGTGGAACGCCACTGGAAGGTCCCCGTCAGCCTCGGGCCGGTGAAGAACCCTCTCGTGGAACTGCGCCTGAACCCGGACGGCAGCGTGGCCTCGATCCGCATCCTCGAAAGCTCCGGCAATGCCGCGCTGGATGACTCGCTCGGGCGCGCCATCATGGCCGCCGCGCCCTTCCAGCTGCCGCAGAAGCAGTTCGAGGCCTTCCGCGACAACCGCATCCGCTTCGTGCCCAAGGTCAACCAGCCGCAGTAGGCCCGCCCGGACAGGGCAGGAACAGACCCTTGTAAGCCGGCGGTTGCGGCGCTAGAAAGCTGCCCATGCGCCTGATTCCATCCCTGCTCTGCCTGCTCGTCCTCGCCATTTCCCAATCCATCCCGCAGCAGGCCGCAGGCGCCGAATTCGAGATCTACCAGTCGAGCTACAAACCGCTGCAGCTGGCCCTGGAGGTCGATGCGGACCCGAGCCTGCAGGTCCAGTCCTCGCTGATCGACAATGTGGTGCAGAACGACCTGGGCTCCAGCCAGTCCTTCGCAGCCATGAACCCCCTGAGCTTCCTGGATTCCGCTTCCGAATCCTGGAAGCAGGTCGATTACGGCGACTGGCGCCTGATCGGCGCCGACGTGCTGGCCCTGTGCCACATGACGGTCACGGCCAGCGGCTGGCAGATCCAGGTGCAGGTGCACGACCCGTTCCGCAGCAAGATCCTCGGCTCCGCCAGCTTCACGGCCACCGCCGACAACCTCCGGGCGACGGCGCACGAGGTATCCAACTACATCTACCGGACCGTGCTGGGCATCCCGGGCTATTTCAGCTCGCACATCATCTACGTGCGCAAGCTGCAAACCACCTCCGACCTGGTGTACATGGACCAGGACGGCGCCAACAAGCAGGTCGTGGCCCGCAATTTCACGCTGCTGCTGTCACCGGACTGGTCGCCCGACGGCAAGTTCGTGGCCCTGAACACCTATGTCGGCGACCAGCCGCGCATCGAGCTGTTCGACCTGCAGAGCGGCAGGCGCCAGACCATCGCCGATTACAACGGCCTGAACAGCACGCCGGCCTTTTCGCCCGACGGGCGCCGTATCGCCGCCACGCTGTCCTATGCCGGCACCCCGCAGATCTACATCTACGACCTGAAGACCCAGAAATGGCGGCTGGTCACGCATACCGGCGGCATCAACACCTCGCCGACCTGGTCGCCCGACGGCAAGTGGATCGCCTTCACCACCAACCGCGACGGCTCGCCGCAGATCTACCGCAAGAACCTGGAAACGGGCGAGGTCGACCGCGTCAGCCTGGTCGGCACCTACAACACCTCCCCGGCCTGGTCGCCGAAAGGCGATCGCATCGCCTTCATCTCGCTGAAGAACTGGGCCTATGCCATCACGACCGTGCAGGTCGACGGCAGCGACATCCGCTACCTGGCCACGGGCAAGGTCGAGTCCCCGGCCTGGTCCCCCAACGGCCAGATGCTGGTCTACGCGGAGGAGCACCAGGGCATCCGCCAGCTGTACCGCATCCCGAGCTGGGGCGGGCATCCGGTAGCCATCACCCCCGTCAACGAGGACGCCTCCGACCCGGCCTGGTCCCGCTAGACAAGACCCCGAAGACATCTATACTCGGCGTTAAACTCGTTCATTTCGGCCGTTTAGGCAGCCTGGACGAAAATCACGGAGGGATTCCGATGCATGTGAACCATATCAAGCTTGCAGCCGTTGCATGCCTTGCAGCCGGCCTGTTCATGTCGGGCTGTGCCAAAAAGGAGCAGGTGGTTGAGCCCGCCGCCAAACCCGAGGCGCAAACCGTGCAGCCGGTGCAGAAGACGGTCGCCAAGCCGTCCACCAACTCGGTGTACTTCGCATTCGACAAGTCCGAGCTGGATGCGGCCGCCACCGCCACGCTCGACGCCAACGCCGAATGGCTGAACGCCAATCCGAGCGTCGACGTCACGGTCGAGGGCAACTGCGACCAGCGCGGCACCCGCGAATACAACCTGGCCCTGGGTCAGCGTCGTGCCAATTCCGTGGCCGGCTATCTGGAGAAGCATGGTGTTGCCGCCAGCCGCATCAAGACCGTGTCGTTCGGCAAGGAACGCCCGGTCTGCAAGGGCACCGGCGAGGCCTGCTGGGCCCAGAACCGGCGTGCGGATATTGTCAGCAAGTAATCTGACGATCTTCGGTGTGAAATGGCGACCATCGGCGATCCCGATGGTCGCCATTTTCTTTGTGTCGCTGCTGGGCGGCTGTGCCGCCGGTCCCCGTGACGGCAGCCTGCAGCAACAGCTGGCCTCCACGCAGCAGGACCTGGCCGATGCCCAGGCCGAGCTCGCCGAGCTGAGGCAACAGGTGACCGAGTTGCAGGACCAGGCCGGCAAGCAGGAGGCCACACTCGCCGTCATGCGCACCAGCATCGCGCAGATCCGCGGGAGACTGGCGGGCAAGGGAGCCTCCGAC
>Ga0307440_1000865_pt1 | contig 14920 bp, 13 predicted proteins | sample SalMarWE160410MG_FD_202150 | JGI IMG/M metagenome (GOLD analysis project Ga0307440, IMG submission 202150) | Salt marsh sediment microbial communities from the Plum Island Ecosystem LTER, Massachusetts, United States - WE1604-10 | ecosystem: Environmental > Aquatic > Marine > Intertidal zone >... | reverse complement strand
ACCTGTGCGACTCCACCACCTGAAAGGTTGGTCTTAAATACCTGTGAAGTGCCGAGGTGGGAACATACGAAATACATGGTTTCGTTATTGATCCAGGTAATGTCAGACACATCAAAATCCCAGTCTTTGGTTATCCATGTCCTCTTGTCTTCTTTGATATTATAAACAAACAAACGGTTAAGGTCAGACTCGTAGCCGTCTCGCTCCATACTCTGGTAAGCAATCTTTGTACCATCGGGAGAAAAGACAGGATATTTATCATAACCCATGTTGCCTTTGGTGATATTGATCTCCTTGCCGTTCGTCACATCATGGAGGAAGATGTCGCTGTTGGTACTTGTTGCATAAGCCATACCGTTAAGTCTCTTCGATGTGTAGGCGATAAACTTACCATTGGGACTCCAGGCAATCTCAGTCTCATCGAAAAATGGTGCCATGGGAGACTCAAAACGTTGTCCCTCCATTATGTCCTTTTCATCTGATACTGTCCTCCCGTTAAATGAGGCGACAAATATATGGCTGTAGGAATAATCACTCCAGTAGTTCCAGTGACGATACATGAGGTCATTGATGATCCTGACCTTTGCCCTGGGGAGCTTGTACTCCTCATTGGCAGTCTGGTCAAGCTTTACCCTCCTGGTAAAATATATCTTATCGCCTGTGGGAGAGATGTTATAATATTCAAAATCGGATATTCCCGAGACTACTCTCTGGTCCGATCCGTCAGCATTCATAGTATACAGGTTGCCGTTGTCAATATAAGCTATTGATTTGCCGCCGTTAAACCACCTCGGGGAACTTCCCCCGCTGGTCGTCATCTGGATGGGATCCCCGCCTGCAGTTGACAGTTTGTAGATATTTGTCTGCCTGGCCTCGGTCTGAAGATCAATATCTGTGGCATCGTAAACCACATATGATCCATCGGGAGAAAGCTCGAAGCTTCCAAGGCGCCTGAATTTCCACATGATCTCCGGCGTCATGACCCCTCCTGCTTTTTCTTCCGGTGTCAGCTGGTTGTTAATGCGGGTTAGTGCATCTGTGTTAATACTGGCTTTTTGTTTACATGATGACGGAAACAAAAGCACAAGAAGAAATACCGGTAATAGATATTTTTTCATAACAGGTTAATATTGGTTAGAGAATTATTGTTTTTTCAGGGCATCTGTCACCTTTGCCTTTAGTTCATCATACAATTCAGGGTTGTCTTTGAGTATCTGTTTCACGGCATCGCGTCCCTGTCCCAGTTTTGTTTCGCCATAGCTGAACCATGAACCGCTCTTTTTGACAATATTGAAATCCACTCCCAGGTCTATCATCTCACCTACCTGTGAAATTCCTTCCCCGTACATAATATCGAAATCGGCTTTTCTGAATGGTGGTGCCAGTTTGTTTTTGACGATCTTGACCCTTGTCCTGCTGCCCACAATCTCTTCTCCTTCCTTTATCTGGCTTGTCCTGCGGATATCGAGCCTTACCGATGCATAGAATTTAAGCGCATTGCCACCCGTGGTTGTCTCCGGGTTCCCGAACATGACACCTATCTTGTCCCTCAACTGGTTTATGAATACGCATGAGGTGTTTGTCTTGTTTATGTTGGCGGTAAGCTTCCTGAGTGCCTGTGACATAAGCCTGGCCTGCAGCCCCATCTTGGAATCTCCCATTTCACCTTCTATCTCTGCTTTGGGAGTAAGAGCTGCCACGGAATCTATCACAACAATGTCGATGGCTCCTGATCTTATCAGGTTATCAGTTATCTCCAGGGCCTGTTCCCCGTTATCGGGCTGCGATATGAGCAGGTTCTCAATATCTACTCCAAGCTTCTCGGCATAGGTTCTGTCAAAAGTATGTTCCGCATCTATTATAGCTGCTATACCACCGTTTTTCTGTGCCTCGGCTATGGCATGTATTGCCAGTGTAGTTTTTCCCGAAGCCTCAGGTCCGTATATCTCTATCACCCTTCCTCTTGGCAGCCCTCCTATTCCCAGGGCTGCATCAAGACCAATGGATCCTGTGGATATCACCTGTATGTTCTCAACTGCATGATCACCTAGTTTCATGATCGTTCCCTTACCGAAATCCTTTTCTATCTTTCCGAGAGTTACTTCCAGTGCTTTTAGCTTCTCTTTATTTATTTCTTTTCTTTCGTTGCTCATGTTATTGTGTTTACTGATTATATATGCTGTATATCTGTTCGGTATGACCTTTTGTGTCAACTTTGGATATTATTTTCTCAATTATTCCTTTCCCATCTATGATAAAAGTGGTTCTCAGGACACCAAAATAGGATTTCCCATACATTTTCTTTTCTCCCCATACCCCGTAAAGTGTGAGTATCTTTTTATCGCTGTCAGCTATAAGCGGAAACGGTAAAGAATATTTTCCTGCAAATCCCTTATGCGACTTTTCACTGTCGGGACTGACGCCTACAACAGCAAATCCCTTTTTGATCAGGTCCTCATAGTTGTCTCTCAGGTTACATGCTTCTGCGGTACAACCTGATGTATTGTCTTTAGGATAGAAGTACAAAACCAGCTTTTTACCGGAAAAATCACTCAGCCTGACTGTATTGCCATCCTGATCGATACCTTCGAAAACGGGTGCTTTATCACCTTCCTGTAGTCGTATCATATTTATTTATTTTGTTATTATGGGTAAATTTACGAAGTTTGAATCGTAATCAGCAAAAAATAAAGTAATTGTTATTAACATAAATAAACAGTTGCTGATATCCGGATTGTTAATTAACTAATTGACAAAAAGGCGCTTATGAAACGAAGTTTTAGAAATTATAGGATCCCGGCCGGGCATATTATTGCCCTGATGCTGATATTTGTGTTCAGCTCTTTTACCAATGTAATGATGTCGCAGGATACCAAAAATAAGCCTACCCGGCAGTCTTCTCTTGAAGCATTTTCAAACGGAGACTATGAAAAGGCTTATAACGAATTCAAAGAGCTTCTTGTGACCTATCCCAAGGATCCTTTATACAAATATTATTCGGGTGTTTGCCTGGTGAAAATGAGTAAGGATCCTGCGGAGGCTGAGTCGCTACTCAGGGATGCTCTCAATGGCGCTTCAGTACTCAAGACATTGCCTCCGGATGCCTTCCTGTACCTTGGCAATTCGCAGCAGATGCAGGGTAAATTTGATGAGGCGGTCAGTACTTATAATCACTTTACCCGCGAAGCCGGAAGGAAGAGGGCAAAGGAGAAGGATGTTCCAGCCCTGATTCAACAATGTAAGAATAAAGAGGGCAGGCTGGCTAACAGTGAACCTGCAGTTGTTGCTGCAGAAAATAAGGAAAAGGAACCGGTTGTACCTGAGGAAGAACCGGCAATGCCTGTTAAAAAGGAAATACATGAGAAAGCAGGGGAACCGGCAGCTGCTAAAAATGTTCCTGCTGTAAAAGGACTTCCTTCTGGATATGAAAAGATACTTGATGATGCGGTTGTCCTGCAGTCAAAAGCTGATTCACTAAATGATATGGCGGCCAGGCAAAGGAAAGAGGCTGCCGGATTGACGGGAAGTGAAAAGAGCAGGCTGATGGCAGCAGCAGCTTCTAATGAAGCGCAGGCACAGGATCTGCAGAAATCGGCAGATCAGAAATACAGCCAGGCACAGTCGTCAATGAATCCGGTAAGGGATACTGCCGCTATAGAGTCTGTCAAGAAGAAGACTACACCAGCAGGGAAAGAGGTGAAGGACTCGCTGGCGCAGACTGAAGAAAAGCAACCGATTAAGCCAGGTACGCAGACTGCTAAAAATGTCGAAATACCCGCCGTACAGCTCGATGCAAAGAATGTTGCAGTAGGAGAGCCATCAGTACCGGTGGAAGCATATTCTGATTTTGAGGTCATTCCTGGTCCATCAATTTTTGATGATACGGCGATAAAAATAAATCCCGATGTGCCGGATGGACTGATCTACAGGATACAGGTTGCCGTATTCCGTAACCCGGTCAATGTCTCTCACTTTAAGGGCCTGAAACCCATATATGGTTTCAGAGGCTCAAACGGACTGACTACATATTATGCCGGTATGTTCCGGAGATCAGCCGATGCTCATGATGCCCTGTCTGTGGTAAGGGGAAAAGGGTTCCGCGATGCCTTTGTTGTTGCTTTTTCCGGCAGTAAACGTGTATCAGGTGCCAGGGCAAGGGAAATGGAGAAAGAGTGGGGCAATAAACCATTTATCAATCTCGTACCAAAAGAGCAGCCGGTGAAGACTGATACTGTTCCACCGACACTTTCTTACAGAGTGGAAGTGGCAAGGTCGGCGAAGCCACTGAGCGATAATCTTACTACATCTCTTATAAAAATATCAACTAGCAGGGGCCTTGATGTATTTAAACTTGACGACGGAACTCTTGTATATTTAATCGGGAATTTTATTACTTTTGAAAGTGCATCGGAATATTCAGATCTGCTTAAAAGGAACGGCTATCAGGATGCGAAAGTTACAGCATGGCTGGGGAAAAAGGAGATTCCGGTGGATACAGCACGAAAACTCTTTGACAGTTTGAAATGAAAGAAAAAGCATTACCTGAGGACGGAAAATTCAGCAGCGGGGGAGAATCGGCTTCACTTATCCTGTATAACGATGATTTTAATACTTTTGATCACGTAATAAAATCACTGGTAGAAGTATGCGGCCATGATTCTGTTCAGGCTGAGCAGTGTGCGCTCATTGTTCATTTTAAAGGAAGCTGCGAAGTTAAGATTGGTCTGCCGGAAGTCTTGACTGCCATGAGCAGGTCACTTAATGCTAAAGGACTTGATTCAAAGGTGGTAACCGTCGAAAGCATCTGAGTTTAACGTATTCTTTTAGTATTATCCATACAAAGTACATGTCATCCTGAGCGTTAGCGAAGGATCTCCCAATCACTTTACAGAGGTTGATCAAAAATGGGGAATAAAAATATGCTTGGATGTTTTCTTTTTTAACCCACGCCAACCCTCCAGAGAGGGGAGTTATGAGCGTGTGTCTCATTTTTACCTTTATTTGTCCCTGTGAAAGAATACATTCAGAACTCTGTCGAAGAATGAAAGCATAAACACTGCCACAGAAATATATACGAACGTAACAGGGATATTAAATTTTATATGTGAGGAGATATCGACAGAAGTAAGATGAAGATAAATATTCTTCATGAAATCAGAAATTGTACCTGATGTTGATGCACTGCTTTTATCAGGCAGGAAAACAGCTGCTGCAACAAGTATCAGGGTTATCGCCACAGAAATTAACGGAACAAGCCTTAATCTGCCTGCTCTCTCCCTGGTTTTCACTGTTACAGGCTCCAGTTGTATCCTTAACATTATTTTAGCGGTGAATCCTTCAGGAGCCTTTTCAATACCTTCCGGATAAATATAATCCTTAAGTCTGTCCTCATTATATTCCTGGCTGGTTTTCATGTCTTGATAATTTTAATTTTGTTGGTCACACAAAACCCGCTTGCTTTAATAGATATAACCTCTCTATTTAAGTTTTGTAAGAATTCGGGTTTCATATAGCATTGTTTTCTTCTTTTCCTCCCTCTGAATAATCTCAGACAGCTTTTGTCTTGCACGGAAAAGCCTGACTTTAATATTGGCCTTGCTGATTCCCGTGACATCTGAAATCTCTTCGGTGGACATTTCATCATAGTAAAAGAGACTTATCAGTCCCCTTTCCTCGTCGCTGATCTTCTGAAGAGCAAAATTAAGTAAAGAACTTCTGTATTCCCTGTCCGCTTCTTCCTCAACGGGATTATTTCCAATGAAATCCGTTGCATCAGCAGGAAATTCCTCAAGCGAAAGTATACCTTTCTTCCTGGTCCTCACGGATGATATGGCTGTATTATATATTATACGATACAGCCAGGTCGAAAAACTGCTTTTCATCCGGAAATTATTCAGAGAACGGTAGGCTTTTAGAAAAGCATCCTGGGCAACTTCCTCAGCCTCTTCATGATTGCCACATATTCTTAATGCAAGGTTAAAGGCCCGGTCCTTGTGCCTGTCCACAATATAACTGAATGCATTCACCCTTCCGGACAAAACCTGTGCTATATAGAATATATCGCCTTTATAATCCATTTCGGACATTTGACGAGTAAAGTTATGAATAGGTTACGGGATCGGACAGAATATTTTTCATTTTTTTTGTAACCACCATTTAAATCATGTTGTCTAAAGGTGCAAAAAGAGTTCATTAATTAATTTAATATTTAGAGCCATGGGAGTATTAATCGGTTTTATTGCAGCTTTTGCAACAATTTTTGGCATATTCTATGTCTTTTATGTCACAAGAAATAAAGAAAGACTTGCTCTTATCGACAAAGGTGCAGATGCAAGTCTGTTTGATACCGGGAAAGAGAAATCAAAATCCATGATAAGCTGGAACAAGGTTACTCTTAAAGTAGGTATGTTCTTTATGGGTATTGCACTGGGTATTATAGCAGGGGCTATACTGGATTACAATAATGTCCTGTACGGCGGTGCTGCTTACACTTCAATGATTTTCTTTTTTGGCGGTCTGAGTCTTGTTATTTACTATCTTATTGAAAGAAAATCCTTTTAGTTAATTTTTTACATCTTCCATTTTTACCATGCACCTCTCTGTGTGGCCCTGATAAGATAAAATCACGCAGAGGGTGTATGTTATTTATATTTATTTCAGGTAGAACTCGATCATTTTTCTGACTGCCCGCCGGCACACAGAGCAGTAGCCATCAGGGCCATTGCTTTTCATCCTGCAGTCTATCTGTGCACGGTAAATACCTTTGGCAGAATATCCTGCTCCTTCAAACAACCCGGTAACATCTTTATACTTTGCAATCGGCGGGGTAGGGATGGGGGTATCCTTTGAGATCATCTTCTTCCACTTTGAATCAAAATCAACAAGGGTGGTAATATTAGGTTCCCATGGTTCGACATCAAGGGGATAAAAATCGTTATATGCCACGGTGGATGTATAGTATTCATCAGCCAGACCTGCAAATCCGTGACCAAATTCATGGATAAAGGTTTTTGGGGACAATGAATTATCTACAGTAGTGCCGGTATAATAATTATATACACCTCCGCCACCATATCTTTTGCTGTTGATCAGTATGATTATATTATCATGGGGAACAACAGCAGCATAATCATTCACTGCTTTTATATCCCGGGTGGTGAGATACCTGTCAAGATCGAATGTATAATAACTGGTATTTAAAGCTGTATTTACATATATATGTTCACCAGGGACATCAGTTCCGGATTCCCGGGATACTGCTTCCACCGCCCAGATATTTATTCTGTCCTTGTAATCGTTGAAAGGAGGCTCGGCGAATAATATGTCTGCCATCCTTTTAACATCTGCCCTGAATTTGGGCATCTCGTCAGCGGTATAACCTTCGGCAATAAAAGCAAGGTCCACACTTTTATGAGGATCACCTGCATTGTATATTTTTGTTACGCCGACCTTAACAGGTTTTTCTTTCCTAATAAAGTAATTGTCAGGATCGATAACCGTGTTGTATATCTTTTCGAAAGTACCATTTCGCTGTCTTTTGCTCAGTACGAACCTGATCCTGTTCCTTGGATAAGGCATTGTTACCACTTCGTAATAGCTGCGGTCAGTTTTTTTGGCTTCATCTGTTGTTTGCCATTCCTGGAAAAGAGTACAGAAGCCCTTCGAGTACAACAATGTACTTGTCGAATCGTCTAAGATCTCATATTTAAAGTTGCCGTAATCAAACGGGTCTGTCAGATCATTAACCGATCCTGCCCAGAAAGGTTCTTCCTTAAATCCTACCGGATATACATGTGTTTCTTCAGCATTACCGGCAAACATAAAGTCGAATCTCAGCACTTTATCGTAGAAATACCTGTTGAAGTCTGCCTGTGCAGTTCCGGCAACGGAAAATAAAGATAATATAAAGATCAAAATAGTTCTCATAACAGTTTATTTTATTGCTGACACATACAAAGCTAAAAATAATCGTTAACACGGATTGATAATTTATATAATTTTGCGACTAGTTGATAATATTGTGACCTATGCAGGTGATAAATGATCAATAATAAAAATATTCACTGACAAAAAATTAAAGCCATGGCCGATTTAGTTACCAGAATTAGCGATTTTGTTTGGAAGAACCTTAATGAAAAACACGTTACAGGAAAGGAGGATCCTTTCTGGGATGCTCTCCGGCAGACAGGAACAGAACTATGGCTTGATACTGGCGATATGGATGAGGCAGAGTCTAACTGGTCGGCAGAGATGAGTGCCCTGACCACGAATAACACCCTGCTTAATAAAGAAATACAAAAAGGCATATATGATATTTTCATTACCGAGGCGAAAGGGGTGGTAAGGGAGCTGCCTCCTGAAGAAAGGATAAGGGAGATCTCGTTTATACTGAATGCACGTCATGCTTTAAGGCTGGCAACACGTTTCGGGGGGTACGTGAGCGTGGAACTGCATACCGAGACTGCACATGATATACAGGCCATTCAATATTATGGTAAACGCTTTCACGATATGTGTCCCGAACAATTTATCATTAAGGTTCCCTACACAGCTGAAGGGTTGATCGGAGCAAGACTGTTGAAGGATTCCGGGGTAAGGGTTAATTTTACCCTGGGGTTCAGTGCCAGGCAGAATGTGCTTGTGACCCGCATCGCACGGCCGGATTATGTAAATGTATTCCTTGGAAGGATTGGTGCCTTTATGCTTGATAATGAACTGGGTGATGGTTCAGGAGCTGGGGAAAAAGCCCTGATAGCCTCGCAGAACTGGGTCACCGGATTGTCGGCTGAGAATCCATGGCAGACACACCAGATTGCAGCAAGTCTCAGAAGTTACAGGCAGCTGGAACTCCTGGCCGGGACAGATGTGTTTACCATGCCACCAAAAGTGGCGGCTGAAGGGCATAAGGAGCTGAACGGTAAATTTTCATCACATACTCATGAAAACTTCGAGGCAAGTATATTCGATTCTGCAGCCGAAGCCCATATTGAGAAATTCTGGGAGGTTGATAATAAAGTGCTTAACCTTGCTACCAGGCTGTCAGAAAAGCTGCCCTCATCGGGTATGGAACTGGTGCGCATTGCCCATGAAGAAGGATGCGAAGATATGTTCCCTTCACTGTCACGTGAGGAGAAAGGTTTTTTAGCTTCCGACGGCAAGATCCCGGTCTATAAACACTGGGAAAAGAAGATAGTCGATGGGAAGATAGCTCCCGATACATTACTTACACTGGCCGGCCTTGCATCATTTACTGCCGACCAGCAGGCACTCGATGAAAGGATAAGGAATATCGTGGAATAGAATCAGGCCGATCGCTGCCTGATGATCTCATAAAGAAGTATTCCGGTTGCAACCGATACATTCAGGGAACTTATATTTCCTGACAGAGGTATCCGTATCCTGAAATCGGACAGATCAAGCAACTCCCTGCTTATCCCTTTGTCTTCCGATCCCATGATTAGTGCAGATGGCCCGGTCAGTAGTTCTTCAGATGCAGCAATATCTGTTCTCTCGGTCCCGGAAATGATCTTCAGCCCCGATTCTTTCAGGTAACTGACAGCCCTTACAATGCTTTTTTCCCTGCATACCGGTAAGGTATGAAGGGCACCGGCTGATGTCTTGATAGCATCAGGGGTTATCCTGGCCGAACCCTTTTCAGGTATGATCACCGCATGAGCACCCATGCACTCGGCAGTCCTGACTATTGCCCCGAAATTTCTTACATCCGACACACCATCAAGTACTATAACCAGGGGGTCTTCTCCTTTTTCATAAATCATGGGAAGAAGGTTGGAGATATGCTGGTATTCTATCAGTGACAGCCATGCCAGCACACCCTGATGGTTTTTCCTTGTTACCAGCTCAATACGTTCAACGGGCACAATCTGCCAGGCAATACCATGCAGCTTTACCTCTTTCATCAGCTCATGGAAAAGAGGACCCTGTAAACCATGCTTTATCAATAACCTGTCAATTTGTTTTCCAGCCTTTATGGCTTCAATAACCGGTCTTATGCCGAAGATACACTCTTTCTCCTTTTGCATGGCTTTTACCTTGTATTATATTCCTTCAGGATTGTCGAGCCTGAAAACGATGCCTTTTCTCCAGCTTAAAATAGCTTTATCCCAGTTTGTTACAAGCGATTCGCTTCGGCTTAGATAGAAATCATTGTCTGTGAAAACACTATTGCGATGTTTGAATGTGAAGTACACGTATTCCTGTTTGACGTTATACCTTCCTCCCCATGAGGACTTGATGACAGGTTTTTTATATCCCCATATTTCTTCCTCGTCGGATTTATAAATCTTGTCGGGAGGCCCGTAGATAACGTATATCATCCCCCTTTCCGTCATCCAGCCCTGCTTATAAGAGGTGAAGTAATAATTGGAATAGAGAACACGGGTGTAGTAGATACGAATGAGTTCCCTGGCCTTTTCAACATTACCTCCGATTTTGATCCAGAACTCATCAAGTGCAAGCTTCGGATTCTGGGCTGATCGCAGTTCCGCCATCTCATCCTGGTTTGCCAGGTAGGCGAGAGGCTCTATCATCACCTCCGGGGTCGTCAGGGTGGGGTAATCATCCCCCATATTGTAGATTGTGTAACCGTCTTTTAATCCCCTCTTTACAGAACACAGGTAAATACCCTGTTTCGGAAACATCATAGGCAAGGTATCAGAGTAGGCGATGGCCACGATCCTCTCAGGCTCATAATCCAGAGTTTTTTCGGGAAGTATCATCGAGGGCGGGTCGGGTATCTCGGTGAAAGGCCTGTAATAGGATATATACAGGCTGTCGACAGGCTCTCTTCTGTAGATGAGATTAATAAAGTCATTGACCCTCAGTACGGGATTGAAAATTTTTGCCTTGCTGAAATGGGATACAACCGTAAAATTATACCTGTTATATACTGATAGTGTGTTAAATGGCACAAATGCATGAATGACCAGCAGACGCAGCTTGTCAAATGTCCTTATTTCAACCATATACTCATTCCCTTTCTCCACATCAACAGGAATATTATAGATATAATCCGGCTTACCTTGTATCCTGATAATGTTAAGATCAAGCGATGCTGTATCTGTGAGTACCTTACCCTGGCTGATATTATAAACCCTTACGGTTATCTTCATGGCAGCTGAAGGCACTCCCTGTGGATTTGCTTCCGTGAAGTAGAGGTCCGAAGCAAAGAACTTTATTGACAGAACCGATCTCGTATCAGATTGATTTGTAATATTATATCTCGGATTAATACGGCTCTTTGTCGGATTATAGATATATGATACGTCCTTGGTGTCTACTGCAGGCTTTGTTGTTTTACATGAAAACAAAGCTACAGCTGCAATCAGAAAAATACATGCGTTGATATATATAACCCTGTGATTAATCTTCATACTCAAAATTAATGAACTTAATTTAATTTTCTACATTCGGCTGCCACTCAATTCTTATCCTGCAAAGCTCCCTGCTATCATCAGAACGTACGACAGAGTGATTTTGATATGTCTGATCATCAATATCAGGTGAAGTTTTTAAAATTATTTCATTATCGTATACCGATTCTGCAAGATAATTTATTTCAGCCGACCGGGGACTATTGTTTACCAGGAATTGAAGATCATATGAGTCATATATCCAGTTAAGATAACGTGTATTATTCGTATGAAAGTTGACATCGAGGTCGCCGGCCTTTACCCTGAAAGGTGCAGATGATTTCCAGTCATCGGATTTAAAATCCAGTTTTGTTGCATTTCTGACAGGAGATTCATTTGGCTTAAGGTCGCGATAGAACTTCTCAAGAATAGCATCTGGTCGCTGTATCTTTCTTGTGGTTTGATCCAGTATAAGCCATGAAGATGTTCCCGAAGCAATATGCCTTCCATCGGGAAAGATCACCTCATAATTCCTGAGTGCGAACAGCTTGTCGGTACCGTTTGGCCAGGTTCTGACTATTATAGTATCTCCCCATAACGGCCACATGGTGAATTCCGTGTACATTCGTGACAAGACCCAGAAACGGTTTTCCTTCAGGAGATCATCTCTCCCGAATCCCAGCTTTATAGCATGTTCAGAAGCTATATCCTGCATGTAATTGAATAAGGAATGAATTGTAAGCCGTTCATCGGGACCGGTCTCGTAGACATGTATCCGGTATTCTTTTTCAATCTGTATTAACTCCATAATTATGATCCGCTCTGTATATATTCTTCTACCTGTTCGCTGTATTCAGCCCATTTTTCCATTTCTTCATTAAGCTTATCCCTGAGTTCCTGGTACCGGGTAAAGTTTAGATGGTCCGCTTCGGAATAATTGCCGGGTTCCATGAAAGTCATGTCAATAGCATTTATCTCATTTTCCAGCTTCTCTATCTCAGTCTCTGATTCTTCCAGTCTCTTACGAAGCTTCCTCAGAGTTTTCTCATACTCTTTTTTCTCCAGGTACCGTTGCTTGTTTGCTGAAACGGTAGGTTCGCTATTTGCAGTTGACCGGGTATCTTTTTTCTCTATCTCTTTCAGGTTTGCGATCTTTTTCTTCCTGAGGAAATCGTAAATACCCCCGATATTCTCCTTTATGTGGTTGTCTCTGAATTCATATACTTTTCCAACTATACCGTCAAGAAAATCCCTGTCATGTGATACCACTATCAGGGTACCGTCGAATTTCATCAGGGCTTTTTTCAGAATGTCTTTTGAGCGCATATCAAGATGGTTTGTTGGCTCGTCCAGTACAAGCAGGTTATATGGTTCAAGGAGCAGTTTTACTAGTGCAAGTCTCGATCTCTCACCACCCGAGAGCACCCTGACCTTTTTCTCCACATCGTCACCCCTGAAAAGAAATGCACCAAGGATATCCCTTATCCTGGACCTTATATCTCCCTTGGCCACATCATCAATGGTCTTAAGAACAGTTATATTCTCATCAAGCAGCTCATCCTGGTTCTGTGCAAAATAACCGGTTTTTACATTGTGGCCAAGTTTTAGTGTGCCTGTATGATCCAGTTCACCGATGATTATCCTTGAAAATGTTGTTTTCCCTTCACCATTTCTCCCTACGAAAGCTACCTTCTCACCCCTTGATATCCTGAAGTCTATTTTTTTCAGGACTCTCAGATCGCCATAGCTCTTTGAAAGGTTCTTTGCCTCCACAACAACAGTGCCCGACCTAGGTGCAGGAGGAAACCGGAGGTTGATTGCACTTGTATCCTCATCATCAACTTCAATTCTGTCAATCTTGTCGAGCTGTTTTATCTTTGACTGTACCTGGACTGCCTTGGTAGCCTTATAGCGGAAACGTTCGATGAATTTTTCCGTATCCTCTATCATTTTCTGCTGGTTCCTGTATGATGCAAGCTGTTGTTCTCTCCTTTCGGCCCTTAAAATGAGATATTTCGACCAGGGTGCCCTGTAGTCGTATATTTTACCCAGGGAAATCTCTATTGTCCGCCTGGTTAGATTATCAAGGAATGCCCTGTCGTGTGATACAAGAACCACTGCTCCCGGATAGGTGGAAAGAAAAGATTCAAGCCATTGAATAGATTCAATGTCGAGGTGGTTCGTAGGTTCATCCAGGAGGAATAATGACGGTTTTCTCAATATTATTTTGGCCAGCTCAATCCTCATCCTCCATCCGCCACTGAGTTCCCTGGTATATCTGTCAAAATCTTTCCGCTCAAACCCAAGTCCGAGTAATGTCTGTTCTGCTTCAGCCAGGTAACTGGTCCCTCCAAGCATACGGAATCTCTCCTCAATGATTGTGAGATGATCACATAACCTCAGGTAATCCTGCGATTCATAATCATCGCGTATTGCGATCTCATTGCTGCATGTCTCTATCTCATCCGAGATACTGAGCAGTTCCGAGAAAGCTTTCAGTGTCTCATTCATGATTGTTGTGGAATCATCCACCTTCATCTGCTGCGGCAGGTAGCCTATGGTAACATCCCTGGACATATCAACCTTACCTGAAGAAGGATTCTGTAATCCTGATATTATCTTCAGAAGGGTAGATTTGCCGGCTCCGTTTTTCCCTGCAAGCCCGATGCGGTCCTGGTCGTCGATAAGGAAAGACACATTGGTAAGGAGGTCAAAGCTGCCGAATGAAACTGATATATCCTGCACCGAAACCATCTGTCCGTTAATTAGTCTGCAAATATAGGAAAAGTAAGTAAAATAACGGGTGAATCTGCCTGGTGTGCTCAGTGTGGATCCCCTGGCTGCAGTTAACGGCTTGTCCGGTCAGTGATACAATTTATAAACACTAAGGTGCCCTCTTGAGAAATTTGCTGTATGTGATCTTTCCGGATGTATGAATTATAACAGTGTAGAAACCGTTGCGGAGATGTCCGACAGGTATGGTTATTTCTGTTTGCCCGTTATACCTGGAATCCAAGGTTTTAATACCTGTATAGCTGAATATTTCAATGCGACAGATGTTATTAATACCTCTGATGTGAAGAAACTCTGTCACGGGATTTGGGTAAAGGACAGGAATCTTTTCCCCTGTGACTTCAATTTTTGTTGCTTCAGACTCGGTAAAGCTGAATTCATCCCAGTATGCTACACTGTTTGGATATGTCCTTACTTCAAGATATAATGCAACAGCTCCCTCAGGTGCTGTCACCGAAATGCTGAATTGCTCCCAATCGTCGCTTTTCAGGTACTGTGATGGTCTCAGGATATCATCCGTTGCCGGGTCATACAGGCTTGACCCGTCGGAATCTTTCCAGTAACACCATATCCTGCAGCCATTACCGTTATCGGTTATCTGGGTCATGTGATAGAATGACAGGCAATACGTATTACCGGCCGTTACCTCGATGACCTGGCCCAGGTACTTTGAGGAACTGCTGCCTGACTGGCGGCAAGAATAACTTCCCGCCCAGATAACTGTGGCTTCTGCCTGGCAATTCTGGGCAGTTGTC
>Ga0307440_1000864_pt1 | contig 14921 bp, 11 predicted proteins | sample SalMarWE160410MG_FD_202150 | JGI IMG/M metagenome (GOLD analysis project Ga0307440, IMG submission 202150) | Salt marsh sediment microbial communities from the Plum Island Ecosystem LTER, Massachusetts, United States - WE1604-10 | ecosystem: Environmental > Aquatic > Marine > Intertidal zone >... | reverse complement strand
TCGACGTGCCGGCGCTGATCGTGGCGGGCATCGACGACCACACCATCCCGGTAGCCGTGGTGGACGCCTTCGCCGAGCGGCTCCGCACTCCCGTGCGTTACCACCGCGTGGCCGGAGCCGACCATATCGAGGCCTGGAACCTCGACCCGGCCGCCTACGAGTGCTGGGTGCGTGACTTCCTCGACGCGGTCAGCGATTCTCGATCGGCGTGAACGTGCGCCCCATGGGACCGTCGTAGGTCAGCCGCGGGCGCATGATCCGGTTGTTGGCGTACTGCTCGTAGAGGTGCGCCATCCAGCCGCTGATTCGGGAGACCGCGAAGATCGGCGTGTACATGTCGCGCGGCAGGCCCAGCATGCGATACACCGAGGCCGAGAAGAAGTCGACGTTGGGCTTGATCTGCTTGCCCGTCTTCGCCATCTCGCGGTCCATCACGCGTTCCATCTCGAGGCTCATCTCGAACCACTTGCTGTCGCCCGATTCCTCGGCGAGGTGCTGGGCGACGTCCTTGAGGATCAGCGCACGCGGATCCATCACCTTGTAGACGCGATGCCCGAACCCCATGACGCGGCCGTTGGGCTTCTGCAACGTCTGGACCACGTAGGGTTCGACCTTGTCCACGCTGCCGATCGACTCGAGCGCCTGCATCACGCCCACGTTGGCGCCGCCGTGGAGCGGCCCCTTGAGCGCGCCGACCGCCGCCGTGATGGCGGAGTAGACATCGGTGAGGGTCGACGCGGTGGCGCGGCTCACGAAGGCGCTGGCGTTCGAGCCGTGCTCGGCGTGGAGCACCAGGGCGACATCCATCACGCGGGTGGCCGCCGGCGTCGGGCGCTCGCCGTTGAGCATGTACAGGAAGTTCGCGGCGATCGATAGCTCGGGGTCGGGAGCCACCGGCTCCCTGCCGGTGCGGATGCGCTCGTACGCGGCGGTGAAGGTCGCGAACTGCGCCAGCAGCTTCATCCCGATGCGCCGCACGTTGGCGTCGTCCACACCCTCGGCGTCGGGATCCAGGGCGCCCAGCAACGACGCCGCAGTGCGGATGGCATGCATCGGGTGCACGGTCCCCGGCATGCTCCGGAAGGCGTCGAAGACCGGCTCCGGCACTGGGAAGTTGGGTGCGAGCTCGGCGTGGAAGGCGTCGAGCTGCGAGCGATCGGGCAGGTCGTCGTGCCACAGCAGATAGGCGACCTCTTCGAAGCTCGCCTTGTCGGCCAGCTCGCGGATGTCGTAGCCGCGGTAGATGAGCTCACCATGCTGACCGTCGATGCGGCTGATCGTGGTGGTATCGATGTGGACGCCTTCGAGGCCGCGGTAGATCGTCTGTTCCATCAGTCCTCCGTGGTTTCGCGGGATGAGCGTTGGCTCTGCTCGGCACGCTCGGCGCGGCGCACGCAGCGGGACTCGAGGGAGGACCCCGGGAGCGGTGGCGTTGCGTCGTGCGTCCAGTCTACCCAATCACCGCACCCCTCCCCGGTCGCGCCGGGTTCGAACGGTCTCGCCGGCGACGGGGGTCACGCCATGGGGATGAGCCAGGCGGCCGCGATGCAGCCCACCGCTGCCAGCAGCAGCGTGACGAGCACCGACCGGCCGAACGGCCGTGACCCGATGGTCAGCGCGATCCCCGCCTTGAACAGGCTGTTGGTGGCCGCCGCGATGGCCAGGCCGCGTGCGGCGACGTGCACGTCGAGGCCGGTGCCGACCTGGTGGGCGAGCGTGAGCGTGATGGCGTCGAGCTGCGTGACGCCGGCCAGTGCGCTGGCCAGGTACAGCCCCTGTTCCCCCAGGTAGACCTGGGCGGCCTTGGCGGCCAGCAGGATGATGCTGAACAGGACCGCGAACTGCAACGCCGTTCGCAGCTCGAACGGGTTGGTGACCTTGACGCCCTCGAGGCGGTCGCGATTACGCTTGCGCAGCGCCGACAGCCCGCCCACGGTGGTGATCACGAAGAGCACACCCAGCGGGATCAGCGTGGGCACGATGAGCCTGGGTTGCAGCACGCCCAGCAGCACCCACAAGCGGGGCACCATCACGGCGGAGGCCGCCAGCACCCCGATGGCGTAGACGATGGCGAGCTTCGGCTGTCGCTTGCTGCGCTCGCTGAAGCTCATCGTCACCGCCGTGCTCGAGGCCAGACCTCCGAGCAGGCCGCTCCAGCCGATGCCGCGGGTGGCGCCGATGAGCTTGGAGGCGACGTAGCCCACGAACGAGAGCCCGGAGATCAGGACCACCAGCAACCAGATGGTGCGGGGATTCCAGACGCCCCAGGGACCGAACGTCTCGTTCGGCACCAGCGGCAGGACGACCAGCGACACCACCGCGAACTGCACCACGGCGTAGAGGTCCTCCCGCGAAACCGCGCCGGCGAGGCGCCTGAGCTCGGTGCGCATCGACAGCATGCCGGTCGTGATCACCGCACCGGCCAGGGCGGGGACGAACTGGCCGTAGCCCGCCAGCACCCCCAGACCGTAGGCGACCAGCACCGCGACCTGAGTGGTGCCACCGATCTTCTCGCCGACGGTCTCCCGCCAGTACGCCATGGCGATGAGCACCGCCAGGGGCAGGAAGCTTGCTACCAGCACCCACGGCGAGATCACCTGCGTGAGGGTACCCACGACGGCGCCGAACAGCGCGATCAACGGGAAGGTACGGATGCCGGCGAAGATCGAGCCCTGCGTCTCGCGCTTGCGCTCGCGTTCCAGCCCGATCAGGAAGCCGAGCAGGACGGCGACGAGAAAGGAGAGGATGACCTGCTTCGAATCCACGATTCGTCATTGTAAGCCGCGGGGGCGGCGTTCGCAGGCGGGTTTATCGCTCCTGGTCCCTGGAATCTGCGACCGGAGTCCCGTGGATCCGGTCGAGCAGCGCGGCGCCGTAGCGCTCGAGCTTGACCGGGCCGATGCCGTGCACGCGGGCCAGCGCTTGCACGTCCTGCGGCCGGCTCTCCACGATGGCATCGATCGTGGCGTCGCTCATCACCAGGGCCTCGCTGCGGCCCTCGGACGCCGCGGTGTCGCGACGCCAGGCCTGCAGGGCGGCGCGCAGGGCGGTATCCGTCGGTGTTGCTTCCTTCGGGCCTGTGGCCGACGGCGCCGTGCCCGCCGGCGCGGTCGATGGAACCGCAGCGCCCGTCGGCACTGGACGCGTCGACGCGGCTCCCGGCCCCGCCGCCGCCGCCCCGGCGGGACCGCGCCGTGACAGCACCACCATCGCGATTCCGGCCGCGATCAGCAGCACCGCGAACGCCGAGGACGTCAGCACGCCGGTCTCGGCCAGGCCCGTCACCACCCCGAGCGCGATGAGCCCGAGCCCGACGATGCGCGGCCAGCGGTTCTCACGCGGTGCCGCCAGGTCGATCGCCGCCACGCCGGCGCCGAGGCTCACCAGGAAGGCGCCGGGCCAGTGCCAGCTTCCCTCGAGCAAGATGCCGACGGCGACGCCCATCAGGATGGCGCCCAGCACCAGGAAGGCGTAGATATGCTCGCGCTGGTAGACGACCAGGAAGCCGATGGCGACCAGACCGATCCACAGCCAGCCCGAGTCCCCCGTGAGGCGGGACAGCAGGGCGACCAGGCCGATCGCGATGAGCGCATAGGCGACGAGGCGCGTGTTGGTCATGGCTGGCGTGTCTCCTCTCCCGGGTCGTGGACGGACGGGACCGGCTCAGCCCAGTGTAGCGTCCCGGCGGGGGCGCGCGCTCCGACGTGGTGGCGTGGGCGCCGCCTGCCCGGCTATGGGATGGGCTACAAGGGCGCCCGAGAGGGGGTGGTATCGTGCGCTCGAACCTGGAAGGCGAGGCGCGCCGTGAGCGTCACGGCGACTCGACGTTGGCACTCGCGATGACCAAGCGTTCGGACATTCGGCTATCCGTGCTCCTGCTAGGCGACCTCAGTGCCGCCCGAGCCCCGGTGTTGCATCGCCGGGGTTTCTTCTTGGACTCGGTCGAACGAGTTCCGGAGGCGGCTCGGTCTGGCGGCGAGGCCACGGCTCGGGTGCCGGCGCTGGCATCGCTGGCGAAAGGAGGCCTGCGTGATCCGTGATTCGCAGCTCTTCCAGCCCTTCGGCGACGACCCGATCTCGCTCATCGGCGAGTCCGGCGAGTGGAAGGGGACGTTCGATCTCGATCTCGGGCCGGACGCGCTCCTCGGCATGTACCACGACCTCGTCGCGGGCAGGATGATGGATGAACGCCTGAGCCGCTTGCAGCGGCAGGGCAAGCTCAGTTTCGTGGCGCCCAGCGCGGGCCACGAAGGTGCTCAGGTGGGCGTGGCTCATGCCCTCCGGCGGGGGCACGACTGGCTCTTCCCGTACTACCGCGATACCACCCTGTTGCTGGCGTTCGGTCTTCCCTACGTGGAGATGCTCGGCCAGGCCATGGCCACCCGGGCGGACACCAACCGCGGTCGCCAGATGCCATCGCACAACGGCTCCAAGGACCTCAACATCTTCACCATCGCGTCCCCCATCGCGTCGCACATCGCGCCGGCCGTGGGAGCGGCGATCAGCATGAAGGTCCAAGGGAGCGGGCAGGTCGCCGCCGCCAGCTTCGGCGACGGTGCGACCAGCGAAGGCGATTTCCATGCCGCGCTCAACTTCGCTGGCGCCCAGGGCGCTCCCGTCGTCTTCGTGTGTGAGAACAACCGCTACGCCATCAGCGTCGAATACCACAAGCAGACCGGTGCGGAATCGATCGCCGCGAAGGCCCACGCCTACGGCATGCCCGGCTACACCGTCGACGGCATGGACGTGCTGGCGAGCTATTACGTGATGCGCGAGGCGGTCGAGCGGGCGCGCAGCGGGCTCGGTCCCACCCTGGTCGAGGCGCTGGTGTACCGCTACGGCGCGCACTCCTCGGCCGATGACGACAGCCGCTACCGGCCGCGCGAGGAGGTCGAGGCCTGGAAGCGACGCGATCCTCTCCAGAGCTTCCGTGCCTTCCTCGAGCGGCGTGAGCTGTGGGACGACGCCGCCGACAGGGAGCTCCGCACCGAGATCGACGAGGCCCTCAAGGCGGCCACGGCGGAGGCCGAGGCGGCGGGACCCATCCCGGTGTCGTGGATGTTCGACGACGTGTTCGCCCACCCGCTTCCCCACCTGGAGGAGCAGCGCCGTGATCTCCTCGACTGACGCGCGCGGGCCTGCGGCCCGCCGGGAGGGCTGAGGCGTGACCGTGCAGACGATGGTCCAGACCATCGCCCGCACGCTCGACCAGGAGATGAGCCTGGACGAGCGGGTGGTGGTGATGGGGCAGGACGTGGGCAAGCGCGGTGGCGTGTTCCTCGCCACCGAGAAGCTCTTCGACCGGTACGGCCCGGATCGGGTGATCGACACGCCGCTGTCGGAGGCGGCCATCATCGGCGCGGCGCTGGGGATGGCGGTGCACGGGCTGCGGCCGGTGGCGGAGATCCAGTTCTCCGACTACGTGTTCCCCGGCTTCGACCAGTTGGTGTCGCAGGTGGCGAAGCTGCGTTACCGCTCCGGCGGCCAGTTCGCGGCGCCGCTCGTCGTCCGAATGCCATCGGGCGGTGGCGTCAAGGGGGGGCACCACCACTCGCAGTCGCCCGAGACCCACTTCGTCCACACGGCCGGTCTCAAGGTGGTGTACCCCTCCACCCCGACCGACGCCCGGGGCCTGCTCCGAACGGCCATCCGTGACGAGGACCCGGTGGTGTTCCTGGAGCCCAAACGGCTCTACCGGGCGGTGAAGGAGGAGGTCCCCGACGATCCCGAGTTCGCGTTGCCCTTCGGGCATGCCGCCGTCCGGAGGCAGGGTGACGACGTGGTGCTGGTCTCCTACGGTGGCAGCATGCCGGACACGCTGAAGGCCGCCGACGCGTTGGCGGAGCAGGGCGTGTCCGCCCATGTGATCGACCTCCGGTCGCTCATGCCGTGGGACAAGGGTGCGGTGCTGGACGCGGTCGCACGCGTGGGCCGGGTGGTGCTGGTGAGCGAGGCGCCGCGCACCAACGGCTTCATGAGCGAGGTCGGCGCCACCCTCGCCGAGGAGGCGCTCGACCAGCTGCTGGCGCCGCCGCTGCGGGTCACCGGCTTCGACACGCCCTATCCGTACGCGCAGGACCGTGAGTACATGCCGGGCCCGAACCGCATCCTGAAGGGCGTCAAGCGGGTGCTCGAGTACTGACGCGCGGCCGGGCGGCGGGTGCCGGAGCGCGTGGGCGCCGCGGTCCTGGTAGCGTGGCGCAAGCGAAGGGCAGGCCGCCACGGCGCGGCCGCGAGGAGTGTGCATGTCAAGAGAGTTCCGGCTTCCCGAGCTGGCCGAGTCGGTGGTGGAGGGTGAGATCGTCCGTTGGCTCGTCGCCGAGGGCGAGGAGGTCCAACAGGACCAACCCGTCGTCGAGGTGATGACCGACAAGGTCACCGTCGAGCTGCCCAGCCCCTACGCGGGCGTGTTGCTGAAGCAGCTGGTGGCGGAGGGCGATGTGGTCCCCGTGCACGAGCCGATCGCGCTCTTCGGCGACGCCGCCGACGCATCCGCAACCGCATCCGCGTCCGTCTCCGGCGCTTCGGGCGCCCGACCGGCGCCCAGCCTGCAGGCCGAGGAGGAGCGCTCGATCGTCGAGCCCGGCGGCGTCGCGGACGAGGACGACGGCTCGAGCCTGTCGCTGTTCCGCCCCGGTCCCGAGATGGAGGGAGGGGCGACCTTCCAGGTGCGCCCAGGAGGTGCGGCGGTCACTTCCCGACCCGCTCCGTCGGCGCCGCCCGCGGGCGCGGCGCGCGGCCCCTACGGCCGGGTGCTGGCGGTGCCCGCGGCGCGCAGGCTCGCCCGCGAGCTCGAGGTCGACATCGAACAGGTCGAGGGGAGCGGCCCGAACGGCCGTATCCGCGTCGACGACGTGCGCGCGCATGCCGACCAGGGACGCGCCGCCGTGGCGTCGGGGCAAGGTCCGGGGCAGGTGTCGGCACGCGCGCCGGCGCGCTACGTCAGCCCCGAGGGGTACGCGGCATTGGAGGAGCGCATCCCGTTGCGCGGGCTGCGCAGGGTGATCGCCAACCAGATGCTGGCGTCCCACCTGCAGACGGTGCGCACGCTCCACGTCGACGAGGCCGACGTGAGCTCGCTGGTGGCGCTACGGCGCCGGCTCAAGCCTGTGGCCGAGGCGCGCGGCGTCAAGCTCTCCTACCTGCCGTTCATCATGAAGGCCGTGGTGGCCGCGCTGCAGGAGTACCCGCAGCTCAACGCCAGCATGGACGAAGCGAAGGGCGAGATCGTTCGCAAGCACTACGTCAACCTCGGGATGGCCGTCGCCACCGAGGCCGGGCTGACGGTGCCCGTGGTGAAGGACGTCGACCGGCGCACCATCCTGGAGGTCGCGGCCGAGGTGAACCGCCTGGCGGCGGCGGCGCGCGACGGCAAGCTCACCACCGACGACGTCCGCGGCGGGACCTTCTCGATCACCAACATCGGCAGCCTGGGGGGCCTGTTCAGCTTCCCGATCATCAACATCCCCGAAGCGGCCATCCTCGGCGTGCACTCCATCAAGCGCAGACCGGTGGTGCTCGAGGACGACAGCATCGTGGCGCGGGACATGCTCTACCTGAGCCTGTCGTTCGACCATCGGATCGTCGACGGCGCGGAGGGCGCGCTGTTCACCGGCCGGGTGATCGAGCTGCTCCAGACGCCCGAGGCGATGATGCTGGACCTGTAGGCGTCGGCGGCGGCCGCCGGAAGCGTTGTGCGATGACAGACGTGGAGGGCGCCACCCCGGACGGGGCGGCGCCCTCCCACCGTGGACGGTCGGTCCCTAGATCAGGCCGGGACGGGCTCCTTGCTGGGGGCGTCCTCGGGCTTCTCGCCGGCGGCCTTCTGGCCGCGGCGGCCGTACTTGAGCGCGGCGTGCGCTGCGGCCAGGCGTGCGATGGGCACGCGGAACGGCGAGCAGCTCACGTAGTCGAGCCCCAGCTCGTGGCACAGGTGGATCGAAGCGGGGTCGCCGCCGTGCTCGCCACAGATCCCGACCTCCAGGTCGGGGCGGGTCGCGCGGCCCAGCTTGGTGCCGATCTCGATCAGCCGTCCCACGCCCTGTGGGTCGATGGTCGCGAACGGGTTGTCCTCGAGGATGCCGTGCTCGAGGTAGTACATCAGGAATCCCTTCTCGGCGTCGTCGCGCGACACTCCGAAGGTGGTCTGGGTGAGGTCGTTGGTGCCGTAGCTGAAGAACTCGGCCGACTCCGCCAGCTCGCCGGCGATCAGCGCGGCGCGCGGCACCTCGATCATGGTGCCGAATTGGTAAGGCACCTGGAGGTTGTACTCCTCCATCACGGCCTTGGCTTCCTCCTCCAGGGCGCGGCGCTGCAGCTGCAGCTCGTTCACGTGGCTGACCAGTGGGATCATGATCTCGGGGCGAACATCCACGCCCTCGCGCTTGACGTTGCAGGCGGCCTCGAAGATGGCCCGTACCTGCATCCGCGTCAGCTCGGGGATGAGGATGCCCAGCCGGACCCCGCGCGTGCCGAGCATCGGGTTCGCCTCGCGCAGCTCGGAGACGCGCTCGAGGTGGTCCGACTTCTCGCGGATGACCGCCAACGCGGCGTCCACCTCACTCAGGGTGTGGAAGTGCTGGAGCTGCACCTTGAGGTCGGCCAGGTCGCGGATCAGCTCGTCGTGCGACGGCAGGAACTCGTGCAGCGGCGGGTCGATGAGGCGGATGATGACCGGCAGCCCGCTCATGGCGCGGAACAGCCCCTCGAAGTCCTTGCGCTGCATCGGCAGGAGCGCGTCCAGTGCCTCGGCGCGTTGTGTGGTGTTGCGCGCCATGATCATCTTCTGGACGGTGGGCAGCCGCTCGGGCTCGAAGAACATGTGCTCGGTGCGGACCAGCCCCAGCCCCTCGGCACCGTAGCTACGGGCCCGCTCGGCGTCGGAAGGATAGTCGGCGTTGGCGCGTACGCCCAGGACGCGGATATCGTCGGCCCAATCGAGGATCTTGCCGAGGTAGGGATTGCTGATGTCGGGGATGATGGTGGGGACCTTGCCGACGTAGACCTCACCGAGGGTGCCGTCGATGGAGATGAACTCGCCCTCCTTGACGGTGAGGTCGTGGATCGTCATCTCGCGCGACTCGAGGTTGATCTCGAGCTCGGCGATGCCCACCACGGCCGGCTTGCCGAACTGGCGTGCGACCAGGGCGGCGTGGCTGGTGCGCCCGCCGCGGCTGGTGACGATGCCCTTGGCCGCCAGCATGCCGTGCACGTCGTCGGGCTTGGTCTCGGGCCGGACCATGATGACGTCGCGGCCCTCCTCGTGCGCCCAGCGTTCGGCGGTGTCGGCATCGAAGGCCACCTGCCCGACGGCGGCGCCGGGGCTGACATTGAGGCCGGCGGCGATCCTCTTGGCCGCCTTGCGGGCCTCGGGTTCGAGCTGCGGGTGCAGGAAGAAATCGACCTGGTCGGGCTTGACCCGCTGGACCGCTTCCTCCTTGGTGATCAGGCCCTCCTCGACCATGTCGACGGCGATCCGGACCTCGGCCTGCGCCGTGCGCTTGCCGTCGCGCGTCTGCAGCAGCCAGAGCTTGCCGTTCTCGATGGTGAACTCCATGTCCTGCATGTTCCGGTAGTGCTTCTCCAGGCGCTGTGCGATGCCCCGGAACTCCTCGTACACCTCGGGCATGGCGGCGCGCAGGTCTTGCATCGGCTGGGTGGCGCGGGTCCCGGCCACCACGTCCTCGCCCTGGGCGTTGACGAGGTAATCGCCCTCGATCTCCGGCTCGCCGGTGGTGGCGTTGCGCGTCATGGCCACGCCGGTGGCGCAGTCCTCGCCCATGTTGCCGAACACCATCGTCACGATGTTCACGGCGGTGCCGAGGTCGTGGCGGATGCCGCTGGCGTTGCGGTAGTCGAACGCGCGCTTGCCGTTCCAGGACTTGAAGACCGCCTCGGTGGCGAGCCGCAGCTGGTCGACCGGGTCCTCGGGGAAGTCCTGCCCGGTGTAGGTCTTGACGATCTCCTTGAACTTGCGGGTGACCTCGCGCCAGTCGTCGGCCGAGAGCTCCGCGTCGATCTTCACGCCGGCGCGCTTGCGACGCACGGTGATGACGGCCTCGAACACCTCGTCGGGCACGCCCAGGACCACGCTGCCGAACATCTGCACCAGGCGCCGGTAGGAGTCGAACACGAAGCGATCGTCGGCGGTGAGCTTGATCATCCCCTCGGCGACCTCGTCGTTGAGCCCGAGATTGAGGATGGTGTCCATCATCCCGGGCATCGAGAACTTGGCGCCCGAGCGGCACGACACCAGCAGCGGACTGGCGGGATCGCCGAAGCTCTTGCCGGTCTCTTTCTCGACCTGGCGGAGCGCGCTCATCTCCTGCTCCCACATGCCTTCGGGGAAGCGCTCGCCTTCCTCCAGGTAGGCGTTGCACGCCTGGGTGGTGACCGTGAAGCCCGGAGGCACCGGCACGCCCAGCCGCGTCATGTCGCCGAGGTTGGCGCCCTTGCCGCCGAGCAAAGCTCGGACCTCGTCCCAGCTGCCCGTCAGCGCTTCGGCTTCGGCCACCTCATCGAACTGGTAGACCCACTTCTTTGCCACTTGGACCGACCTCCCTCTCGCAAGCGTCCCGCCGACCGTCCATGCGGCCGCCCGCGCGACACGCGTGGCGACGCGGCCCGCCCCGGGGGTGCTTCCATTGGGAGTGGGGCGACGTCCTCGTCACGTTTGCGAATCGACTCGACCATGGGTGCTCACGTCATCCGTACACCGTGAGGCTACCGCCGGGGGGGAGGGGGCAGCCAAGTGTCGAACGTCCCGTGCCAGTGGCGTGTCCGGGCCGGGGCCGGGCGCCTCGATGGCGCCGGGGAGGGCAACGGAGCGGCGCCGGGGCCGACGGTACACTGATGGCGTGACGCGAGGCGACCTGCCCGAGCTTCCCACCCACAGCGGGTGCTACCTGTTCCATGCCGCGGACGCCACCGTGATCTACGTCGGCAAGGCGATCAACCTGCGCAACCGTGTGCGCAGCTACTTCGGCGGACACGCCGGGGTGAAGGCGAAGCTCATCACGCGGGAGGCCGTTCGGGTCGAGTTCATCGTCACCAGCAGCGAGGTGGAGGCGCTCGTGCTGGAGGCGAACCTCATCAAGCGTCACAAGCCGCACTACAACGTGCTGCTCAAGGACGACAAGAGCTACCCGTTCCTGAAGCTCACGGCCGAGCCCTTCCCGACCCTGGTGTTCACGCGCCGCGTGGTCAAGGACGGCGGCACCTACTACGGCCCCTACCCCAACGCCGGGGCGGTGCGCCGGGTACTCGAGCTCATCTACGCCATCTTCCCGCTCCGTCGCAACAGCGGCGTGCCCATGCAGGCCCGCAAGAAGCCCTGCCTGCGCTACCACATGGGTCGATGCCGCGCCCCCTGCATCGGCGCCGCCGATCCCGAGGCGTACGGGCGGGTGGTGCGGCAGGTGCGGGGGTTCCTGGAGGGCCGGGTGGTCGAGACCGCCCACGCCCTGGAGGCCGACATGCGGGCCGCCGCGGAGCGTCGCGACTTCGAGCTGGCCGGGACCTACCGCGATCGCCTCGATGCCCTTCGGCGCCTCACCGGTTACGACAGCAGCGTGGTGAGCGCGCGCGGCGACGAGCTCGACTTCCTGGGCCTGGCGCGGGCGGGCAACTACGCCATGGTGCAGCTCTTCCAGATGCGGCGGGGCCGGGTGGTCGGGCGCGACAAGCGCTTCCTCACCAACGCCGCTCAGGCCGGCGACGGCGAGATCCTGGAACGCGTCCTGGCCGACTACTACGGTCAGGCCACGCACGTTCCGCCGCTGGTGCTGGTGCCCGAGACCGATCTGGACACCGGGGTGTGGCGGGCCTTCCTGGAGGAGCGGGCCGGTCGCCGGGTCGAGCTCCGCACGCCCCAGCGCGGCGACAAGGTGGAGCTGGTACGCATGGCCGAACGCAACGCCCGCACCGGGGTGGAGGGCGAGATCACACTGCTGGAACGTCGCGGCGAGGCCCCTGGCGTGCGCGAGCTGCAGCAGTTGCTGGGGCTGGAGTCGCCCCCCTGGCGCATCGAGGGCTTCGACATCTCGAACCTGATGGGGAGCCACACCGTGGCCAGCATCGTGACCTTCGAGGGGGGCCGCTCCAAGAAGAGCGACTACCGCCGTCTGCGCGTGCACGGGCTCGACAAGCCCGACGACTTCTACAGCATGCACCAGGCGGTGTTCCGCCGCTTCACCGGCAGCCTCGCCGACAGACTGCCGCCCCCCGACCTGCTGCTCATCGACGGCGGCAAGGGGCAGATGTCGTCGGCCCGGCGGGCGCTGGACGAGGCCGGTGTGGAGGTGCCACTGGTCGGCCTGGCGAAGAAGCAGGAGACGCTGCTGACCGAGGACGGCCGCGACATCCTGGTACCTCGCACGCATCCGGCGCTGCGGCTCTTGATCAACGTGCGCGACGAGGCGCACCGTACCGCCGTGGGCTACAACCGCCAGCGTCGCGGCAAGGCCATGACGCACAGCCTCCTCGACGATGTTCCCGGCATCGGCCCGAAGCGGCGCGACGCTCTGCTGGCGCACTTCTCGAGCATCGATCAGCTCCGGGAGGCGGACGTGCGGGAGATCGCGTCGATCCCCGGCGTCGGTCCGGCAGCGGCCGAGGCCGTCAAGGCGTTCTTCTTGGAGGAGGGACCGCCGGCGAGCGGTTGACTCCGGCCCCGGGGCGGGCTCAGGCCAGCCGCCGTTGCGCCCGCGCCGTCGCCGCCGACGGCGCGCGACCGCCGTGCGCTTCCAGGTAGGCGCCGCGGTAGAGCTCCATGTGGACGTCGATGCGTCCCCCGGCGACCTTGCTGCGGCTCACCTCGCGGAAGCCCACCTTCTTGAAGGCGGCCTGGGCGCGAACGTTGTCGCCGAAGGTGTTGAGGCGCACGTGCTCGAGCCCCAGCTCGTGGAAGGCGTGGGAGAGCAGCGCGTGGATCGCTTCGGGCCCGTAGCCCTGCCCCCAGTGGCTGCGTTCCCCGATGATGATCCCGAGCGTTGCGCTCGAGCCGCGCAGGTCGTAGAGCTCGATGGTCCCGATGTAGGTCTCGGTCTCGTCGAAGATGCCGAAGGTAGCCCGGTCGGGACGCCGGGCGTCGGCCTTGAGCACCCGTTTGAGGAGCCACAAAGGCATGCGGTTGGGCGGGGTGCCGTTGAGGTGTGCGATCTCCGGATCGCGGAAGTGACTCTGGATGCGGCGCCAGGCGTCGTTGTCCAGATCCGACAGTGGCCGCAGCGTCACCCTCCCGTGGCGGGGCGTCATGCGGTCAGTCTACTCCGCGTGCTGCTGCGCCCCCCGTTGCATCCGCCGCTTCCAGGAGGCGCGGCGCGGCGTCCGATGCTGCTACGCTTGTCGCAACGGATGCAAGGAGGCGGTGCATGGAGACGCGCACAGCGCAGGCGACGCCCGGCGCCTTCCAGGAGAAGTTCCGGGCCCTGGCGGCGGCGATCGGTGGGGTCATCCTCGGCCAGGAGAGCGTGGTCGAGGATCTACTGGTGGCCGCGCTGGCGCAGGGGCACGTGCTGGTCGAGGGGGCGCCCGGCCTGGGCAAGACCCGTCTGGTGAAGACCTTCGCGGATGCCACCGGCCTGAGCTTCGGGCGCATCCAGTTCACGCCCGACCTGATGCCGGCCGACGTCACCGGCACCACCGTGTTCATCGAGGGCGGAGGGCAAGGGCGCTTCGAGTTCCAGCGCGGCCCCGTGTTCACCCACGTGCTGCTCGCCGACGAGATCAACCGCGCCACGCCCAAGACCCAGTCGGCGCTGCTGGAGGCGATGCAAGAGCGGGCGGTGACCGCTTCCGGCACGCGCTACGCGCTGGAGCAGCCGTTCCTGGTGCTGGCGACGCAGAACCCGATCGAGATGGAGGGCACCTACCCGCTGCCCGAGGCGCAGCTCGACCGCTTCCTGTTCAAGATCCTGATCGAGCGGCCCGACGCCGAGACCCTGACGCGCATCCTGATCACCACCACCGGCGCCGAGAGCGCGCCGCTGGAGCCGATCTTCACCCGCCAGGAGTTGCTCGAGCTCCAGGCCACGCTGCGCGCGGTGCCGGTGGCGAACGCTGCGCTGGAGTACGTGGTGGCGCTGGTGGAGGGGACCCACGAGCACCCGTTGGTGCGCCTGGGCGCCAGCCCGCGCGGCGCCCAGGCGATGACGCTGGCGGCCAAGGGCTACGCTCTGGCGGCGGGACGCCCCAACGTCGAGCTCGAGGACGTGCGCCGCTCGGTGCTCCCGTCGCTGCGTCACCGCCTGCTCCTGAGCTTCGAGGCCGAGGTGGAGGGGGCCGACCCGGACGGCATCCTGCGCGAGGTCGTCAAGCGCGTCGACCGCGCCGGCCGCTGAGCGGCTTCGTGGGGCGGCGCCGGACGTGATCACCCCCCGCAGCCGCGCGCTGCTGGACCGCTACGCGCTGGCCTCCCGCGCCCTGAGCCGGGAGTCGGGCGAGCGGATGGCGTCGGAGCCGGGGCAGAGCGTGGAGTTCCACGACTTCCGCTCCTACCAGTTCGGGGACGAGCTGCGTTACGTCGACTGGCGGGTGTATGCCCGCACCGGTCGCCTGATGACGCGCCTGTTCCAGGCCGAGCGCAGCATCCGCATGCACCTGGTGCTCGACACCAGTGCCAGCATGCTGCTCGGGGGCAAGGCGCGCTACGCGCGGCTGCTGGCCCAGTTGCTCGTCTACGTCGCGCAGCGCGACGCGCCCACACAGGTCCACCTGCTCGACGGCCGCGGCAACCGCACCGCCCAGGGTCTCGCCGCGGTGGGTGCGAGCTGGCGCTTCCTGGAGGAGGCCGCGACCGTGCGGGGCGAGGGGGCCGCGCCCATCGGCGCGCTCAAGCGCTTCGCGTTGGCGCTCCCGCCGGTGCGCGGCGCGGCGCTGGCGCTGGTGGTCTCGGACTTCCTGGAGGACGCGCCGCTGCAGGG
>Ga0307440_1000863_pt1 | contig 14923 bp, 12 predicted proteins | sample SalMarWE160410MG_FD_202150 | JGI IMG/M metagenome (GOLD analysis project Ga0307440, IMG submission 202150) | Salt marsh sediment microbial communities from the Plum Island Ecosystem LTER, Massachusetts, United States - WE1604-10 | ecosystem: Environmental > Aquatic > Marine > Intertidal zone >... | reverse complement strand
CGGTGCCGGGTGCCGTGCTTGACGGACCAGCCCTCGTGGCGGTCGGACAACGGGAAGATGGCGCCGGCATGGGTGACGGTGTCCTCGCGGACGATCACGCCGCCGTCGTGGAGCGGGCCCTTGGACGCGAAGATGGTCTGCAGCAGCGCGCTGGTGACCGGTGCGCCGATCGTGGTCCCCGACTCGCCGTACTCGCGTAGCGGCGTGCGGCGCTCCACCGCGATCAGGGCGCCCCGGCGCTGGGTCGCGAGCTCGCGCACGGCACCCATGATCTCCTGCACCGGACCGCCGTGGCTGGTGCGGGTCAGGCGCCCGCGCCCCACCCGCTCGAGGGCCGCGCGCAACTCGGGCTGGAACACGACCACGATGGCGATGAAGCCGACCGGCGCGACCCGGTCGAACAGCCACTTGGTGGCCTCGAGCTTGAGCTGAGCCGCCAGGAACCACAGCGCGCCGAGCGCCAACAGCCCCCTCAGAACGTTCCAGGCGCGGGAGCCGATGAGCAGGACGTATCCCTGGTACAACAGAACCGCGATGATGAGGATGTCTACGACGTCCTGGACGCGGAAGCCGCTGAGTGCAGCCAAACCCTAGCCTCCATCGTTAGGTATGGAACGCCGGCGGCCTTCACGGGCGAAGACGGCCACCGCGGAAACGTGCGCTGAGCGTGCCCCGGTCGCTCGCAAGCGCGAGCACGCAGGAGACCCGTTCGTTACGCCGACGATACCACAGCCGGGGCCGCGGGCCGTGCGGGACGCGACCGACGACCGACCGTGTGCGACGGCACGGAGCCGCTTGCCGGAGCGGCACCGCTCCGCTCCGCCGGGACCCGATCGCGGGTGGGGTACACTGCGTCGCTGGAGGCGACACATGACCGAACTGAAGACTCGACTCGATGCCCTACGGGGGTATCTTTGACTTGGCTGGGAAGGCTTCCCGGCTGAGTGAGCTCGAACCCGAGCTGAACGACCCCGATCTGTGGAGCGACCCGGACCGCGCGCGCGCGGCCACGCAGGAGGCGACGCGCCTGAGACGGGTGGTGGAGGCGTTCGCTTCCCTTCAGGGCGACGTGGAGGGGTTGGAGGAGCTGCTGGAGGGCGCCAGCGACGAGGACGTCGCCGAGCTCGCCGGTGAGAGCGCGCGTGTCGAGCGCGACCTGGAGACGCTCTACCGCGAGGCCCTCTTCGTCGGCGACCATGACGATGCCGCGGCGATCGTGACGGTCAAGCCGGGCGCGGGCGGAACGGAGTCCTCGGACTGGGCGGGGATGTTACTGCGCATGTACCGACGCTTCGCCGAGCGCCACGGCTTCAAGGTGGAGCTGTTGGACCTGGTCGGCAACAGCGACGCTCCCAGCGGCATCGACTACGCGCAGATGATCGTGCGCGGCGAACGGGCCTTCGGCATGCTCAAGGTCGAGAGCGGCGTGCACCGGCTGGTGCGCGTCAGCCCCTTCGACGCTCAGAACCGACGCCATACCAGTTTCGCCTCCATCGAGGTGATGCCCGAGATCGACGAGGCCATCCAGATCGACATCGATCCCAAGGACGTGCGGGTCGACGTCTACCGCTCGAGCGGTCCGGGTGGGCAGTCGGTCAACACCACAGATTCCGCGGTACGGGTGGTTTTCCGGAGTGGTACGCCCGACGAGATCGTGGTGACCTGCCAGGACGGGAAGTCGCAGATCAAGAACCGCGAGAAGGCGATGACGGTGCTGCGCAGCCGGCTGTACGAGCGCGAAGAGCGTCGGCGACGAGAAGAACAGATGAAGGCGCGGGGCGATCAGAAGGCGATCGAGTGGGGATCGCAGATCCGCAGCTACGTGCTCGACAAGCAGTACGTCAAGGACCACCGCTCGGCCGCCATGCGCCACGATCCCGACCACGTGCTCGACGGGGACATCGACGACCTGATCTGGTCCGGTCTGGAGTGGACGGCGCAGAGCCGTGCCGCGCATTGAGCGCCGGGGCCGCGTGAGCAACGGTCCCGGACGCCGGCCTACGGCGCGCTAGGAGTGGCGGACGCGTGAAGCTCCTGGTGCTGTCCGACACGGTGTCGCCGGTGGTCTACTCGCGCAACTTCCCGCAGAACCTTCCCCCCTTCGATCTGGTGCTCGCCGCCGGCGACCTTCCCGGGTACCTGCTCGAGTTCGTGGCGACCAAGACCACGGTGCGGCCGGTCTACGTGCTGGGGAACCACGGCAACGGCTTCGTCCGGCCGGCCGACGGTAGCGCCGCCCGCCTGCCGGGCGGTTGTCTGAACGCCCACGGCCGGGTGGTCGAGGTCGGGGGATTGCTGATCGCCGGCATCGAAGGGTGCTTGCGCTATCGGCCGGGGCCGCAGCAGTACTCGGAGACCGAGATGCGGCTGTTCACGGCGCGTCTGGCGCCGCGCCTGCTCTACGACCGCTGGACCCGGGGTCGGGCGGTGGACGTCCTGTTGACGCACGCACCGCCGCAGGGGCCCCACGCCGGCGCCGACTACCCGCACCGCGGGGTGGCGGCGTTCAATCGCTTCCACCGCGCCTGGCGGCCTCGACTGCACGTCCACGGACACGTACACCTGTCGGGCGCCAACGCCCCCCGCGAGTACGTGACGGAGGAGGGCGTCAGGGTCGTCAATGCCTACGACTTCGCGTTGATCGACCTGCCCATGCCCGGCTGAGCGGGCGCGATGCACCCTCGCGGGTCTCGCGCCGACGTCTTCCGGCGCGCCTGCCTGCCGGACGGTGTGTCGTCGGCCAGACGGCGCGCCGTCGGCCAAACGGCGCGCCTGCCTGCCGCCGGCTGCCATAATCGCGGACATGGACCCGCGAGCGTACTACGCCGGACTCGGGGCGGCCTTCGACGGGGAGGCCGTGGCGCACTTCGGCGCGCCCGACCTCGAGGCCGCCGCCGCCGTAGCGGGGGACGGCGCTCAACTGGCGCCGCTGCTCGCCGTCTCCCCGTTGCGCATCACCGGCAGCGACCGGGCGAGCTTCCTGCACGGCCAGCTCAGCAATCGCGTCGAGGGGCTGGCGGTGGGCGCATGTAACCACACCCTGCAGCTCAACGTGCGCGGCCAGGTGATCGGCGAAGGCGTGCTCTGTGCGCGGCGCGAGGACCTCTTCCTGGCGGTGGAGGACGGTCGCGGAGCCGCGGTTCGATCGTCGCTCGAGCAGCACATCGTGTTCGACGACGTGGCGGTGAGCGACCTGAGCGGCGAGCTGACCGCGCTCACCGTGCAGGGTGCGACGGCTGCCACGGCGCTGCGCGACGTTCTCGGCGAGCCTCCGGGGACCGGCTCCTTCGCGTGCTACCCCTTCGAGGGTACCGAGGCGCTGGTCCTGCCCAGGAAGCGATCGCGCTCCGGCGGCTACGACCTCCACCTTCCTGTGCGACGCCTCCCCGGTCTGGTCGGTGCCCTGCGGGCGGCGGGGGCCGAGCTGGCTGGCGGGCGGGCCGTGACGCTGGCGCGCGTGCTGGCGGGTGTGCCGAGCGCCGCGGCCGACGGTGGGAACGGCTCGCTCCCGCAGGAACTCGATCTCGAGGGCGCGATCTCCTACAGCAAGGGGTGCTACCTGGGGCAGGAGATCATGGCGCGGGTGCAGGGGCGCGGCTCGGTGCGCAAGCGCCTGGCCCGCGTGCTCATCGAGGGCGCCGACGGTGCGTCGGCGCCGATGCCGGAACTCGGCGAGTCGATCCTGCGGCTCGGTGGCCGCGACGTAGGTCGGCTCGGTTCGGTGACGTGCACGCCGGACGGTCGACAGCTGGGCCTGGCTGTCGTCCGGCGCGACCTCCCGGCCGACGCCTCGCTCGAGCTCGGCCGGGCGCGGGTCCGGCTCGTCGTCGGCGAGGCGTCGTGAGCGTGACGACCGCCGGAGCCGACCGGCACCGCATCTACAGGGGTGGCGGCCCACCCCGACCTATAATGCCCGCATGAAGGACAAACAGCGTTGGTTGCGAGAAGACTACGCCGAGGCCGGCGAGCGCTTCCCGGAACGCGATGCGCTCTTCGAAACGCTCTCCGGTATCCCGGTCGAACCGATCTACACGGCCGACGATCTCGCCGCCGTGGACCCCGAAGCCGACCTGGGGTATCCCGGCGCCTATCCCTACACCCGAGGGGTGCAACCCTCGATGTACCGGGGCAAGCTCTGGACCATGCGCATGTTCGCGGGCTTCGGCACCGCCGAGCAGACGAACCAGCGTTTCCATCGCCTACTCGAGGCTGGTCAGACCGGTCTATCCACCGCCTTCGATCTGCCGACCCTGATGGGGTACGACAGCGATCACCCCATGGCTCGGGGCGAGGTGGGGAAGTGCGGTGTGGCCGTTTCCAGCCTGGCCGACATGGAGGCACTGTTCGACGGCATCGATCCGGAGACCATCACCACCTCCATGACCATCAACAGTCCGGCCAACGCCGTGTGGGCGATGTACCTGGCGATGGCTCGCAAGAAGGGGGCGGACCTGGCGCGGGTCGGGGGTACGATCCAGAACGACATCCTCAAGGAGTTCATCGCGCAGAAGGAGTTCATCTTCCCGCCCGAGCCGAGCGTGAAGCTGGTCGTCGACACCTTCGAGTGGGGGCCGGTGAACGTGCCCCGCTGGAACTTCATCAGCGTCTCCGGCTACCACATCCGGGAGGCGGGGTCGACCGCCGTCCAGGAGCTGGCATTCACGCTCGCCGACGGCATCCACTACGTCCGCAAGGCGCTGGAACGCGGCCTCGACATCGACGAGTTCGCGCCGCGGGTGAGCTTCTTCTTCAACGTCCACAACGACTTCTTCGAGGAGATCGCCAAGTTCCGGGCGGCGCGCCGCATCTGGGCGCGCCAGATGCGCGAGGTGTTCGGGGCCAGGCAACCGCGCTCGTGGATGTTGCGGACGCACGCGCAGACCGCCGGCGTCTCGCTCACCGCGCAACAACCCCTCGTCAACGTCGCCCGGGTCGCGATCCAGGCGCTGGCCGGCGTGTTGGGCGGCACCAACAGCCTTCACACCGACGCCTACGACGAAGCCCTGGCGCTGCCCACCGAGGAGGCGGCCACGCTGGCATTGCGCACGCAGCAGGTGGTCGCCCACGAGACCGGCGTGGCCAACACCGTCGACCCACTGGCCGGGTCCTACTACCTGGAGTGGCTGACCGGCGAGATGGAGCGCCAGACGCTCGCCTACTTCGAACGGATCGACGCCCTCGGAGGGGTCGAACGGGCGATCGAGGCCGGTTTCTTCGCGCGCGAGATCGGCGATGCCAGCTGGCGGCAGCAGCGCGAGATCGATGACCGGCGCCGCTCGATCGTTGGCGTCAACGCCTTCCAACAGGAGAACCCGGAGGTGCCCATCCAGCTCGTCGACCCCGAGGTCTCGAGAGTGCAGGACGAGCGCCTGCAGCGCGTTCGCAGCGAGCGCGACCCGGAACGTGCGGAGGCCGCGTTGGAGCAGTTGCGGCGGGCCGCGAAGGCGGGGACGAACACCATGCCCGCCTTCCTGGAGTGCGCGCTGGCGTACTGTACGCTGGGTGAGCAGATGGACGTGCTGCGCGAGGTCTATGGCGTATACGAGGAACCCGTTCTGATCTGATCCGCGGCGTCGGATCCGCCCCGCCGGATCCGACGGCCCCGGCCCGAGGAGAGTGCATGGAACGACCCATCCGCGTGCTGATCGCGAAACCCGGCCTCGACGGCCACGATCGTGGTGCGAAGGTCATCGCCCGTGCGCTGCGCGATGCGGGCATGGAGGTCATCTACACGGGCCTGAGACAGACCGGCCCGATGATCGTCAACGCCGCCATCCAGGAGGATGTGGATGCGGTCGGTCTGAGCGTCCTCTCGGGCGCTCACATGCACTACTTCAAGGAGGTCGTGGAGGGGCTGGCGGCGCGCGGTGGGGACGACATCCTGGTGTTCGGGGGCGGCATCGTTCCCGACCAGGACCTGGCGGCTCTGGAGCAGATGGGCGTGGGGGCGATCTTCACGCCCGGCGCCAACACCCACGACGTGGTCGAGTACCTGCGCGGGCGCGTGCCCGAACGCCGCGCCGCCGAGGTGTGAGCCGACGCTCGCTGGGGGCGTGACGTGACCGCCGTCACACGGACCGGCATGTACCGGTCGTACCCGCGAAGACGGCTGTGGGACGAACCGAACGGGCGGTCCGTGGCGCCGGCGAGCGGCGGGCATGGTTCATGAACATGAAGCATCTCATGACCCACTTAGGGTGTGACTGTTACATTTGCTGAAGAGCTGGGGCACCAGCAAGTCCGATCGAGGGGAACGACCGTTGCAGCATCGAATCATCTTGTGGGCCACGATGGCTCTCTTTCTACTTGCGCCCATGGCGGTCGCGGATGGTTATGCGCTCCATACCGTTCGCGCGGGCGAGTCCCTGGGGTCGATCGCGTCGGACTACCGCATCTCGGTGGACGCCCTGACGGCGGCGAACGATCTCGCCGGCTCGGTCATCCACCCGGGTGACACCCTCAAGGTCCCCTACGTCGCGGCGATCGGCGGTCCGGTCGAGGCCGGGCCCCGGACGCCCCCCGGTTTCAGCTGGCACACACTCAAGCCGGGAGAGACACTGTCATCGGTAGCGAGTGCCTACGGGCTGTCGCTGGATGCGCTCATCGGCGCCAACCCGACCATCTCGTCGCTCGACAGCCTGCCGGCCGGCGTGGATCTGCTGATCCCGCCGAGCGAGGGGCTGGTGGTCACGCTGGACGCCGGTCAGTCGCTCGCCGACGTCTTGAAGAAGTACCCGGTCGATCCCGCTACCGTTGCCAGGGCGAACCATCTGCGTTCGCCCTTCGACGTGCAGGCCGGCATGATGCTGTTCCTGCCCGGGGTGAAGCCCACTCAGGCGCTGGCTCGGCTCAAGAAGGTCCGCGAGGCCGAGCACCGCTTCATCTGGCCCATCCAGGGTCGGATCACCTCGCCCTATGGGCCGCGTCATCTCGGCATGGGCACCTCGAACTTCCACCGCGGCATCGACATCGCTGCGCCTTGGGGCACGCCGGTCCACGCCTCGCGCTCCGGTGTCGTGGTGTTCGCAGGATGGTCGACGGAGGGGTACGGGAACCTGGTGCGGATCCGCCACCCCGATGGCGACGAGACGTGGTACGGGCACTTCAGCAAGATCCTGGTGCACGTGGGCGAGTACGTGGATCAGGGCGCCGTCATCGGCAGGGAGGGCTCGACCGGCATCTCCACGGGTCCCCATGTCCACTTCGAAGTGCACGTGCACGGCCGGGCCGTCGATCCCATGACCGTTCTGCACTGAGCGCGGGTCCTCGGTACTGGCCCGCCGGTGCGGATCCGAAGGAGGCCGGCGCCCCGAGTGGGCGCCGGCCTCCTTGGCGGTCTGACGCGGTGGGTCGTCCGGCCCGAGCTAGCCGTCACCCTTCGGCCACAGGATGCGGCCGCAACTCGGGCAGCGCACCACGCCGCGATCGCGGCGGGCCTTCTGGATGACGTGGATCGGGAGCCGCACGCTGCAGCCGCCGCAGCGCTGATTGTCCACGATCTCCACCAGGCCGAGGCCGCGTCGGGCGCGGCGCACCTGCTCGTACTGCTTGAGGAGGCTGCGGTCGAGTGCGCTCGCCAGGGCCTCGCGCCGCACCTTGACGCTCTCGGTCTTCTCGTCCACCGCGGCGACGCGCGCTTCCTCGTCGGCGACCATGGAGTCGAGCGTCGGCTGGAGCTCGTCGAGCTCGGCCTGCAGCCCGTCGACCTCCTGCTCCAGGACCTCGAGGTTCTCCATCAGCGGGAGCACGTCCTCTTCGAGTTCCTGGGCACGCGTCGCGAACTGCAGCTCCTGGTTCTGGTACTGCGATGCTTCCTTGGCGCTGCTGGCGCGAAGGGAGGACTCGGACGCGTCCTTGCGCCTCTGCTGCAGGGTCTTGAGCTCGAGATCGGTGCTCGCGACGCGTTTGCGCAACTCGTCGCGATCCTGCTGCTTCCGCTCCAGGCGGCGCACCAGGTCGCGCCGTTTCTCGCGCGTCTCCAGGAGCTCGGGCGGCGTCTGCGCCCGCTCCACCAGGAGCGCGTCGAGCTGCAGGTCGAACCCCTGGACTTCGCTCAACTTCTCCAACATGCCGCCTCCAGACACTAAAAAACTCCGTTCGCCCGGGCCGGAACGGAGTTCATGAATATGCCTTCGTGAACCGTCGCTTCACAAAATCGAGTGTAGCACGGGCTGTGCCGGCGCGCTGCCGGCCGTGTCCGACCGGTCCGGCGGGGCGCGGTCCGCGGCGTGGCGGTACAATGCCGTGGCATGATCGAGGACTCTCCAGAGTCGTTCATCCAGCGCTGGCGCGCCTTCGCCGCCGACGTCCAGCTGTTCGCGCGCACCGAGGGGTCGCCGCTGCTGGAGTGCATGGCGAACGGCGTGATCGTCCAGCTGCTCGATCGGACCGGTCCCTACATCGCCGGCCCGGGTCGCCACCGCGTCATCCTCAACCCCACCGTCGAGCGGCTCACGGGCGTCGAGCCGGGGGCCGAGGGCGCGAGCCTGGAGGTGACGGGGCTGGGCGAGCTGCGTGGAGCCGGTCGCGTGATCGGCGGTGAGGGGCGCCTCACGGTCGTCGATTGCGGCGTGCCGCTGGTGGTGTCGGTGATGGACGAAGCGGCCGAACGCTTCGAAGATGGGAGCTTCGTGCGCTTCGAGGGAGTCCCCCCGGTGCACGGCTTCGTCGTGCTGGAAACGACTCGCTCGCGACGTGTCGACGCGGGCGAGAGCGCCGACGACGCCATGTGAGCGCGCCGGTGCCGGTAAGCCGCCGCCGCGCGCCGGTCTGCTAGAATGACCGGTCATGCCGAAGGTCGTCCTCAGCCGCAAGGATCCCAGGCCCCAGGAGGTCACGCCGGCCGCGATCGCGCGCGTGGAGCCGGGTTCGCCCGCCGACCGCGCGGGCGTGCGTCCGGGCTGGGAGCTGTTACGGGTCAACGGCGGCCCCGTTCCCGACGTGCTGGCGTACCGCCGCGAGCTCGAGCGCGGCGACGCCGTGGTGGAGGTACGTGAGCCCGGCAGCGGGCGCGTGAGCGCGTTCGAGGTGTCCTGGGAGGACCCGGGGCTCGAGTTCGATGACGTCATCTTCGACGGCATCCGGCTGTGCGCCAACAAGTGCGACTTCTGCTACATCCATCAGATGCCCAAGGGCATGCGCAAGAGCCTCTACATCATGGACGACGACTTCCGTACCAGCTTCCTGTACGGTTCCTTCGTGACCCTGACCAACCTCACCGAGAGCGACGTGCAGCGCATCCTCGACGAGCATCTGAGCCCGCTCTACGTGTCGGTGCACAGCGCCGACGAGGCGCTGCGCGACGACCTCATGAAGCCGTGGCCCAACAAGGTGCCGCTGCCCGGGGCGCTGCGCATCCGTGACATGATGGAGCGCCTCGCGGAGATCGATCTCTACACCCAGATGGTGGTGCTGCCCGGACGCAACGACGGCGAGGCACTGTCGTCCACGCTGGACTACCTCGCGGGCCGACCCAACGTGCAGGCGGTGGCCGCCGTGCCGGTCGGGCTGACGGCGCACCGGGCGCACCTGCCGCAGCTCGAGCCGCACACCGCCGAGCAGGCGGCGGACGTTCTGCGACGGGTGCACGCCTTCCAGCAGCGCATGCTGTCGGAGCGGGGCACGCGCTTCGTGTTCGCCAGCGACGAGTTCTACCTGCGTGCCGGCGTCCCCCTGCCGAAGACCGCGGCCTATGAGGGGTTCCCGATGCTGGAGAACGGCATCGGTATGGTGCGCGACTTCCTGGACGAGGGGCTGGCGGAGCTACCCGAGCGCTGCGATCCTCCGCGCCGGGTGCTGCTCGTCACCGGGCGCCTGTTCGCTTCCGTGCTCCGTGACGCGGTCGCGCCGCTCGCCGCCCTCCCCGGCCTGGACCTCGAGGTACGTGAGGTGGCCAACCGCACCTTCGGCGAGGTCACGACCGTGGCGGGCCTGCTCGCCGGGGGCGACCTGCTCGCCGCCGTCGAGCCGGGCGAGGCCGACCTGGTGCTCATCTCGCCGAACATGCTCAAGTACGGCACCGAGACGCTCCTCGACGACACCACGTTGGGCGAGCTGCAGGAGCGGCTCGGCGTGCCCGTGCGCACCGGTGGCACCACTCTCGGCCGCCTGGCCCGTACCGTGCTGCAGGGTTCTGCGGAGCACAGCCTGCCGACCTTCGGATTCAGCACCCACGCGGTCAAGGAAGCCTCCAAGCAACACTGAGCTGGCGCGCGGCAACCATCGCCGCCGTGCACGCGTGGTAGCCTCCGACCGTGACCCGCGAGCCTCCCGTGACGCGCTCCATCGGGCGCTACCTAGCCTTCGTCAAGTTCGAGCACACCCTATTCGCCCTGCCCTTCGCCTACGGCAGCATGTTGCTGGCGGCCGGGGGGTGGCCCGGCTGGCGCGTGTTCACGCTCGTGAGCCTGGCGATGGTGGGCGCCCGCACTGCGGCCATGGCCCTCAACCGCGTCATCGACGCCCGCATCGACGGCCAGAACCCGCGTACCAGCGACCGCGAGATCCCCGCGGGGCGGCTCACGCACACCGACGGGTTGGCGATGGCCGCGGCGGGGCTGGCGTTGCTGGCGGTGGCCGGGGCGCTGCTCAACCCCCTGACGCTGGTCCTGCTGCCGGTCGCCGTCGTGTTCCTGACGGTCTACCCCTACCTCAAGCGCTTCACCTGGCTGTGCCACTTCTGGCTGGGCGCCACCATCGGTGCGGCGGCCGCGGGCGGCTGGATCGCGGTGACGGGCGCCTTCTCGTTCACCGCCGTGGCATTGTGGCTGGCCGTCGGCGCCTGGATCGCCGGGTTCGACATCATCTACGGGGTGCTCGACCTGTCGTTCGACCGTCGCACCGGCCTGCACAGCATCCCGGTACGCTTCGGGGTGCGGCGGGCGCTGGCGGTATCGGCGGCCGCGCATGGGGTGAGCTTCGCGGCGCTCGCCTCCGTGCTGCTGTGGATCCACCTCGGCTGGCCGTACAGCGTGGCGCTCGCGGCCACCGCCGCGGTGCTGGTCTACGAGCAGGTGGCCGTGCGCAGACTCGATCCCGCGGTGGTGCTGCGGAGTTTCAACGCCAATCTCGCCGTGGGCCTGCTGATGCTCCTCGGCATCATGGGCGGCCTGGCGCTGCACGGTTGATCGTTCACCCGGCCGACCGACCGGGTGCCGGGGAACGGTGCTGCTGAGTGAACCTGTTACCGTAGCAGGCGTGGCCGAGGTTCCCCTGTTCCCGCTCGAGGTCGTGGTGTTCCCGGGCATGACCGTGCCGATCCACGTCTTCGAGGAGCGCTACAAGCGGCTCGTGCGGTTCTGCCTGGAGAACGATCGCAAGCGCTTCGTGATGGTGCTGGTGACACACAACGCGCCGATCCGGGACACGCCGGTCGGGATCGCCGAGATGGGGTCGCTGGTGGACATCCTGAGCGTGCAGGAGAACGCAGACGGCAGCTTCGACCTGCTGGTGCACGGGCAGGAGCGCTGCAGGGTCGAGGTCGTGCGGCGTGAGGACGTGCGTGAGGACGACGGCGGGCACCGTCCGCTGTTCTTCGTGAACGACGCCGCGGAGACGGTCGCCCGGGACGACCCCAACCAGGAGCAGGTCGCGGCCTGGGACGCGCTCGATACCTTCCGCCAGTACGCGGCCACGTTCTTCGCCGACGGGGCGGTGTCGCAGGTGGAGGCCAACGTGCCCGAGGAGCCGCTCTACCAGGCATCGTTCGTGTGCGCCAACCTGCGTGTGTCGCTGGCATCGCGTCAGGTGCTGCTCGAGGCCGGCTCGTTGCGCGAGCGGTTCGAGCTCGCCCGCAAGATGATGGCGGAGCAGCTCAGCACCGCGCCCGAGAGGGAAGTGTGAGCGTGCGGACCGAGCCCGACGCCGAGGCCTTGCGTTTCCGGTGGCAGGACCTTCCGGTCGTTACCGCGGATCTGCCCGGAACCGGGGGGCGCATCCGCAGTCGTCCGGAGGACTTCCGGGTCGAGGAGATCCCCGCGTACCTGCCGCAGGGGAGCGGCTCGCACCTGTTCCTCAGAGTCGAGAAGCGCAACCTCACCACCCGTGACCTGGTTGCGGCGCTGATCCGGCACGGTCTGCGCGAGAACGAGATCGGCGTTGCCGGGCTGAAGGACAAGAGCGCCGTTACCGTGCAGTGGATCAGCGTGCCCAAGCGCGGCGAGGGGGCGGTCGCCGCGCTCGAGGCGATGCCGGGGGTCGTGGTACTGGAGCGCGCCTACCACCGCAACAAGCTCGGGATCGGGCACCTGCGGGGCAACCGCTTCGCGGTGCACGTGCGCGATCTCGACGACACCGCGGAGGCGGCGGCGCGGGCCCGTGCCGTGCTGAAGGCCCTGGCCGAGTGGGGGACCCCGAACTACTTCGGTCCGCAGCGGTTCGGCCGTTTCGGCAACAACGCCATCGACGGCATCAAGGTGCTGCACGGCGAGCGCGTGCCCGGCGGCCATAGGCTGCGCCGCTTCTTCGTATCGGCGTTGCAGTCGCTGCTGTTCAACGCGCTGCTGGCCGAGCGTATCGACGCCGGGCTCTACCGTCGCGTCGTCACCGGGGACTGGGCCCGTAAGCACGACACCGGCGGGGTGTTCCGGGTCGACGACGGGGCGCTGGAGTCGCCGCGCGCCGACCGCCTCGAGATCAGCGCCACGTTGCCCCTCTACGGCCGCCGGGTCCGACTCTCCGAGGACGAGGCGGGTGCCCTCGAGGCGAGCGTATTGGAGCGTTACGGACTGACCTGGAGCGCCTTCGGCTCCCGTCGAGGCGACCGCCGGTCCAGCCGGGTGGTGCTGGAGGCTCCCGACGTCCGCCAGGAGGACGGGGCGCTCGCCGTCGCCTTCACGCTGCCCAAGGGGAGTTACGCCACGGTGGTGCTCCGCGAGCTGACGAAGGTCGACGTGGACGCGCCGCTCGAACCCGCTGCCGGCACCGCGGACGTCGACGGCGCCGACGAGGACAGCGAGGATGACGACGCCGCCTGAGAACGGAGCCGTGCGCGGCGCCGCTCAGCCGGCGCCGCGGTGGGCGCTCCGCCCTCGCCGACGTGCGCTCCGTTCCGACGGCCGCACCAGGCGCCTTGCCAGCAGCTCCACCAGGAACAGCAGCAGCGCTGCCGCCGCCAGGGGCGGCCACAATGGAACCCGGCTGCCGCCGACCGCTGGAGCGTAGGGGCCGGGCTCGGTGACGACGGTTCCGCCGGTCCGGCGGGCGATCTCGGCCAGCAGTGCGCCGCCGTTGCCGTCGGCGAACTCGGGGTCGGGGCCGCCCACGCCCGCCCGCGCGACCACTTCGGAGCCCTCGGAGACGACCACGTCTCCGCTGCTCCCGGCGCTGTAGGGCAGACGCGCTTGGTAGCGGCCCGGAGCCACCTGCTCCATGGTCGTGACGCTGCCGTCGAAGCGGGCCGTGAGCGTCTCGTTGTTGACGTACTCCCCGCCTTTCACGGCGTCGACCACCACCTGCAACGCTCCCCCGTCGCGCTTCGCGCGCGCCTGGTAGACCAGCGGGCTCGCCTGGAGCCAGCGGGCCAGGGTGGCGAGATCGCCGGGGAGGCCCGCCCAGGCTCCGAACGGCCCGGCCCACTGGTTGAGGTCGGTGGTGAGCGCCGCGGTGCGTCCCAGGCCGACATGACGGATGGCCAGGATCGGCTCCTGGCGCTTGCCTTCCAGCAACTCCTGGGCATCCGGCCGGAGGCTCGTCGCTACGTAGGCGTCGACCTCGGGGAGCACGTTCGGGAACTGCAGCAGGGCGTTGGGGCGCGCCTGCGGAACGGTCGGGTCCTCGACCAGCAGCTTTCGGGTGGCGGTCAGCGCTTCGCTGGTGAAGATCGACGGAAGGGTGTTCACGTCGAGCGCCTGGTAGTAACGGCCTCCGCCGGCCGCGGCGATGGCGGAGAGGCGCTGGAAGTCCGCGGCGTCGCCGATGGCGATGGTGGACGTGGTGATGCCGTCGGCGCGCGCTCGAGCCGCCAGCGCGCCGAAATCGGTCACCGTCCCGCTGTTGAACGGCCCCTGCCCGTCGTAGAGCTTGCCGTCGGAGAGGATGATGACGTGCTTGACCGAAGCGCGCGCCTGTCGCAAGGCGTCGAGGGCGTCGGTGTAGGCAGGCCCGAGGACGGTGCCGCCGGCGGTGGTGATGGCGAGGATGCCCTGCAGCATCTCGCGCTTGCCGCGTTCGGTGGCCTTGCGCAGGTGGAAGACCCAGCTCGTGCTGGACGGGTCGCTGAAGGCGATCAGGCCGATCAGGTCCTCCTGGTAGGCGAGCTCGACCACCTTGACGGCCCCCTGCTTGGCGAGCTCGAGCTTCGAGGGCGAGCCCGCGCTCATCGACTGCGAGTGGTCGAGGATGATGACCATCGCGACCTGCGGCACGGTGACCTGGGTCCGCACGTCGGTGGAGACGGGAAGGACGTCCTCGACCGGGGTGCGGTACCAGCCGCCGAGCCCGAAGCTGTGGGGACCGCCGGTCATCCACAGGCCGCCACCGCTCTGCACGTACTGCTTGAGGAGCTCGAGCTGGCCGGGCGTGAACTGCGCGGCGCTGCCCCGCACCACCACCGCGCCGACGTCCAGCGGCGCCTTGATGTCGGCGACCGTGCCGTTGCGTACGTCGATCCCCTGGGTGACCAGCAGTCGCGACAGCGCCGGGTCGCCGATGATCAGAACAGGCGGCTTGGCGCGCACCGAGATCATGGTGCGTTGCGCGTCATCGCCGGTCGGTTGCGCGAAATCGGCCGTGAGCGCGGCATCGACCTCCGCCGAGGAGGCGTCGGCGCCCACCTGGAAGCTGAACGGGATGGCGCTCCGGCCCACCGGGACGTCCTTCGTGATCGGGTCGAGGACACGCCCGTCGACGCTCGGCCGCAAGGTCACGGTGCCGGCCCGGTCGCTGTCGACGACGGCCACCACCTGGACCTTCTGGCCGGGCGCCG
>Ga0307440_1000861_pt1 | contig 14951 bp, 13 predicted proteins | sample SalMarWE160410MG_FD_202150 | JGI IMG/M metagenome (GOLD analysis project Ga0307440, IMG submission 202150) | Salt marsh sediment microbial communities from the Plum Island Ecosystem LTER, Massachusetts, United States - WE1604-10 | ecosystem: Environmental > Aquatic > Marine > Intertidal zone >... | reverse complement strand
CTTGACCGCCTCCAGGAACCGCTGGATGACGGGCAGCGCGACGTCGGCCTCGAGCAGGGCCACGCGCATCTCGCGCAGCGTTTCTGCGACGTTGTCCTCGGTGATGCGCCCGCGTCCGCCGAGGCGACCAAGAGTCGTGGAAAGGCGTTCGCCGAGTTGTCCGAATAAAGCCATGAATCCTTCAGCCCTTCTTGTGCCCGTGGGTTTGTCCCTGGAGATTTACCACAGAGTGCACAGAGATCAATGAGATCAGACGGAAATACCGATTGTCCTGATTTCCGTCTTGTAGACGGTCAGGCAACCTCCGTGCGCTCTGTGGTTATACGCGTTTGCCATCAGGCTGCGGCTGCGATACCACGCTCGGATTTCACATTATTGTTCTCGTCGAGGATCAGCACGCGCGGCTTGAACTTCTCGGCCGCGGCGGCATCCATCGCGGCGTAGGCGGCGATGATCACGCGGTCGCCGGCGCGCATGTGGTGCGCGGCCGCACCATTGGCGCAGATCTCGCGTGAACCGGCAGGCGCCTTGATGGCGTAGGTCACCAGGCGCTGGCCGTTGGTGACGTTATAGATGTGGATTTGCTCGTACTCGAGGATGCCGGCGCGCTCCAGCAAATCGGAGTCGATCGCGCACGATCCCTCGTATTCCAGATCGGCCGCCGTAATGGCTGCCTGATGCAATTTGCCCTTGAGCAAAGTCAGCTGCAATTCTTCCTCTCCATGACCGCCCGTGCCCGGCGAGCCCTGCCCGCGGGCCGGCGATACGTTCAGTCGATGCGTATATTATCGATCAAACGGGCCTTGCCTAGCCACCCCGCCGCCAGGATCACGCGCGGCTCCCCCGCCCTGGGCACGCCCAGAGTCCCGCCGTGGCGCACTTCGAAGTACTCCGGCTCGAAGCCCGCGGCGGCCAGCGCCGCCCGCCCATCCGCCTCGGCTTGTGCGATTTGCGCACCACCGCGCACCGCATCGCGCGCTGCGACGAGCGCACGATACAGCGCCGGAGCCTGCTCGCGCTCGTTGGCTGTCAGGTACTGGTTGCGTGATGACATAGCCAGGCCATCCGTCTCGCGCACGGTGGGCACGCCGATGATCTCGATATCGATGAACAGATCCTCGGCGAGGCGCCGGATGACCAGCAACTGCTGGTAGTCCTTTTCGCCGAACAGGGCGTATTCGGGTTGGGCGATGTTCAACAAGCGCGTGACCACGCTCGCTACGCCCGTAAAGTGCCCCGGTCTTTGCGCCCCGCAGAGCTGGTCGGTCAGCTCGGCCGGCATCTGCACACGCACCGGATTCTCCGGACCGTGCGGATACATCTCCGCGACCGTGGGGGCAAAGATGGCATCCGCGTCATGCTCGCCGGCAAGCTCACGGTCGTGTTCCAGCGTGCGCGGGTAACTCTCATAGTCCTCGCCGGGCCCGAACTGCGTCGGATTGACGAAGATGGAAACGATGACGAAATCGGCCCTCTGCCGGGCGGCATCGATCAGCGCGGCATGGCCCGCATGCAAATTGCCCATGGTCGGGACCATGGCCACGCTCGCATTGTCGCGCAGACGCATGGCACGCCAGGCGCGTACCCCGGCAACCGTCGGTATCAGTGCGGGACTACCCATGAATCAATTCTCGAATGTCGTCGGTTAATTTTAACCGTCCCGCTTCCTTGTCATTCCAGATAAACGACGCCCTGGAATTCAGGAAATCTCTCGCCAAGACGCGGAGGCCGCAAAGAAAGAAGCACCTTGGCGTGCTCTGCGTCTTGGCGAGAGTAATTCCCCTTAGCCGGCGCAGTGAGCGAAGGCGTTAAAAACGTCACCCCCCCATGAGGTCAGTCCGGCCTTCGCCGGAATGTGTGTAGAAACTAGCCGAAGGTATGTTCCGGGGCGGGATAGGTTTTGTCCTTGACCTCTTTGACGTAGTTTTCCAGGGCGGCCTGGATACTGCCGGCACCGTCCATGTAGTTCTTCGCAAAGGTCGGCTTGCGTCCGATCGTGATGTCGAGAATGTCGTACAGCACCAGGATCTGCCCATCGACATCGGGGCCGGCGCCGATCCCGATGACTGGTACCGACACGGCTTCGTGAATGCGCTTGGCCAGATCGCGCGGAATGCATTCCAGAAGGATGATGTCCGCGCCGGCCTCTTCCAGTGCCTTTGCATCTTCGACGATCCGCTTGGCTTCCTTCGGTTCACGCCCCTGAATACGGAAGCCGCTCAGTTTCTCCACCGCCTGCGGGCGCAACCCCAGGTGAGCGCACACGGGAATGCCGTTCGCCGCGAGCGCCTCGACTATCTCTGCCTGCGCGCCGGTCCCTTCGAGCTTGACCATGCGCGCACCGCCTTCCTGCATCAGGCGGCCGGCATTGCGCAGCGCCGTAGGTACATCCGTATAGCTCAGGAACGGCATGTCACCGACCAGATAGGCCCGGTTCAACCCCCGCGCTACAAGGCGTGTGTGGTACACCATGTCGTCCATGGTCACCGGCACCGTGCTCGGCTGGCCCTGCACCACCATCCCTAGGGTGTCGCCCACCAGGACCAGATCCACGCCCGCGGCATCGATGCGCCGCGCAAAGCTCGCATCGTAGGCGGTCAGGCAGGCGATCGGCTCGCCCTCGGTGCGCATCTTGTTGAGCGCCGACAAGCGCAACGGCTTGGGGGCCCCGCTGTCTCCTCCGTACACCATCACTGCGCCTCCGGGTTGAAGTAGGCACGGCTGCCGCGCATGCCTTCTATTTGTTCGAGCAGCCTCGCGTAATCCTCGTCGCCGTCGACCAGGTTCACGGCCGCGGCATTGACGATCAGCACACGCGACTGATTGTAATGATGAAAGAACTGGGTGTAGGCATCGGCCACCTGAGCCAGGTACTCACCGTTTACGCCGCGCTCGAAATTACGCCCGCGGCGCGCGATCCGCCGCTGCAATACCTCGACCGGCGCCTGCAGGTAAATCACCATATCCGGCGGCGGCACCTGCGGCTGTACCCGCCGGTACACCTCGTGATAAAGCGCGAGTTCGCTGTCGTCGAGCGTCAACTCGGCGAACAGCAAATCTTTCTCCAGCACGAAATCGGCCACCCGCGTGGGATGAAACATGTCCGGCTGCGCCATGGCTTCGAGCTTGCGCGCACGCTGGAACAGGAAAGACAACTGCGTGGGCAGCGCCGCCTCGCGCGGTTCGACGTAAAAGCGTTCCAGGAACGGATTGCTCTCTGCTTCCTCGAAAACCGTCACCGCACCCAGCGTATCGGCCAGGCGTTGAGCCAGGCTCGTCTTGCCCACCCCGATCGGGCCCTCGACGGCAATGTAGTTCGGCAGGCTCACTCGGACTCGCTCCAGGGCGTAACACCGACGGCATTGACCCCGGCGAGCAAATCGCCCGCCTTGCCGTGGCCCGGAACCTGCACGTCGGGCGCCAGCTCAGCGAGCGGCACCAGAACAAAGGCGCGCTCGTGCAGGCGCGGATGCGGCAGGGTCAGGTCGTCGGTGGTCATGCTGAGATCATCGTATAGCAACAGGTCCAGGTCCAGCGTGCGTGGCCCCCAACGTTCGCTGCGAACCCGCCCGTGATCGTTTTCCAGCGCCTGCAGGGCCATCAGCAATTCGTGCGGCAGGAGGCCGGTGTCCAGTTCGGCCACGGCGTTTGCGAAATCGGGTTGGTCCGTCACCGGGCCCCAGGGCGGGCTTCGATAAATCCGCGAGTGGCGCAGCACCCGGCAACCGGGCAGATCGTTCAATTCTTCCAGTGCGGTCTCAAGCTGCCGAACCGGATCGTCCTGGTTGCTGCCCAGGCCTATCCATGCCTCAGCCATGGCTCACCGGCGGCGCCTCTTCTTGCCGCGGCGCGGTGCCGCAAGCAGCTTGCGCCGCTCCTCGCCTTCGGCGTGCTGAACCTGGTCCCAGAACTCGACGAGTTCCGGGTCTGCATCGCCAGCCTCGGCACGCAGCTTGAGGAAATCCCAGGCGGCGCGGAAGCGCGGATGGACCAACAGGCTCTCGGCGCGCTTGCCGTGACGGAAGCGGAAGCGCGTCTGCAACTGCACGATCTCGCGCAGCGGCATGGCAAATCGTTGGGGAATACTCACGCGCTGCCGGCTTTCGCCCAGCACCACGGAGCCCGCCCGTTGGATCGCCGTGGCCTCGCCCATGTGCTCTTCCTGGTGCAGCCAGTGGGCATAGCGGCTGATCGGCGGCCACAGGAAGGCGGCGAGCAGAAAGGCGATCATCACCGGCTCGCCGGTCCTGACACGCGCATCGGTACTGGCCAGCGCCCCGCTTATAAAGTGCTCCAGGACACCTTCCTTGTCGGCATCCAGCACTTCCTGACTGAGCGGGAACAGCTCGCCGAACAGGCCATAACGGCGCAGGACCTTGAAGGTGGATTCGGCATGGCCGCCGAGGAAGAGCTTGCAAACTTCCTCGAACAGGCGGGCCGGTGGAATATCGGTGAGCAGTGGCGCCAATTCCTTCAATGGTGTCGCGGTTCCCGCGTCGATGTCGAAGCCGAGCTTGGCGGCGAAGCGCAGGGCCCGCAGCATGCGCACCGGATCCTCTCTGTAACGCGTTTCGGGATCTCCGATCAGGCGCAGCCGCCGGGCTTTCAGATCATCGAGTCCCGCCGTGAAATCCAGCACCTGGCGCTCGATAGGATCGTAATACAGGGCATTGACCGTGAAATCGCGCCGCAGGGCATCCTCGGCCAGGGTGCCGAAACTGGAATCGCGCAGGATCCGGCCCGATTCCTCGTGCACCTGGCGGGCTTCGCCGGTCTGGGCGCGGAAGGTCGTGACCTCGATGTATTCACGTCCGTGCATGACGTGAACGATGGGAAACCGGCGCCCGATCAGGCGTGCACGGCGAAACAGCTTGCGTACCGCTTCGGGGTGGGCGCTCGTTGCTACATCGAAATCCTTGGGGCGGGTATCGAGAAGCAGATCGCGCACGCCGCCGCCGACGATATAGGCCTCATGCCCCGCGTCGCGCAGCGTCTCAACGATAGAAAGCGCATGCGGATCAATGCGTTCTGCGGTCAGCCCCAGCGCGCTATCCGGAAACGCTTCGGGTTTTGTCAATGTGTTCAGTCCGTGGAACTTGCATTAGCATCTTATGTTATCATTCGCCGTTCCCGCTCCCATCGTCTAGAGGCCTAGGACGTCGCCCTCTCACGGCGAAAACCGGGGTTCGAGTCCCCGTGGGAGCGCCAATAAATACAAGTATCCAGCCTAAAAGCTGCGCCAAGGCTTTCCGACAACCCGTTGCCCGACCAACCGCCAATCGAGTTGAGCGTGACGGTTGAGGCTCTGGCGTTGTTGACCCTTCCCCGCAGAGTCTTTACATTGCCATTCAAGCCGGATAATAAACCGGCGACACGCCCCGGCCGGCCTTCGCCTTCGCTCCGCACGAGCCGCGGCCGCAGCCTGCAAGCCCGGGGCCTGTGTTGACCGTAGAGGATGAACCATCATGACGACCCGCAAGCACGGCATCGAGCTGCTGCAAAATCCCGCTCTGAACAAATCGACCGCCTTCACCCATGAAGAGCGTGAAAAGCTGGGACTCACCGGCTTGGTGCCGAACGTCAGCGAGACCGAGGACCTGCAGCTCCAGCGCGTGCTGATGCAGTTGGACAACAAGTCGACGGACCTCGACCGGTACATCTACATGGCGGGCCTGCTCGATCATGACGAGACCCTGTTTTATCGCACGGTCATGTCGGACCCGGCACGCTTCCTGCCGATCATTTACGCACCCACCATCGGCGACGCCTGCCTCAGGTACGGACACATTTTGCGCCAGCCCCGCGGCATGTACCTGTCGATGGAGCACAAGGGCCATATCGCGGACGTTCTGCGCAATTGGCCGGAAGAGGACGTGCGCGTCATTTGCGTGACCGACGGCGGACGCATCCTCGGTCTTGGCGACCTGGGCGCCAACGGCATGCCCATCCCCATCGGCAAGCTCCAACTCTATACGGCTGCCGCCGGCGTACCGCCGCAGCACCTGCTGCCGATGTATCTCGACGCGGGCACCGACAACGAGGATCTCCTCAACGATCCGCTCTACCTCGGCATGCGCAAACCTCGGCCGAAGCCCGAGGAACTCTATGCCTTCGTGGACGAATTCATGGAGGCAGTCCAGGAAGTCTTCCCGAATTGCTGCGTGCATTTCGAGGACTGGACCGGCGTGGACGCCGTGAACCTGCTCGAGCGCTACCGGGACAAATACTGCGTATACAACGACGACATCCAGGGCACGGCCGGCACCACGCTGGCGGCCATGATCAGCGCGACGCTCATGAAGGGCTCGAAGCTCACCGATGAAAAGTACCTGTTCCTGGGCGCCGGTTCCGCCGGCATCGGCCTAGCCAATCTTCTCTGTTCGACATTGGTCCAGGAAGGCATGTCGGAGGAAGAAGCCCGCTCGCACGTCTATATGTACGACGTCAACGGACTGCTCGAATCCAGCCGCGATGATTTGCTGGAATTCCAGCGCCCCTACGCGCACGACCACGCGCCGACCAAGGACTTCACGGACGCCATCGAAAGCATCGAGCCGACCACGATCATCGGGGTCAGCACCGTGGGCGGCGCCTTCGACCAACAGGTCGTCGAAAAGATGTCACAGATCAATGACCGCCCGGTCATTCTCGCGCTCTCCAACCCGACCGAGCACGCCGAGTGCACCGCCGAACAGGCCTACCGGTGGTCTAACGGAAAGGCAATCTATGCCGCGGGCGTCCAGTTCGATCCCGTGGACTTCGGCGGCAAAACCTACCGGCCCAGTCAGGCGAACAACTGCTACATCTTCCCGGCCGTGGGCATGGCGATCGTCGCCACCCAGGCCAAACGGGTCACCGACGAGATGTTCATCGAAGCGGCACGGGCGGTAGCCGACCAGATCAAGCCCGAACATCACGAGGAGGGCCTGCTATATCCGCCCCAGTCCGAAATCCTGGAGACGGAAATTCGCACCGCGGCGCGGGTAGCCAAGCTCGTATTCGACTCAGGCCTGGCGCGGGTCGAACGGCCGGAGGACATCGAGGCGTTCATTCGCAGCCACGTGTACGAGCCGCAATACCCCGACTTCACGTAAGGTTCCTGACGAAGTCTGTCCGGTACGGCTTCTTCCTTGGTCGACCGGACCGAATTCAGCCGATCGCTTCGAGCAACACCTCCACCGGATGCCGAGCCGGACGGCTTGCATAGCGTCCCACCTGGGCTCGGCACGAGAATCCGTCCACCAGGTTCCGGGCCGCTGTCGCTTCTTCCTTGAAGTGTTCCTTCCAGGACATGTCGAACAAACCACGCGACTGCTCCAGGTGAATGGCCTCGTGCCCGTAAGCGCCGGCCATCCCGCAACAGCCCGTCTGCCTGGGCGTCAAGGTGAACCCGAAGGTTTCGAAGACGCGTTGCCACTGCTTCTGCGCCTGATCACAGTTCGCCTCCTCGGTGCAATGGCTCAACAGGAAGAAGGGATCGGTGTCAGCACTTGAATTCACAGAGGGCACATTGTCCGGCACCACTTTCGACAGCCACTCCTGCAACAGCATGACGTCGTAACTGTAATCGCCGTCCGCGAAATCACGGTATTCGTAACGGAAGGTCAACACCATGGTGGGATCCAGTCCCACCATCGGCAAACCGTGATCGGCTACCTTCTGCAAGGTCGGGGCATTCTTTTGCACCACCTTCCCGAAGGTCTTGAGCATGCCCTCGACGTGGAAGGTCTTGCCGTTCTCCAGCCACGGCATGACGTAGACCTCGTAGCCAAGCTTGCGGATCAGCTGGCAGACCTTGAGCACCAGGCCGGCCTCATAGAGGCTGGTCACCCAGTCCTGCACCAGCACCACGGACTTCTCCGAGTCCGGCAAGTTGTTCAGGTCCAGCCAAGGGATCCGATGCCGCTTCAAGAGTGCCTTGAGGTTCGGACTGCTGAACAACGGCGGGTCGACAAAGCCCACGAACTTCGCCAGCGACCATTTGACCAATGCGTTGGACAGGAAGAAGTTGTTGAACCTGGGGAAACGAGCCTGGTAGTAACCCATGCGCTCGCTATAGGCCACCAGTATCTGCTTCAGAGAACGAGCATAGCGCGAATGATAGGACTCCATGAACCGGGCCCGGAATGAGGGCACGTTGATGTTCACCGGGCACTGCGATTTGCAGCCCTGGCAGCCCAGGCAACCCTCCATCGCGGCATAGACTTCGTGCGAGAAGTCATATTGCCCGCGCCGTTTCTGCAGCGCGTTGATCATCCGACTCACTGGGTTCGATGACTCACTGCCCGAACCGACGAGGCTGACCTGCCTGGCCCATTCGCGCACCAGGCTGGCGCGGCCCTTGGGCGAATGCCTGCGGTCGCGCGTGATCTTGTAGGACGGGCACATGACGTCCCGCTGGTTGTAATCGAAGCAGGCGCCATTGCCGTTACAGGTCAGCGGCAGCTCGTACTCAGATTTCAACTCGGCGCTGATCTGATTGTTTCTGGAGGCCCGGGTGTGTTCCGAACGGATATTGACCAGCTCGTCATCGCTCTCCAGAGGTATCGCGATCTTCCCGGGGTTGAGCTGGTTATGCGGGTCGCAAGTGGACTTAATCTTGCGCATCTCGCCGTAGAGCTCTTCACCGAAGAACGTCGGCACGAACTCGCTGCGGAATCCCTTGCCGTGTTCGCCCCACAACACGCCGCCGTACTTGTGAGTCAATTCTGCGACCTTTTCGATGATGTCGTAGTACTTCTGCAGGTCGCTCTCTTCCATCAGATCGAAGGCGGGACGCACGTGCAGACAGCCGACGTCGATGTGGCCGAACATGCCGTACTCGAGCCCATGGGAATCGAGTATCGAGCGGAATTCCCTCACGTACTCGGCCAGATGCTCGGGCGGCACCACAGTATCTTCCACGCCGGACACGGGCTTGCGCTTACCGGGCACCTTGCCGAGCAACCCGACGCTGCGCTTGCGCAGCTCCCATAGCGTGGCGATATCATTATCGTCGTTGACGAAGTGGTATTCGAAGCCCTTCAAGGCCTCCTTGAGTTTTTTCTCCTTGCCGGCCAGTTCCTGCTCATCGTGCGCCACGAACTCAATAAGATTGATCGCCTCGACGTTCATATCCTTGCCGTCGCCGGGCGTCAGGAACTCCTCCACAGCGTGGTAGATGATGTCGGTCTTCGCCAGGCCCAGGATGGTGCCGTCCATCGATTCGATGGCCTCGGGATCGAATTCGACCAGGCGCTTGGCGTGATCCAGGGCCTCGCTGAATGCCGGGTACAGGACGGCAAAGAGGCACTTGTGCTTCGGAATCGGCGTCAGGTGCACCTTGATCCTGGCGACATAGGCCAGGGTGCCTTCCGAGCCGGTTATCGCAAAGTTGGCATTGAACCGCTTGCCGTCCTCGGAAAACAGGTGCTGCAAGTTGTAGCCGGTCAGAAACCGATGCAGCCGGGGCAATTTATCGATCGTCTGCTTGTGCTCGCGGGCGGTTTTTTCGAGCTGCGTATAAAAACGGCCCACACTGCCGGCCAGCTTCTTCATCGCATCCAGCGAACCGGCATCGATCTCGTGCCCGGTATGGATCTCGCCATCAGGGAAGACCGCCGTGATCTCCAGCACATGCTGGCTGGTCTTGCCATACAGGCGCGAACCCTTGCCGCTGGCATCGGTGTTGACCATGCCGCCGAGCGTCGCGCGGCTGCTGGGCGAAAGCGTCGGCGCAAAGAACAGGTCGTGCTTCCTGACATAGTCGTTGAGCTGGTCAAGAACCACCCCCGGCTCGACAATCGCCCAGCCCTCTTCGGGATTCACTTCGAGGATATGGTTCATGTGCCGCGAGCAATCGATGAGGATGCCTGCGGACAGCGACTGACCGTTCGTGCCGGTTCCGCCGCCGCGCGGGGAGAAGGCAACATCGCGATATTGCTCTTGCGAGGCCAGCTTGAAAATCGCGGCAATATCATCCTGCGAACGCGGGAAAATGACAGCTTGAGGCAACACCTGATAGACGCTGTTGTCGGTGGCCACGAGCAGGCGGCTGCTCAATGCCTGGTCGATTTCACCGTGGAAATCACTGCTGTCTTTGAGGGTTTTCAGAAAATCACGGACGTTCTCGGGAACCACAGATGAGGTAGTCAGTCGTGGAATCATTCCTTGAGCACCTTTTTCAATCTTTGCCCGAGTATAGACGGCCTCGCAAAAAGCATCCCATTTCAAGCAAAAGCTGCTTGTGCGCCCCAGTATGCTTCCCGGAACCACTGATCGGCGTAACCCCTTAGAATGTCCGTATGACTTGGTCGACTAATCCCATGAAATACCTATTGTTGATACTGGCGTTGGCGTGCGCGCCCCTGGCTGCCGCCGCCTCATCCGCCGATACGAATGCTCAGAATGGCTCAGCCGTTCAATTCCTTGAAAGCAAGGGCGTGACGATCGATGCCCGCTTCAGCGTGCCCAGCGGCCTGCACGGCTATGCAGCGACCATGCCCAACGGACAACGCGGCGTCTTCTTTACCACGAGCGACGGCAAGCTGCTGATCTTTGGAAACCTGGTCGACGCGCACGGCAAGAACCTGACCCGGGAATACCTCAACGCTTACGTGCAGAAGCCAAGGAACAGGCAATATTTCTCTCATCTCGAGAAGACCCACTGGATTGCCCAAGGCTCCAAGCACCCGAAGCAGATCATCTATGCCTTTGTCGACCCCAACTGCCCGTACTGCCACCAATTCTGGGAAGCGGCCCGCAAGGCTTATTCCAAGGGGCTGCAAGTACGTTACATCGTGGTCGCGATCCTGGGTAATTCCAGCGTCAACAAGGCGGCCGCAATCCTGAGTGCGAAAGACCCCGCTGCAGCGCTGGATGAAAACGAGCGCGGCTTCAAGCATCACTCCGGTGCCATCGCCCCCGTCACCCACATGCCAAAGGGTATCCATAGCATCATTGCCGCACACGACCGGTTAATGACGAGATTCGGCTTGGACGGCACGCCCGGGCTGGTCTGGAAAGACGATGAGGGCAAAGTGCAAACCAGCAATGGTTTGCCGCCGGACCCGGCACTGCAAGAGATTTTCGGACTGAGCAACAAGAGGAAGTAATCCGTGGCGACAGGTTGGGCCAAAGACGGCGCGGTACAGGAGCAGATCGACAGCACGGTGCAAGATGCCGTGGATCGCGCGCGCCGCCAACTTGCCCATGCGGGACAAAGCCTCAGGCACTGCGAAGAATGTGGCGAAGCAATCCCCCCCAAGCGGCGTGAGCTGATTCCCGGCGTGAGATTGTGCGTGAGTTGCCAGGAAGCACGGGACAAGGACAACGCCGCCGGCCTCTATAACCGTCGCGGCAGCAAAGACAGCCAACTACGATAAACACGCTCCGGGCGCCAGAAGGCGCACGCCACGCCAATAAGTAAGACTTATCCGACACCTCGCAGCGGTGGGTAATCAATTTCGGATTCGTCTGACATCAATGTGACGAAAATCGTCATATCCTCCAATTTACTAAATACCCCCGTTCCATGAATCGGGGTTTGTGGCGGGGCGACCCGCTGACGTTTTGGAGGACTGACCATGCTAGAAATCGTCGAGGGATTCCCGGAAGGCGTAATCGCCATCGCTGCAAGACAACATGTGATTGCTACAGATTACGACAACGCCTTACTACCTCTTGTCGAAGAGGCGCTCGAGACGCGCCGCAAGATTCGGCTGTACTACGAGCTGGATAAGGAATTTTCCGGCGTGGACGCAGGCAGCATATTCAAGTACCTGAGCAGTTGGGCCCGGTACCTGCACCGTTGGGAACGGATTGCAGTCGTCACCAGTTCCGTATGGGTGTTAATGGGGATGAGCATATTCCGGCTACTGATGCCTCACCGGTTCCGGATATTCACGAGTCGCCATGCAGAGGATGCCCGCGGCTGGATCACGGCGGCAAACCCGGCCTGAACCCGGAGCGTGCCGGCGCACACCGCGTCGGCACGCTCCATTACTGCTCTCTTCCGGATCTTCAATAACGTTCACCACCAGGTTTACCTGCGGCGGGAAGCTTTTCAAGCCTTCTTGCCCGCTTTCGGTTCCGAGACGTGGTCGATATCGACCAGATTCCAGGGCATGCCCCGGTTACGGTAGAGCCGTTTCCTTTTCAACGGGTAATCGCCGACGTCATGAGACAGGCGCTGGCCGACCACGATGCATTTGAGCGTTTCGCGACCGGTGTTTCTCAGTTGATGTGCCTCACCGCCTGCGCGATAGCCAATAAAATCGCCGCTCTTGACGCGATGCTTCTCGTTGCCGATCGTTGCCTCGGCCTCGCCTTCGAGAATGTACACGCATTCATCCTCGTAGTGATGCACATGCGTCTCGGTCGATTCGTGCCCCGGTGCCACTTCGATGATGTGAAACCCCAGCCCGGTCAAACCGGTCAAGTCGCCAAGCGACTTGTTGACACGCTGCGCATTCTCGTTCAGGAAATGCGTCTTCGCGAGGCCTTCAAGAGCTTCGATCTCCTCACGCGTGACGATATATCTGTCCATTACCTCCACCTCCGGTACCACTGCATGACTCATTGGCTGTACGGCCTGGTGTTTATGCGCTATTTTAGGTCGCAGTGCCCAGGAAACCTGGCAATGTATCCCAAGCCCGCCGCTACCGGCGCTATCGAATTCCCAATATCCCCCGCATGCGCTTACCCCGTTGACGGCGCTAGCCTCATGCAAGCAGGAGACCCCTTATGAGTCAAAAGGTCGCCGACGTGATCGTCGAAACCCTGGAACAAGCCGGCGTCAAACGCTGCTATGGCGTGCCCGGAGATACGCTTAATTACATCACCGACTCCATCCATCGCAGCGGCATTCGCTGGGTGCACATGCGGCACGAGGAAGCCGGCGGCTTCGCGGCGGGGGCGGACGCCCTGCTCACCGGCGAACTCGCGGCCTGCGCCGGCTCCTGCGGACCGGGCAGCCTGCATTTCATTAACGGCCTGTTCGAGAGCCACCGCAACCGGGCGCCGGTGGTGCTGATCGCCAGCCAGATCGTGCGTGACGAACTGGGCTTCGACTTCCCGCAGGAAGTCGACTTCCGCTCCGTTTACGAGAGCTGCAGCGTCTACTGCGACGAAATCCGCACACCGTCCCAGGCACGGCGCTGCACCGCCATGGCGGCCCAGGCGGCGCTGACCAAGCGTGGCGTTGCCGTCCTGATCGTACCGGCCGACGTATCGCAGGCGAAGGCTCCCGACGAGCCGCATTTCGCCGTACACCACACCGCTCCGGTCACCCGTCCGTCGGACGAGGAACTGCAGCGCATTGCCGACTTGGTGAACCAGGGCAAGCGCATCGCGATCTATGGCGGTTCGGGCTGTGAGCACGCGCACGACGCGGTGGTCGAGCTGGCAAAGAAGCTCAAGGCGCCGGTCGCACGCACGTCGCGCGCCAAGGATTTCCTGGGCCATGACAACCCGAACGACGTCGGCATGACCGGCATCTTCGGCTCAGAGGCCGGCTATCGCGCCTTGATGCATTGCGACACGCTGCTGCTGCTCGGCTGCGACTTCGCCTGGCGGCAGTTCTATCCGTCACATGCGAAGATCGTCCAGATCGACATCGACGGCACACATCTGGGACGCCGCCATCCCATCGACATCGGCGCGGTCGGCGACATCGGGCCTACCCTTGCCGCGCTTGCCCCGCTAGTCAAGGAGCGCACGGATAGCGCTTTCCTTGACGAGTGCCTTGAGCATCACAAGAAGGCGGTCGCCGCCCAGAACAAACACGCCAAGGCCGGCAAGGGTCCGATTCACCCGCAGTACGTGGCCGATACCATCGGGCGTCATGCGGACGAAGATGCGATTTTCGTTGCGGACGTCGGCTCGGCCATGGTGTGGGCCCTGCGGCACATCCCGGCCAACGGCAAAAACCGTACGTTGAGCTCCCTCACCCACGGCACGATGGCCAACGCCATGCCGCAGGCGCTCGGCGCGAAGGCGGCCTTCCCAAACCGGCAAGTAATCTCGATGTCCGGCGACGGCGGCCTGTCGATGATGCTGGGCGACCTGCTGACCTGTGTCCAGGAAGACCTGCCGATCAAGATCTGCGTCTTCGACAACGGCGCGCTCGATTTTGTCGAGCTGGAAATGAAAGTCGAGGGCTTGGTGAACCGTTACACCGATCTCAAGAACCCGGACTTCAGCAAGGTTGCCGAAGCGATCGGCTTCTGGGGACGCCGTGTCGAAAGTGCCGGCGACCTCGAGGACGCGGTCAAGGCCTGGCTCGCCGAGCCGGGCCCGGCCCTGCTCGATGTCGTCACCTCCCGCTTCGAGCTGGTCATGCCGGCCAAGATCCAGCCCAAGATGGCCTTCGGCACGGCCCTCTACTCCGCCAAGGCCCTGATCGACGGCCACAGCATGGACGTCATCCACATGGTGGAAGACAATCTGCGCAAATAAGGATTAATGCAATAAGCCGCGGGGCCAGGCCCAGGGCTTGGCCCCGTTTTTATTTTTCCGGCGCCAATATCGCCCAGCGCTCGTGATCGCGCCACTCGCCGCCGACCTTCAGGTAGCGCGGCGAATAGCCTTCCTTGGTAAACCCCAGGGACCGGACGAGCGCAATCGACGCCTCGTTGCCCGGCTGGATGTTGGCCTCCAACCGATGAAGCGCCAGTTCCTTGAAGGCGTGGCTGATAACCGTCTTCAAGCCTTCGTGCATAAAACCCCGCCTCTCGTGCCCCGCGAAAACGTAATACGACAAGTAGCCGCTGCAGAACGGCCCCATGACGATATTCGTGATGTTGACCACCCCGGCGATTTCGTCCGTATCTGACCGGCAAACCAGAAACTCGTGACTGCCCGGCTGCTCCATGCGTTCCAGGTAAGCACGGAAAGCCTCGGACGAATCCGGCGGCGACACCCAGGGGGCATGAACAGCACGGCTTCTCCTGACGGCCTCGATGAACGCTGCC
>Ga0307440_1000860_pt1 | contig 14972 bp, 12 predicted proteins | sample SalMarWE160410MG_FD_202150 | JGI IMG/M metagenome (GOLD analysis project Ga0307440, IMG submission 202150) | Salt marsh sediment microbial communities from the Plum Island Ecosystem LTER, Massachusetts, United States - WE1604-10 | ecosystem: Environmental > Aquatic > Marine > Intertidal zone >... | reverse complement strand
TCTTCTCCATCGGCATCCTGGTGGACGACGCCATCGTGGTGGTGGAGAACATCTACCGGCGTTGGCTGGAGGAGGGGCGTACGGACGACGAGACCGCCGTCGATGCCGTGCGCGAAGTGGGCAACCCCACCATCCTCGCCACCTTCACGGTCATCGCGGCCCTGCTGCCCATGGGCTTCGTCAGCGGCATGATGGGGCCCTATATGATGCCGATCCCGGCCCTTGGGTCGGTGGCGATGGGCATCTCCCTGTTCGCCGCCTTCGTGTTTACCCCCTATCTCGCCATATCCAAGTGGCTGAGACCCTCCATGCACTATCTGGAGACGGCGGAGACGCGTGAGCATCGGCAGGCGGAGAAGGTCGAGAAGCTCTTCCGCAACATCCTCACCCCTCTCATCGAGAGCAAACACAAGCGGCGCCTGTTCCGGCTCGCCATGTGGGGATCTTTTGCGTTTGCCTGCTCCTTCTTCTACTTCAAATGGGTGGCGGTCAAGATGCTGCCCCTCGATAACAAACCGGAGTTTTCGGTCGTCCTCAATATGCGGGACGGCACGGCCCTGCCGGTGACGGCCAACCTGGCTCACCGGATGGCCGAGAAGCTGCGTACGATGCCCGAGGTGACGGCGATTCAGGTTTACGCAGGTACCGCCCGCCCCTTCGATTTCAACGGCATGGTGCGCCACTACTACCTGCGCTCCGACCCGTGGCAGGGTGAGATCCAGGTACAGCTGACGGACAAGAGCGAACGCCACCGGACGAGCCATGAGATCGCGGTCGAGGCCCGCAAGATGCTCAAGAAAATCATCGAGGGGACAGGGGCAAGGATGGCCGTCGTAGAGATGCCTCCTGGTCCGCCCGTTCTGGAGTCGGTGGTCGCCGAGATCCATGGGCCGTCACCCGAGGTGCGCCGTCAGTTCACTCGGGACATGACTCAGCTTTTCCGCCAGGCCGAGAGCACGCGTGATGTGGATAACTACCTGCGGGATGCCTACGATTACTGGCGCTTTGACGTCGACACGGAGAAGGCAGTGCGTCGTGGGATCTCGGTCGATGCCATCAATCGAAACCTATCGATGGCGCTGGGGGGCTCCCCTATTGGCGACGTCAAGCAGCAGGCGGGTCATGAGCCCGTCCAGATCGTCGTTCAGGTCCCGCTGGCCGAGCGCTCCCAGATTGACAGTCTTGGGGACCTCCCAATTCAGTCCAACGGCGGCTTCACTGTCCCGTTGCGCGAGCTGGGGGTCTTCAGGAAGGTGCCGGAGGAGGACATCATCTACCGCAAGGACCTGCGGGCTTTGGAATATGTGGTATCCGACGTGGGCGGCCGGCTCGCGGCCCCCGTCTATGCGATGTTCCAGATCCAGGACGAGATCAACAACTCGGGCTATCGAGCACCAGACGGGGTCGTTCCCCAGGCGGACTGGATAGGACCGCCTCCGTCCGACCGCCAGTCCGCCTGGGAGTGGGGCGGTGAATGGACCGTCACCTATGAGACTTTCCGGGACATGGGCGCTGCCTTCATGGTCGCCTTGGTGCTGATCTATATACTGGTTGTCTGGGAGTTCGGGAACTTCCGGATTCCCCTGGTGATCATGGCTCCCATCCCGTTGACCTTGCTGGGGATCATCCCGGCACACTTCATCATGTTCCGCCTGGGGCTGGGCGGTGAGTTCACCGCGACGTCCATGATTGGCTGGATCGCCCTGGCTGGGATCATCGTACGCAACTCGATCCTGCTGGTGGACTTCTCGATCCACGAGGTCCAAAAGGGGGTACCGGTTGCGGAGGCGGTGATTCGGGCGTGCAAGACCCGTACTCGACCAATTCTGATCACCGCGTTGGCTTTGGTCGCTGGCTCGAGCGTCATCTTCACCGATCCGATCTTCCAGGGGATGGCGATCTCCTTGGCGTCCGGCGTGCTGGTCTCGACGGTGCTTACGCTGATCGTTATCCCCCTGGGTTGCGTTGCCGCCAGCAGGGATCTGTGCGAAGTGGCGGTCGCCAGTGCGCCGCCGGGGATGAATGTACCCTGCACGATCGAAGAAACGGAGAAGGCGCAACAGCTGCAGGAAGCCAAGCGGAAGCGCCCCGCACGCCTTGGGGTGGTCTGGGGTTACACGGTAGAAGCCCTGAGCATGGTGTTCTATCTCGTGCGCGGGATCTTTCTGTTGCTGTTTGATGCCTTCAAAAAGCTGGGCCGGACCAAGAAGCCCACCAAGCCGGCTCCGGCGCGCGCTCAGCCGGCGGAAGCCCCCAAGGCTCGTGGTGGCGACGGCGGTACGCCCTCGGGGGCGGTTGGTTCTCCTCCCATTGCCGGGGCGCCTCCCTTGAGTGGGCAGGTGACCGGCGAGGCGGCGAGGCCAGCTACAGCGGCTGAGACGCCATCTACCTCTGCCACTTCAGCCGCAGTGACAGAGGCGCCCGATGCCCTTCACGAAGAGGCTGGCGGTAGCGGCCCACTTTCTGCTGAGGTTCCCTCCCAGTCATCGGCGACTACCGAAGGCTTGCACCTTCGCGGTGCGGACGCCCGTCCCTCGTCTGAGGAGCGTCCACCGGCCCCGCTGCGGGGCGTGCCGACGCAGGGGCGGCCAGCGACCAGTGGTGATGGCTCGGCCAGGAAGAGGAGCAAACCTAAGCCGGAAAGAAAAGGGGGATCCACGGCGCAGTCGGCTGGAAAGGGTGGCGGGGCTAAGTCGTCTCTCGTCCAGAAGAAGGCGGTGCGACGGGGGATCCGCCTGAAGGCGGACGAGGGCGAGGGCCCGAGCTTTGATTGACGGCCGGGTGGAGTGGCTGGGGGACCGGGCCCTATCGGACGGAAGGCACGGAGGTGGGCGGCTCGGGGACGCGAACGGCTGCGCCTTGGGAACGCGTCGTGTGGACAGAGGGGCAAGGCCGCAACACGCGGTGGTGCGCAGCATTGATGAAACTTACTTTTCTCGTGGTCGCAGGCATCGTTGCTCCTTTGGTTTCGGTGGCGAATCCGGTAATCTCTGAAGACAGCGGCTATTACGGGCCGTACGATAAGAGTCGCGGCGCTTACACTGGCGGCCAGAACGTCGACCCTGCCGGAGACCGCCCGTATGGGGGATACGGGCGCGGGCTCGGGGACCGTCGCGCCGAAGGGAGGGCAGAGCCTCCTCGTCTAGGTCCTCCCCCGGGGGCTTGGGAAGGGGCGTCTGATCCCTATAACGGCAGCCTGGGGAATCAAGGCCGAAGGCCATATTCGCCTCAGTCGGGTGATTGGGCGCCTTCCCGTTATGCAGGGCCGGAATGGGGTGGTGACTATGCTCCACCCGCCGCTGACCGGGTCGATGACTCCTACCAGCGCCAGCGCAGTGATCCCCGTGGTAATCAACCGTATGCATATGGCCGTCGCCCTGATAAGCGTGGGGACGGGTACCCCTATCCGAGATACCGCGGCGATGGTCGAGACGGATTGAGTGCTCGTTCCGGACCGTCTTATCGGTTTCGGGGTGGGCCGGAGGAGCCTGACCTTCCCGCAGTCCGGTGGGGCGGTTACCGATTCCGCCCGTTGACGGATGCCGAGGTCCAGCGGCTGCGATCCAGCCCGGACGAGGTGCCTGCCCCTTACGGATGGCCGGCTGGGTTAGCTGAACCGCCCGGGCTTGGTGGTTCGGAAGGGGCGTACGGTTACCAGCCGGATGGTTGGTTCGGACGTTAGACGAGGACGCCGCGGCGCCCGTAGCTGTTGTCAAGGGTGACCCCGCCTGCAGGGGTTCGTGCGGGAGTCGGCGCGAAACGTACTTGGACGGGCCAACTCCTGCACCCCGGTCGGGGAAGGCCGAGCGGCATCCTTCTGGCGGCGATTCCCCCTTGTCTGCCATCCAGGCAAACTCGCCCTCCCATCTGGGATGGATACAATTAGCGCCCCTCTGAGAGGCAGCTTACTGACGTTGTGACCGTAACGAGGTTGTGACCCTATGAATCGAGTGCGATTTGCGTTCTGCGGCTTGGTCGCCTTGGGCGTGGCTGCGACAGACCCTTCCCTCGCGCAGACCGTGCCACCGCAATTCTCGGCCGAGCTCGTTCAGCAGGGGCCGAACGGCGAGACGTCGACGAGCAAGATGTACGTGGGCGACGAGCGCACACGCATCGAAATGTCTCGGCAGGGGCAGGACGTGATTCGTATTACCGATCAGAAGCGGCATGTGGAATGGATTCTCTTCCCACAGCAGCACAAGTACATGGAGCACCAGCTTCCGCCGGGTCCTCCCGAGCATCCCGGTGCCACCCGGCCGTCGCCAGCGGCGGACCCGTGCGCGGGCATGCCGGGAATGACTTGCCACAAGCTTGGCGACGAGACCATTAACGGTCGAGCGGCGGCCAAGTGGGAGATGGAAATGACCCGTGAGGGAAAGACCATGAAGAGCACCCAGTGGATCGACAAAGAGCGCGGGGTCCCGCTGCGTCAGAAACTTCCGAATGGACAGACCGTTGATCTCACGTATATTGGGCCGGACACGCTGGACGGGCGTAAGGTCGAGAAATGGGACATGGTGACCACGGTACCGAATCGACCCCCTATGCATGCCTTCCAATGGTATAACCCCACCCTCAACCTCGTCATCCGGCAGGAGTTTCCCGGCGGCTTCTCGACGGAGCTGAAGAATATTGAGGTGGGAAGGCAGCCTGACCACCTCTTCAGCATTCCCGCAGGGTATGAGCGAATCTCTGCGCTTGGCGGTATGCCAGGTGGTCTGGGAAGCGAGCCGGAGTCTTCCGGAGAATAGGGGAAGACAGCCTTGTGCGGCGGCGGTCCATCCGCACTGTAGTTACGGACACTTATGATAACCATAATCGGGAGCCTGAAAGGCGGGTCCGGCAAGAGCACGGTGACCTTTAACCTGGGGGTGTGGCTTGCCATGGCCGACGTCAACGTCGAGCTGATCGATGCCGATCCGCAAGCGACGCTGACGGATGTCGTCGACGTCCGTATGGAGGAAGGGTTCGACCCGCCTCTGCGATTGGGAGACAAGTCCGCTCTCACCCCCGAGCATCTGAGCGGGGCAGACGAAATCCTGATCGACGTCGGAACATCCGACATGGACTCCATGCGACGCGCGCTGCAACTCTGCGATCGAGTTGTCGTGCCCGTCCCGCCTTCTCAGGCGGATATCTGGTCCACCCAGCGCTACATCCATCTGGTGGAGTCCACACAGCGGGATAAACCGCCTGAAATCCTGGGATTCATAAACCGCGGGGATACACACCACGCCGTGCGGGAGACCAACGAGGCGGCCGCCGCCCTCGTCTCCCTGCAGGGGATCCGTTTCATAAAGCCCCGGCTGTCCCAACGAACCGTCTTTCGGCGTTCCTTCAGTGAGGGTCTTGCGGTATTCGAGCTGGAGCCCCGCGGGAAGGGAGCAAAGGAGTTCTTCTCCCTCGCCGCGGCCCTCTACCCAAATCTCGTAAGCTGACCTGACTCGGAGACCTAGACCGCGCCACCTTGGCACGTGGCCGTCGTTTCGGGTCCGTTTGTCAAGACTGTATCCTTGAAGGGAGCCAGCGCCCGTCGGAACGTCTCCTCGGTTCCTTGTGAACCGGAGGATGTGTGTTAAGCTTTTGTGATTGACTAGTCTGCAACGACGGGCTTGACACCTATGGCGCAAAATGAAGACCAGCCCGACGGGGCTGGCCAGGGAACCGGCCCCCAGTCGTCAGCGGCGTCCGAACGGGAAAACAACGCTCAGATCAACGCGTACGCCATCGACAGGCTTTCGCAGGCGTTCGAGAGCAGCGCCAAGCGCTGGGAGCTCATTGTCTATCCCTCCCTCTTCGCTTTCATCATCTTGGCTGCTTACGGCTTCTATCTTGTCTTCAGCCTGGCGAAGGACATCCATTACCTGGCCATCAGCGTCGACTCGAACATGACGGTTCTGGCAAGCAACATGCAGTCAATCTCGGACAATATGGGGCAGATCAGTGCCAATGTGCGTACAATGTCCGTTTCGGTGGACTCGATGTCCCGCGATGTGAGCACCCTTGAGCCCATGCTGACCAGCATGGAGACCATGGACAGGGCGATTCAGTCCATGACCTTCACGACCGCGCATATGGGCACCGACATGTCGCTTATGAACCGTAACATCGGTCGTCCCATGAGCTTCATGAATTATTTCATGCCCTGGTGATCCGGATCGGCGGTAGCTAGCGGTGCGATGTCCGCTCCTTGGGTCCGGATGGGGAACACCTGAACCAGGGCGCGGGTAGTTCTGCTGCACACGGGCTCGGGAGAGCCAAATATAGGCAGCGGGGTGCCGGGCATGGACGAAACGAAGATCGGCGGCGTTCGGCTTGTGGTTGCGGTATCGTCCCGGGCGCTCTTCGATCTAAGCCTCTCCCACGAGGTCTTCGAAACGGAGGGGGTCGCGGCCTACTGCCGTTACCAGGTTGCCCGCGAGAACGATCTCCTGCACCAAGGGGTCGCGTTTCCACTGGCGCGGAAGCTTCTCGCCCTTAACGAGAGGTTGGGGGAAGGTGGTCAGGTGGAGTTAATCCTCCTGTCCCGCAACAGCTCGGACACGGGCCTTCGCGTGTTCAACTCGATTCGGCACTACGGGCTGGACATTAACCGCGCGGTGTTCACCAGCGGCTCAAGTCCTTATCGCTACGTGTCCGCCTTTGGGGCGCATCTTTTTCTTTCAGCCGATCCGAGGGACGTCCGCATGGCGTTGCGCGCGGGCTGTGCCGCGGCAACCATCCTGCCGCTGCAACAACGTCCGGTGGCATCTGACGAAGGGCAGGAGCTTCGCATCGCCTTTGACGGTGATGCAGTGCTGTTCTCGGATGAGGCTGAGCAGGTGTACCGAAGACATGGACTGACGGTCTTTAACGCTGCAGAGATGGCGGCAGCTCACCAGCCACTGCGCGATGGGCCCTTCAAGGATTTCCTGGTCGCTGTGCACCAGATTCAGAGCCTGTTCCCCCCTGAGGATTCGCCGCTGCGAACCGCGCTGATTACATCGCGCGGTGCTCCCTCTCATGAGCGGGTCATTCGGACGCTGCGCACTTGGGGCATCCGAATCGATGAGTCGCTGTTTCTATCCGGGTTGGAGAAGGGCCCTTTCCTGCAGGCATTCAACGCGGACATCTTTTTTGACGACCAAGAGACACATTGCGAGGCCGCGCGCCTATTGGTCACCACCGGCCACGTACCCCACGGTATCGCCAACGAGGGTTAGCGGTTGGTTACGGGTGCCCGGAGAGGGCCGGCTGTCAATGAGCTCTCTATGGCGGGCGGGGCCGGCGTGTCGTGCTTGCTCAAGATGATCGTCCCGAACCCTGCAGGTCGATGGTGTCGGTCGGCTTCTGAAGGAAGTTTCCCTGCACGTAATCGACACCGGCGGTCCACAGGAGTGTCAAAGAGCGCGCGTCCTCGACACCCGTCACCACCGTCTTGGCCCCCGCGTCCCTCACCATCTTTGTGAGGTCGAGGAGTCGCCGGTGCTTCTGGGTGTCGTCGGCTAGGCCCTGTCCCAGCTCCGGCGCGAACTTTACGAAATGGACTTTGAGTCCTTTCAGGAGCATTTCCGGATTTGGGACCAACCCAAATCGATTGAGGGCCAGCCTGCATTTGACCTTGCTTAGCCCCTCCATCAGCTTGCGTAGGATGGCGGACTGGCGCCGCGCATGCTCTTCAATAATCTGGAATGTCAGCCAGTTTCCGTGTGCCTGGAACTCCCGCAGATAGTCGCACACCCAGATTAGCAGCTTGTCCTCACGCAACGTCTCCTCCGAGATGTTGATGAAGAAGTTGATCTTGTGCAGCTGCTCACGCCGAGCGGCGACCTCCGCAACCGCGTGACGGACAACCCAGTGGTCGATAGCAACCATGCGGCCGGACTGAATTGCCTCTGGCAGAAATTCCTTCGCCTCGCGCACGGTCTGATTCTCGTCCCTCAACCGCAGCAGCACGCTGTAATTCTCCTGGCTATCCCCCTTCAAGCTGACGATCGGCTGATAGAAAAGCTCGAATCCGTCACCCTGCAAGGCACGATCGATCTGCGCCGTTAACAGCGGCTCGACCGGCTCTTCGCCGTCCCCCCCCGGACTGCCAGCCACTTGCGCAGCCTTGGATGGCTTAGGGCCTTGCTGTGCCTCCAGCGCTGCCATTAGGTAGTAACGATGTATGGTGTCCAGTACATTCGCGGCCGAGTCTGAGCCAGGCTCTGCGAGCATCAGTCCGGTGTGGATCGCGCCGGTCGGGCCGGCGGAAGGCAGCGGAGACCGGATCCTGAAACAGATCTGAGCCGCAAGGTCCGACGCCTCGCGCTGCTGGATGTTGTCAACCAACAGGGCGAAGCCGGCGTCGCCGAGCCGGGCGAGAAAAGAGTCCTCCGGCATCAACTCCCGCAGCGCGGCCCCGAGCTCGGCGACTGCTTCAAGCGCGGCACTGAGCCCCTCGGTGCGAGCCAGCTCATCGAAGCCGGTCATGCCGATATAGATGGTCGCGACTGGTACAGACTTCCCGTTGGGTGGTTCGAGGCGCTTGGCCAGCTCCTCCATCAGGGCCGTACGGCTCGGTAGACCTGTGTCCGAGTCAAGACGGTTGGCCGAAGCGCCTCGGAGCCCATGGTGTTTCTCGCTGGTGATCACCTGCAGGCACGGCTCGCCCTCCAGATTCGACCTGGAGATTCGCATCGTGGCCCGAAAGCGGACGCCGTCGGCTCGAATGCATTCAGTATTGAATTCTTCCGTCTCACTCTCTGCCAGCTGATCGAGTGCGCGCAGCGAGCGCCGCGCCTCGCCCTGCTTGTCTGGAGCGATCAGGTCCAGCAGAGGAAAGCCATCGAGCTCATCGCTCGCCTCAAACCGAAAAAGCTGCGCATAGGCGGGATTTACCGCGAGATGCACGCCTTCTCGAATGTAGGCGATGGCTTCAGTCGACGACTGAAGCAGCTCGGTCACCCTGTCCTCGCATTGGCGAAGTTGCCCCCGCAGGCCCTCTTCCGCGCGGCGATGCCCGAGATCGGACAGCTCGCGTGCCACCACAAGCAGGAGATGCTCGTCGTCGCCTACCTGCGTCACGTCCCGGGCGCCGGAACGCATGGCGCTGATGAGAGTTGCAGATTCCGTGTCCTCCCTGGCAACGATGAGCAAAGGCACGTCCGCCTCGACCTGTCGGTAATATTCCATGCATCTAGCAAGGTCAATGGCGGGGTCGTATTCGCAGCAGATGATGAGGTCGAAGGTAGGTGGGTTACCTAGTTTCTGGAGCTGTGCCAAGTCATCGGTGACGGTGCCCCGCACGGGGAGCCCACCGGTGCGCAAAGAGGTGACGTGGGCTTCACCCTGTTCCTGACGGGAGGTGAGCAGGAGGAGATTCATCGTCGCGGAGACAGAATCCATCTGGCCTAGCAAGAAGTTGTGTGAGTTTCCCGAGAGAGGCGTCGTGCTCAACGGATTATCAATTGTCCGCGCGCGTTGCACCAGCGCATTGGTTAGCAGACTGGGGTTTTGTACGCAAATCCGGCTTGTTCTCTAACGAGCCGTGGCACGAGGTATCCGGGCAAGGACGTACGCAGCCCATTGATGATTCGCGCCGCCTCCGTGGACGCAACTTCGAAATGCGCAGCTCCCTTAACCCTGTCGAGAAGGTGCAGATAATAAGGAAGCGCGCCGTTGGCGAAGAGTGTTTCGCTTAGCTCGCAGAGGATCGCCGTCCGGTCGTTTACTCCTTTCAGGAGCACGCTCTGGTTCAATAGGGCAATGCCCGCGGCCCCGAGCCGGCGGAGCGCAGCGGCTGCGGCTGCGCCAAGCTCACGGGGGTGGTTGGCATGGATCACCATGACCACCTTTGGGCGGATACCGGCGAGCAGTTCGCACAGCCCGGGGGTAACCCGGGATGGGAGGACCACCGGGAGTCGGGTATGGATGCGCACCCGCCTGACGTGTGCAATGCCCGAAATCTGCTCAACGAGGTTCTTGAGTGGCTTATCGTCAAGTATCAGGGGGTCGCCCCCGCTCAGGATGACCTCTTCCATGGTTTCATCTCGGCGGATAAAGGCCAAGGCGCCAGAGGCTGCGGTGGCGGTGTTTTCTTCCTTATAGGGAAAGTGTCGCCGGAAGCAATAGCGGCAGTGGATGGCGCAGGCGCTCGTGACCAGGAGCAGGGCCCTGCCCCGATATTTCTGCAGCAGGCTTGGCGCCCTTTTTGCCGCCCCGTCCCCCACCGGATCGTTGGAAAACCCTGGCTGCTCGACCGATTCCTCGGCGGTTGGAAGTACCTGCCGCAGCAAGGGATCACAGGGGTTGCCTGGCTCCATCAGCGCCGCGTAGGGTCGCGGAACCAGCATCCGCAGCCCAGCTTCGGGGGGGAAGGCGTCTATTGAGAGCGTCTTGTCCAGACCCAAGTCGGCGAGGAGCTCGCGGGGGCGTCGGTAGGCCTCGGCCAGCTCCTGTTTCCACGTAGGAATCTGACAGGGCGGAGCGGTTCGCGCTAACATTTCGTGTTTGACTTCCATCCAGCTAAGAGGGCGGCATGGCAAATTACACCACGAGCGAGTTCCGGGGTGGCCTGAAGATCATGCTCGACGGGGATCCTTACCTGATCGTAGAGAACGAGTTCGTCAAGCCGGGGAAGGGCCAAGCATTTAATCGCGTCAAGGTGCGTAATCTCAAGACAGCGCGGGTCGTGGAGAAGACCTTCAAGTCCGGCGACTCGGTTGAGGCCGCGGATGTTCACGATACTCAGATGCAGTATCTGTATAACGACGGCGAGCTTTGGCACTTCATGGACCAGGAGACCTTTGAGCAGATCACGGCGGATGCAGCTGCGGTCGGGGAGGCGGCCAAGTGGATCAAGGAGCAGGACGTTTGTAACGTGACCCTTTGGAACGGCTCTCCCCTCAGCGTGGAGCCCCCAAACTTCGTTGTTCTCTCGATCACGGAGACGGATCCCGGCGTCCGCGGCGATACCTCCGGGGGGGGCGGTAAGCCGGCGACCCTGGAGACGGGGGCGGTGGTTCGGGTGCCTTTGTTCGTGCAGACGGGCGAGCTTGTCAAGGTCGATACCCGTTCCGGGGAGTATGTTTCCCGCGCCAAGGAAGAGTGAGCTACACGGTTTGGGGGCCTACCGCATCCCTTGAGACACTGAGGGCGCGGGCAGACCTCTTGAGCGTGGCTCGTGCCTTTCTTGCAGCGGCTGGCGTGATGGAGGTCGAGACTCCGATCGCCTGCCGGGCCGCCACCACAGACCCTGCCATCGAGAGCCTGTCCACCACCTGGATCGGGTGCGGGCGAGCTGCACTTCCGCTCTACCTCCACACCTCTCCGGAGCTGGCGATGAAGCGCTTGCTTGCCGCCGGGAGCGGGCCTATCTACCAGATCTGCAAGGTCTTCCGAGACCGCGAGCGGGGCCGCCTCCACCATCCCGAGTTCACCCTTTTGGAGTGGTACCGACCAGGCTGGGGCTATCGGCAGCTGATGGCTGAGGTCGCCGAATTCATACGTTCCAGCCTCGGGCAGCCTGGCCTCGGGATGGAGATCCTCACCTATCGCGAGCTTTTTGAGCGGGGGTTGGCCCTGGACCCCTGGGAGGCGGATCTGGGGGATCTCCGCCACTGTGCGCTGGTACAGGGCATTGCCGGGGTGGAGGAGCTGCAGCTGGGGCGCGACGGCTGGCTGGATCTGCTGCTCACACATTCCTTAGAGGCGGGGCTCGGTATCGGGCGCCTCACCTTCGTTTGCGACTATCCCCCGAGCCAGGCCGCCTTGGCCCACGTGCGCGAGGGGCCATTCCCGGTCGCCGAGAGGTTTGAGCTTTACCTCGAGGGAATGGAGCTTGCGAACGGTTTCCAGGAGCTGACCGACCCGGAGGAACAGCGGAGGCGCTTCCGTCGGGACCTTGAGCGGCGCCGCTGCGCCGGTGTCACGCCCCCTCCGGCAGACGAGGCATTCTTGGCTGCCCTGGATGCGGGGCTGCCGGAAGCATCCGGGGTTGCCGTGGGGATCGATCGGTTGCTCATGGTGTTGACCGGGACCCGACACATCGACGAGGTGCTGGCCTTTCCCGTCGAGCGGGCCTAACCGGTCATGGCCCCAGCACCATGCCAGAAATTGTAAGGCGCTGCTGCCATGACCGTTTCCCTCACCACCCCGCGGGGCAGGAGACTGAACTTAAAGGTAAGAGCAACCGAGCGAGGAGGTGAGCTATGAAGCTCGGAAGACACCTACTCTTATCCGCAATCGAGCCTTTGCCCTAGGTGCCTGGCAGAAGAGGGGTGGTAGCACCTTGTTCGGAGTGCTCGGGTGCATGGAACCAATTCAGCTTCTCCCGCAGTTTGACCACCTCCCCGACGATGATCAAGGTGGGTGGTTTGGGGTGCTCATGCTCCATGCGCTCCAAGATGGTGCCGAGCGTCCCCGTGTGGACCTTTTGCATGTGGGTCGTGCCCTGCTCGACGAGGGCGATCGGCATGCTTGCCGGTACGCCATGGGATATCAGCTTGTCGACGATGATGGGGAGACCCAGCATGCCCATGTAAAAGACGATCGTCTGGGCGGGCTGCGCGAGCCGTCCCCAGTCGAGGTTCATGCTGCCGTCCTTCAGATGCCCGGTAACAAAGGTGACAGACTGCGCGCAGTCCCGGTGGGTGAGGGGGATTCCTGAGTAGGCGGCGCAGCCGGATGCGGCCGTGATTCCCGGGACCACCTGGAAGGGGATGCCTTCGGCGGCCAGCGTGTCGATCTCCTCGCCGCCCCGACCGAAGATGAAGGGGTCTCCCCCTTTGAGCCGGAGTACCCGGTGCCCGTCTTTAGCCAAGTCCGCCAGCAGGCGGTTGATCTGCTCCTGGCGCATCACGTGGTTGTTGCGCTCCTTGCCGACGTAAATCCGCCTGGCGTCCCGGCGTACCATGTCGAGAATCGGCTTGGCGACCAGACGGTCGTAAACCACCACATCGGCCTGCTGCATCAGTCGCAGGGCGCGAAAGGTGAGGAGGTCGGGATCTCCCGGCCCGGCGCCCACCAGGTACACCTCACCGAGGTCTCCCGAGGGGGCGGGGCTTGCAAGCTCGCGCTCCATGGCCGCGTCGGCCTCCGAAAGATGTCCCGAGAACACCCGTTCGGCGACGCCACTCTGGAGGACGCGATCCCAGAAACGGCGCCTGTCGCGCTGTTCCGCGAATCTTGCCTTGACGCGGTCCCGGTAGTGGGCACATAGCTCTGCGAGTCGGCCGTAGCCGGCGGGGATCAGGGATTCCAGGCGGGTGCGCAGCAGCCGCGCAAGCACTGGCGACGCCGTGCCGGTGGACACCGCGACTACCACCGGAGAGCGATCGATGACCGATGGCATGATAAAGCTGCACTCGGCAGGCTGATCCGCCACGTTGGCGGGGATCCCCCGATCTCTTGCCAGCCGGGCGACCTGTCGGTTCACCGACCTGTCGCCGGTCGCCGCGATCACGAGGTGCATCCCGTCCAGGTCGTTGTCCCGGAAGGGCCGGGGCAGGTGGGTCACTGCGTCCCTCAGTTGCCGTGCTTCAAGCTCCGGTGTCAGCTCGGGGGCGACCACAGTTACCGCTGCTCCGGCCCGCTGCAGGCTCCCGATCTTGCGTGCGGCAACATGCCCGCCGCCTACGACGAGACACGGCTGGTCTCGTACGTCGAGAAAGATGGGCAGGAATTCCATGGTCGTTCCGGTTCGTCGGAGGAGAGGTGACTAATTCTGAACCTCCGCCAGTTTGCCGGGCATTCCCAATCCGGGATGTCCCCCTGTTGAGCGGAGCAGTAAAAGCTCTTAATATACTAAATTACTTGGGCAAAGGATAGGGTGGTTGCGTGATACCCGAGATCGATTCGGCGACATTGGCCTCTCGCATGGGCGCGGAGGACGGTGTGTACCTGGTCGACATCCGCACCCCGGCGGAGGTGGCCCAGGGCGCGATCCCCGGATCGGTTCACTTGCCGATGCACCTCATCCCGCTGCGCCTGGGAGATCTGCCGCGGGACCGTGACGTCGTTCTCTATTGCAGGAGCGGCGCCCGCTCGTACCACGCGTGTGCGTTTCTCGCCCAGCAGGGCTTCGACAACGTGATCAACCTCAGGGGCGGCATCGTCGCCTGGGCTCGGGACGGGTTTCAGATCGAGGCCGGGGCTGGATAATTGAGCATCGCACAGCGCTCCGCCGGACACCTGGGGTCGGTGGCGACACACAAACGGGGGCCTGGCGGGCTGTAAGGAGCAAGTGACGGCAGCCGTCGGATCCTTAGCCCCGGAGGGCCCGTGGAAGGGCCCTCGTCTCCCTGTTAGGTCGTCAACGGCTCAGTTCACCGGCCCCAAGCCCGCTCCAGGCCCGTAGCCCATCCCCGGCCCGTATCCGCGGCCAGGACCGTAGCCCCGCCCGGGTCCGAACCCCTGGCCCCCGCCGCATGGGCCGGCCCTGCGCCGCCAGCCCCGCTGGGCGCGCATCTGGTCCCACTGCGCGAGCTGCGCTGGCGTCAGGATCTGCGCGACTTGCTTGCGCATTGCTTGGCGCTGGGCGTTACGCAAGGCCTGCCGTTGCTCGAAGATCGGTTTCAGCTTTGCCTTTTGCTCCGGGGTCAGGTTCAGTCGCCATCCCATCCGGTCGATCCTCACTTGTGCCCAGTCGGGCGTGGTGCCGGTCGGGGGTGCCGGCCCGGTGCCCGCCGCGGGGCCGGGGGCCGGAGGCTGGGCGAGCGCCACTGTCGCGGCCAGCGCCGCGATTCCGATGGCGGAACCCAGCAGGGTGCGTTTCGGTGGATGGAGTCTGTTCATGGTTTGCTCTCCAGGTCTCAAAAGACTGGTTTGCCTCCCTGCGGTCCAGCTTCACGCGATGGGACCGTTGGTCTTTCGACGGCTCCCACGCGTCTTCCTCTGACTTTCAAGATAGCGGGGGACGGTGCAGCCCCCGTGTAGGCATGGCGCAAAGATTGTGGAAGTGTCTTGAGTCTCTCCCTGCTGGAGGCTGTCGCAAAAGGCGACTCCCTCTG
>Ga0307440_1000858_pt1 | contig 14995 bp, 15 predicted proteins | sample SalMarWE160410MG_FD_202150 | JGI IMG/M metagenome (GOLD analysis project Ga0307440, IMG submission 202150) | Salt marsh sediment microbial communities from the Plum Island Ecosystem LTER, Massachusetts, United States - WE1604-10 | ecosystem: Environmental > Aquatic > Marine > Intertidal zone >... | reverse complement strand
TGCAGGGATATCCATCCCCCGCTGCTTGTAGTTTTCGGCAAGCTTGAGGAGCAGCTTCGCCTTCGACCACTCCGGAAACTGCTGATTCCCGTATTGCCCGGCCGACCGGTAGAGGCTGTATGCCTGCTCAAAGTTGTCGGCTGCGACAGCTTGGTTGAAAAGCTCGCTCACCTTCGATTTTGCTTGCTCGAGAAGATTCTGGAGTTGAGGCCCCGGTATCTGTGTTGCCCCGGTTCTCTGAAGCGTGAGGATGTCTTGGATTGCCTGGAGGGGTTTGCCGGACGAAATCAGGTTCGTGATATTCTCGACGCGAATCTCGCTCAAGGGTGTCGGCGATGTCGGGCTCCCCTTCTGCGTAACACAGCCGACGAGGGAGATCACGCTTACTACCACTACAGAAAATCCTAAGAGAATATTCCTCACTTCGTCACCTCTTTTGTGTTTACATCGAAGACACCGTTCATCTTTGTGGAGAATTCCAGGAGTGTCGTTGTCGGGTTGATCCTCTTCTCGATCTCGTCGATCAATCCATCCTGATTGAAATCCCAGCTGAGTATCGGGTAGGGATCCAGGGCGAGAGTGAACTCTGGATCGCTCTTCCGATTCGGGTCATAGGTTATCTTGTACAGCTTGCCGTTACGATAGTATTCGCGAGCCTCATAGTAGCCGTCATTGTCCAAATCGATTTCCGCCGAAAACTTGACTCCCCCATGATAGACGGCCTTATAGGTGTACTGCCCGGATTGCCACTCCTTATCGAGTAGAAGAATATCGTTGATGCTCTTCTTCCACAGCGAGACCGGAGTATTGGTCTTGAGGTTCTTCGTCTCGACCTGTTCGGCGAACGCAAACAGTGATTCCTTGGATGGGGGTTTCTCGCTCCTCACGAGGGGGGGAAATGCAGTAGGCGGTTCAGGAAGCTGCGATCGCCCTCCGAAGAGGGGAAGGGATATGCGGTCGCTCTCGAGGGAATATGTCGTCTGTAGATCGGCCGAATGCGACGTCGCAGTCGACAAGAAGGGATACTGACCGTAGGTTGCCGCGTAGGAAAGCCCATCCATCGTGTATTCTACCGTGCGAGGGATCCCTCCGACGAAACCGATGTCGTACTCAGGCACATCGTCCTGGTTGGAATCCACGACGAGCCGATCGATCGTTCCGTTGCGGTACTCGGCTGTTTCCTCAGGTATTCCATCATCGTTCGTATCCAGCGTCACTTTCCCGCTGTAGGCCCCGATCTTCGCAGCAAGGTAGCTCTTCGTCGGTCCTGAAGGCAGCTTCCGATAGAGCTCCCCAGTGAGGTTTCCGTTGGAAAGCAATCCGTCGGAGACGTACGTGTCGATCTCGTTCTTACCGATAGAGCCGGAAGCGAGGAGCGATTCACCATAGACTTCAGGTGAGGGGGAGAAGGACTTGTCGTACAACGTCAAGAGTTTGCGTTTAGTCACGGCGTCCCGCGTATATCGAATCAGGGAAACGAGAACGGCCGCCGAGATGCTCGAGCTTGCCGACATGGAGAGGTACTGCTCGGTAAGCGCCGATCGGTAGCTCGTATCGAGGCGGATCCGCAACGATGCAAGTCTCGCATCTGTCGGGTAGGCTTGGACTGCGGTAGCGAGCAACTGCCGTGCCTTGAAGTCCCTGCCGAGCCCGACAAGGGCATCCGAGTAGTTTTCGAGATAGGAAGCGCTCGAGGTCCCAAGGCCCTGCAATACCGCGAGTGCTCGGCCGTATTGCTTTGTACGGATGAGTAGCGGGGCAAGCTTCATGCGACATTGAGTCTCGCCGAATCGGTCCCAATGGGATTCGTTCAACGCCGAGTCATAGGCGTCGATCGCTTGGGAGATCTTGCCGCCCACCGCTTCGTACATCTCGCCCTGCAAAAACAACGCGTCCGAATTGCCGGGATCGAACTCCAAAGCGACCCGGAGCAATGCCGACATTGTTGTCCAGTCTTTTTTCGCCAACGCCGAGCTACTTTGATCGACGTAGATTGAAGAGATTTTCGCGTTTTGGTCGGCGATGTTGGCGGCCGGACCGGAAGGAACCGCCTGTTGAGCCTGCATTGAGAGCTGCGAGACCGTCAAGATGAGTAGCAACCCGAGATAGGTAGTCTTCAACCCCATTAGGCCGACGAGGCATCGCGCTGGGGCCCTTGCTCCGCCAGCGGAATATTGAGCAGCTGCCGGATCTCACTATCGTCCAAAGTCTCTCGACTCACGAGGGTTTCGGCGAGGAGCGATAATTGATCCCGGTGGGTTTCGAGAATGTCCCGCGTTTCGTTGAGGCAATCCGTCAGGATCCGCTGAACCTCGTCGTCTATTTTTTGGGCGGTGAGCTCCGAATAATCCTTGTGCCGTGCTATCTCTTTGCCCAGGAAAATCGGCTCGTCCTCCTGTCCAAACGCTATAGGGCCTAGTTTATCACTCATTCCCCACTCGCACACCATCTTCCGCGCTATTTCTGTTGCCTGCTCGATGTCGTTCTTCGTGCCGGTTGTCGTCTCTCCGTAGACAAGCTGCTCTGCGACGTAGCCACCCATTGCGATCTTGATCCGATCGAGTAGCCACCCCTTGCGCCGTGAGTAGGTATCCTTCTCCGGGAGCGACATCGCCAGCCCGAGAGCCTGACCGTGCGGGATAACGGTCACCTTGTGCAGCGGATCGGAGTTCTTCAGGTAGTAGTGGAGCAACGCGTGGCCCGCTTCGTGGTAAGACGTCGCGAGCTTGTCTTCGGGGGAGATAACCCGCGACTTGCGAGCAATACCAAGCAGTACCTTGTCTCGAGCTTCCTCGAAATCCGTCATGTCGACCATCTCTCGGTTATTTCGAGCAGCGAACAAGGCGGCCTCGTTCACGAGATTCGCAAGGTCGGCTCCCGACGAGCCCGGTGTAGCACGTGCAATGCGAACGAGATCGACCTTCTTCGAGAGCGGGATTTTCGCGGAATGAATCGTGAGGATCGCCTCACGTTCCCTCACGTCGGGCATATCGACGACCACCTGTCGATCGAACCGACCGGGTCGAAGGAGGGCCGGGTCGAGCACATCGGGACGGTTCGTTGCTGCGAGCATGATCACCCCGTCCTTCGTATCGAACCCGTCCATCTCCACGAGCATCTGGTTCAAAGTCTGCTCTCGTTCGTCATGGCCGCCGCCGTAACCCGCCCCTCTCGTTCGGCCCACAGCGTCCAACTCGTCGATGAAGAGTATGCACGGTGCATTTCGCCTTCCCTGCTCGAAGAGGTCGCGAACGCGGCTGGCGCCGACTCCCACGAACATCTCGACAAAATCCGAACCGGACATGTGAAAGTAGTTCACTCCTGCCTCGCCTGCTATCGCTTTCGCGAGAAGGGTCTTCCCGGTTCCAGGCATACCGACTAGAAGTACGCCGGTCGGGATTCGTGCACCGATCTTTGTGAATTTCGCAGGATTCTTGAGGAAATCCACCACTTCCTGAAGCTCGTACTTCGCCTCGGTCTGCCCGGCAACGTCGGCAAAGGTGATTCGGCGACCGGAATCCAGATATCGCTTTGCACGGCTCTTGCCAAACGAGAATGCCTTGTTCCCGCTGCCCTGCACCTGTCGAAACATGAACCAGATAAACACAAAACCGAGGATCCAGGGAATGAAGTCTATGAATACTCGAAACGGTGAAACGCTCTTTGAGCCGCCTGCGATCTTCACGCCCTTCGCGCGCAGTTCGGGCATCAACTTGTCGTCATAATAGGGAATGGAAGTCTTGAAGGCGGTTTGTTGGCCCGATTTGCCCTTCAAGGTCCCGTTGATTTGAGTCTGGTCGAGTATCTTCACCGCCTGTACATCGCCCTGCTCGAGGTAGTTCAGAAAGGTGGAATAGGGTATCTCAGTCGTCGAGTTGTTTCCGTTCATGAGAAAGAGAACGAGAAACATCACGAGAAGTGCCGCCAGAAAGAAGAGAGCGAACTTGTTGTTGTGGAAGTTGAAATTGACCGGCCGTTGATCCTTGTTGTCTTTGTTATCGTTTTCTGAGCTCACGGTTGGTCTCCACGGTACTCGAAGGCAAAAACGATCTCCTTCCCTGGCACGTCTTTCTGGACTGAAAGGCCCGAGTAGTATCGCACCCTGTTCCGGTAGCCGAAGGCCTCACCTCCGACGGCCCAAACGCCGGTCCGGTCTTCGATGACGGGCAACCTTTCCCGAAAGGACTCTGGAACGCACCACTCATTGAAGAGCTTTTTGAGCGATTTCGTTCCTTCTTTCATTTGAATAGTATCCCCCGGTCTCCGCGATCGCACAACCAGGGGATGCCGGATCAGGGATTCCGGCAAAAAGATCCCGCGGGCACCTGCGCTCCCCTTCGGTACCGTGCTTACTGTGAAGCACAAGGTTGGCGTTATATTGTACGTACTGGGCTCAAATACATGGATAAGATAACTTCTTTTTGTTTCTAGGACAATATCGGGGTACAAAAAAACGGTATCGCCGCGGTGCTCGACTACGGCTCCGTGACCTTCAAGAATTCTTCCTCCGGAGCGTCGGCGTACGGGGCTTTCCAGGGGACGGAGGAATCCTTTCGGAATCCGCCGAGCAGCTCCAATTTGGTTAAAAAGCATGAGGACACTGCGAACTCGAATCTCTGCGGGAGCACGAAAAAAGCTTTCGGCGGAGACCGCGTACCCCTTTGCCCCGGGAGCCCACGGTAGAAGAAGCGCTGCACAGGTGTCGAGGATCCCGTTGATCTGCGCGGCCTGGTTCGTGAACGTCGCGGCCGCTTTGACGGCCGACGGGAAGATACTGCGAACGACCGGAATCAGGCGCCTGCGAACCCTGTTTCTGAGATAGCGTTCGTCGCTATTGGTTTCATCCACTCGGTAGTCGACGCCGCGGCCCGCCAGATAGTCGAGCACCTCCTGGCGCGTACAGCCAAGCAACGGTCGGATAATCTTCCGTCTCTGTTCCGGGATTCCTGACATACCCTGGAGGTGCCCGCCTTGCAAGAGTCGCATGAGGAGCGTCTCGAGTTGGTCGTCCATGGTATGGGCGACCGCTATCCATTCCGCGCCGCCGTTCTCCGCCGCCTTCTCTATCATCTCGTAACGCAGCTCGCGGGCCACTTCCTCTGTGCTGCGATTCTCCGTGGAGGCAATCTCGCGAATACGTCCCTCTTCGATCCGCCGGACACGCAGCTCGACGCCGAGCTCCGAACACAGAGATTCGAGGAAGGAGACATCTCGCTCATGTTCCGCCCGGGCGCGGAGGCCGTGAACGACGTGAACCGCTGTGATTTCGGTTTTCAACCGCGTCGAATCAATCAACGAGCACAGGAGCGCAGTGGAGTCAGCACCGCCGGAGACGGCAACAATCAGCCGAGTCGCGGACCGAACGCCGAATCTTCGAAGCGAGTCCTCGACCTTTCGGACTAGCTCATACCTGTCGTCGATTGAGGTCATTCATCACCTGCTCGACCGGCCGCTCTGAAAGCGATAGAATTCCGTTTGCCGCAGCGCCCAGCGCATCGGACAGCTTTCGCCACTCGGAATCGGATGGAATGCCCAAGACGTGGTCAACGACGCTGCCCCGATTCGGCCTTCCTATACCTACGTAGAGGCGCTTGAACTCACTGGAGCCCGCGTGCTTGATGATCGAGGCAAGACCATTGTGACCGGCGCTCGATCCACGGCTTTTCATTCGACAGCTACCGACAGGGAGATCGAGGTTGTCGCAGACTACGACGAGTTCCTCGAGGTCGCACCGACTTTTCGAAAGCAACTGATCAAGCACTTCGCCCGATCGGTTCATGTAGGTCAAGGGCTTCACGAGGTAGACGGGTTCCCCCCCGAGAGCTGCGCGAGCAAGAAGGTATTGCCGGAAAATGGGCTTGCGGAACCGACAGCCAAGTTCGTCTGCGACCCGGTCAACGACCATGAACCCAGCGTTGTGCCGTGTCTCGGCATATTCGTCGCCCGGGTTCCCAAGTCCAAGGACGAGGAGAGCCAGTCCCTATTCCTCGTTTTCGTCCGTATCTTCGGCGGCTTCGGCTTCCGCCTCCGCCTCCGCTTCGGCTTCCGCGAGCTCCTCCTCTTCGGCAGCCGCAACCAGGATTTCCTCTTTTGCGTGAGTTACTGCGACAATGACCTGATCCGGAGTATTGAGAACCTTGACTCCCTCAATCTCGGGAATCTCTTCCACATGGATCGACTCTCCGATGCCCAGCGCAGCGATGTCGAGATCTATCTTCTCCGGAATGTCCTTCGGCAAACACTCAACCTCGATCTCGTGCAGACGTTGTTCGAGAATTCCGCCCTCTCTGACCCCGGTGGGATTCCCGAAAAGGTGGACCGGCACGTTGGTTCTCAGCACTTTGCCGCTTTCGATTTCGAAGAAATCGATGTGAGTTATTCGCCCTGAGAGAACGTCCTCCTGAAAGTCCTTTACCAGGACGTCATGAGATTTTCCGTCAAACGAAAGACTCACAATAGTATTCTCGGTTATCCGCTTGAACTTCAGACCAAACTCGTGCTCATCGACTGACACCGACGCGGTGCCGGCGTGACCATACATGACGGCGGGAATTCGTCCATTCCTACGCAGCTCACGCGTAGCTCCCTTGCGTATTTCCTTCCGCACGGTCGCGGAGAGGCTTTTCTGATCCATCTAGTGCTCCTTGATTTCTGTAGTGGGTTCCTGATTCTGGGACGGCAGGATTCGAACCTGCGAATTGCCGGTACCAAAAACCGGTGGCTTACCACTTGCCGACGTCCCAATGCGTTCTATCGCATCAAAGCTCTTGACTCATATCCTGTTCCTCGACTTGGTCTGATTCATCGAGGCTTCCATCGGAGTCCGGAGAGGTGTCGGCATCCTCGCTTTCGCTCGCCTTCCGATATTCCTCCAGGATCCTGTCCTGAAGCATCCCGCGGAAGGTGGAGTTGATCGGGTGAGCTACGTCCTTGTATTCACCCGTCTTCGTCTTCCTGCTGGGCATTGCAATGAAGGCGCCGTTCTTCCCCTCGATCACCTTAACGTTGTGAACCACGAAGCAATCGTCGAACGTCACGGTCACGTACGCTTTCAGCTTCCCATCTGCAGCGACCTGTCTGATGCGAATGTCAGTGATATCCATAAAAGAAAACCTCCTCGCTTCCGCGGTTCCCAGCCAGCTTCATTGTAATATGGCGTTCGGCATCGATCAAGCAAAATAAGCCGATGTCCGTGTACACCAATACCGTCAACCGCAGCTACGTTTTCACTGAACGCGTGGCAAACAGGAAAGACGTGAAAGCAACAGGTCCCTGCCTTCGAGTCGTGCTCCAAGAGCAATTACTTACTGCACAAAGACCTGTTTTTCAAAGATCGTTCCATTCGACAATCGTACGAGGCTTTGTGCCCCCCTTTTTCGGAAATAGACTACACCGAAAAATCGATCGCTGTCAATTCTCGCATACCGTCGTCAAGGCCGCCGTCTTTAGGCGAATCTGCCCTCGAAAACGGCCAGAAAAATGGATTGAAACCTGAAACAAAAGAGTTGACACGAATTATATGATACCCTTAGATTGAGACTATTACGGGACTCAATTCGTACGGTTCTATGAGGGTGATTATGATGCCAATCGAGCAGGATTCGGATCTGGAGCTACTGACCTACCGAATGCAGGGCGAGGACAACTTTGACGAAGAAGATCACGAGGACGAAGACTACTACGAAGACAGCTTTGACGACTATGAGAACGACTACGACGAGGAGTTCGACGACTTCGACGAGGAAGACAACATCGAGGAAGAGTATCACGACGACCTGACCGATGAGCTCGATGAGGACTTCGACGAGGAGGACGAAGAAGAGGATTTCGAAGAAGACGAAGAGTATCTAGACGATGACTACGACTACGATGACGGCCTCGACTATGACGATTTCGATGAGTAAAGACTCTTTGCCTGGAACCAGAGATTTTCCAAGTCGTAGAATTCCCGCCGTTCGGCGTCCATCAAATGGACGACGATTTCATTGCAGTCCAATATAATCCATCCGGTATCTTCCACCTGACGGTGTTTGCGCCGTATTTCGATTTCATTTTCCGACAGAAATTCATACAGCTGACGCACGAGGCCCTGCAGGTGTGCGTTGCTGCCGACGGTTGTGATGACGAAGTAGTCGGTCCAGCTACTCTGCCCGTTGACATCCAGCACCTTCGTGTCTATGCCTTTGTGTTCTTCGAGAAAACGGCCAATTGAAAGCGCTTTCTTCCGCCTATTTGCAGTATCTGCCATCGAAATCCTTTCCAAGGATGATCGTCACATCATACGAGGTCTCAAGCTGAATCGGTTGGCCCCCGCCGGATTTTTGCTCGGCATTCGCAAGGGTCGAAACCGAAGGCGCAACGGGCTGGCTCGCGATTTGAGTGCATTTGATGATGCTGGCAACTTTCTGCGCCTGCGAAATATTACCGCTGCGATCGAGGATCTCCGTATGGGCGTAGTCCTGTCGGTCCGCGTTGCCCACCGATACCACGTCATAGCCGAAGCTCTGAAAGATCTGCGAGGTCCGGTGCGCCAATCCGGTAACTTGAGTACCGTTCAGGATCTGGAGCCGAGCATTCAGGCTCTGGTCTGAAGCGGTCTGTGGATTAGCGAGAGAGGTCAGTGTTTGTTGCACGGTCTCTCGGAGCAGACGTCCATCGTAATGCGGAAACAGCAGTTGCTGCCCGTCTACCGCACGATCCACGCCGAGTACCCGTTGGAATACGATTTTCTCCGCGTCCAACTTGGACATCAGGCCTATGAAGCTCAGCAGTGAGCGGCGATTCATGTCGGTCGAAACCCAGCTTCGGAACGCGGTGTAGACCCCTCCTTCATCGAACAGCGCCGAATGTGTGCCGATCGCCTTGAGGAGGGACTGAACGAACCGCTGCCTTCGCGAGATAACCTCGATTTCGCTGTCAGAAGGACGCTTGAAGCTCAAATAGGACTCCACTTTGCTACCGTCCAGTGTGATGCTTCCCGATGGCAACAACACCATCGGATTCGTGTCCGTTTGCTGGACAGGATTGGCGATGAATAGGTTGAGACCTCCCAGCAGGTCGACGATTTTGGGTATGTCCGTGATATCCGTCTCGATGTAGAGTGGAACCGAGCTGCCGATCAGACTCGCGATTTTGGCCCGGTACGCATCTTCCTTGCCGGGTTTGAACAGAACGTCGATACGATCGATCTTCTGGATCGAGCCGATGAGCGATCCCACGTTCCCTGGAATGTCGAGTAGGGCTCCTTTCTGGGTCTTGGGATCGTAGGAAAACAGCTCGGTAAACAGCAAGGTGTTGCTGACAGCTGAGATCGGCGGCGTCCCGCCCGTTGCCGTCGCCAGAGCCGTACTGTTTGAAGCGTCGGATGCGACCGGAGTTGTGGAGGATCGAGCGCCATTCGAGCCACCATCTGCGGCTGATGATACTGGAGGCGCCGCGCCGTCGGGTCCGCCTATCGACGACTGCGCGACTTCGCGCCATTTTACAAGATGGGTCCGGTCTGTAACGAAGAATGCAACCGTGAACGGCCCGCCTTTCTTGACTAGCTCGGTAATCTTGTCCGTCCGCACCTGCGCGTACAAAAAGATGCCCGTTCCGACAAGGATCAAAATGATGACCAACAGGAGCAGGAACCCCTTGTCAAATCCGCCTCTTCTTCTCAATCCGAATCCCTTTGTATGTAGAGCATGTTCTCTTCAATATATCTAAATACCGATTCCGGTACAATGTGCCGGTAGGCTTTCCCCTCACGAACCCGGGCCCGGATTTCGCTGGAGGATACAGGCAGGAGGAGATTGTCCAGGTAAACATGTTGATAGGAGAATGCAACCTTCTCTCGAAATGTGCGATGCGCGATCACGATGTCCACCATTTCCACAAGCAGTTCGTGATCTTTCCATGTCTGGAACCCCTCTATCAAATCATCGCCAATCACGAGCGCCAATCGTCCGGTAATATCGTACTGCGACAGGAGCACCGGGATCGTCTCGACTGTATAGGAGGTCCCACCGCGCCGTATCTCGCAATCGTCGACAACGAGCGAGTCGATCTCGGCGACCGCAGAACGCAACATCTCTATCCGCTGAGCCGACGTGGTTGCGCCACTCGGCTCCTTATGAGGCGCCTCGGCAGCCGGCACGAGTATTATCCGTTCGTAGTCGAGCTGCTTCAGAAGTTCCTCTGCGAGGAAAAGATGACCGATGTGAGGAGGATCGAAGCTTCCCCCGAACAGGACCGTTCTCATAAGCGCTGCGGAACGGTCCTGAACATGGCTTCAATCAAATCCTTCACTCCCTTCCGGGTCACCGCAGAGATGCCCAGCACGATCTCCTCCGGGAGAGCTTCTCGCAACCCGGCAAGTGCAGCGTCGGTATCCGCAATATCAAGCTTCGTCCCCACCACGAGTCGCGGCTTCGCCAATAGCTCGGGATTGAACGATTCGAGCTCTGCAGTCAACACGCAGAAGGCCGCAGCCGGGTCGCCGTCAGTGAGGTCGATGAGGAAGATCAGCATTGCCGTCCGAGAAACATGTTTCAGAAATTGCGTCCCGAGGCCGGCTCCATGTGACGCCCCTTCGATAATCCCCGGGATGTCTGCGAGCACCAGCTCGCGATCCTGGTCGCGAAGCATTCCGAGATTCGGCGTGCGAGTGGTGAACGGCCAGTTTCCGATCTTCGGATGGGCGTTGGTAAGAATCGAGAGAAGGGTCGACTTCCCGGCGTTGGGATGTCCGACGAGCCCAATGTCGGCAATGAGGTTCAGCTCCACCCGAACTGCCGCTGTGATTCCCTCTTGGCCGGGCTGGGCAAATCGCGGGGCCTGCCGCCGCGACGTCGTGAAATGGCTGTTCCCGCGGCCGCCCCTCCCACCGCTCAGGAATCGCCATTCGCCCTCGGTTTCGAGATCTTTCAGGACCGCGCCGGTCTCTCGGTCTCGGAGGAGGGTTCCCGGAGGGACCTCGATAGTCACGTCCTTCCCGTCCCGCCCATGCTTGCATCTTCCGTGGCCGGACTCACCGTTTTCGGCTCGAAAGCTCCGCTGAACCTTGAGATGAGATAGTGTTTTCAGATTCCGTCTTACTACGAAAACGACATCGCCACCCCGTCCGCCGTCACCGCCGTCAGGGCCGCCTTTCGGAACGTACTTCTCTCGCCGAAACGACACGGCACCCGGGCCGCCGTTGCCGGAGCTTACTTCGATCGTGGCCTCGTCGACAAAGCCGAACACGATCGGCGCCCGCTCACTCGCTCGCGGGAGAGATGTTGACGTACTTTCGTCCGAGATGTTCTTTGAATACGACCGTGCCGTGTACCTTGGCAAAGAGGGTGTCATCCTTTCCCTTGCCCACGAACTCGCCGGGATGGAATCGGGTACCCCGCTGCCGAACGATTATGGAACCGGCTTTCACCAGTTCACCGCCGAAATGCTTCACTCCGAGTCGCTGAGCGGCCGAATCTCGTCCATTTTTGGAGCTGCCACCGCCTTTCTTATGTGCCATTCTGCGTCTTCTCCTCAGTCTCTTTCGAAATTGTCAACCGAACATGATCGGGATACTCGGCGGCAAGTTCGCCCACCCCTTTCAGCAACATGTCCGTTATTCCACGCCCGTACTCGATCACGTCGCCGTCTCGGGAAACGACCTCGAGTTGCAGGCTCCCCGGCCGCTCTGTTTGCCCGCCGACCACGAAACCCGCACTCGCCTCAATGGTCCGTGCGGCCGTGAGCAGGAGCACGCTTGCCGCCGCGCACGCAGGATCCTGACCCCGAGCCGCAAGGCCGGCGTGTCCGTCCGCCGTGAGGGTGCGAAGAACCCCGCTCGCGTCGACGGTCGCGCGGATTCGAAGCAAGGCTACGCTCCGACGATGTCTTCCACTCGAACGACGGAGTACTGCTGTCGGTGCCCCCGTTTCTTGCGGTAGCTCTTCCGTCTCTTGTACTTGAAGACGACCACCTTTGCGCCCTTCTCGTGCTTTTCGAGCTTCGTCTTGACGAGGACGCCCTTCACGAAGGGGGTTCCGACCTTCACCTTCTCACCGTCACTCAGTAACATGACGTGATCGAAATCGAGCTCGTCGCCTTCAGCCCCCTCGAGTCGGTCGACCTTCAGCAAGCCGCCTTTTTCGGCTCTGTATTGCTTTCCCTTGATATCAACAAGTGCGTACATCGATCTTTAACCTCTGATTTCACTTTCCGGACGCTGGAAGGCCCGAGTTCACGCCTATGGCGCTATTTGGAGGAATATATTACACATTGCCGATTGCTCGGTCAAGTCCGCGGATGAGGCGCGGAAAGCTCTCTATACCAACAGGGTTGTCCCCATCAAGTAGCGGTCAACCTCTCGAGCAACGGATCGCCCCTCATGGATCGCCCAGACGACGAGCGATTGTCCCCTCCTCATGTCTCCCGCCGCGAAAACACCCTCCTCGGTGGTGTTGAACTTGCCATAAGCTGCCTTCACGTTGCTACGCAGGTCGCGTTCCACCTTGAAGTCCTCAACAACCGCGTCTTCGGGTCCGAGGAAGCCCATTGCAAGAAGCACCAAGTCGGCCCTGAACTCCTCCTCGCTTCCGGGAATCTCGGTCATGCTCCATTTGCCGTTCTCGCCCTTCTGCCATTCGACCCGCACCGTTCGGGCGGACTTCACCTGGCCGTTCTCATCCCCGACGAACTCCTTTGTCAGGATGCAGTACTCTCGTGGGTCCTTGCCGAAAACCTCGATGGCCTCTTCGTGTCCGTAGTCGTACTTGAGGAGTCGCGGATACAGCGGCCACGGGAAGTCGTCGGTACGCCCCTTCTCCGGTTCGGGCAGAACCTCGAAGTTGCTGAGGCCGGCGCATCCGTGCCTCATGGCGGTGCCGATGCAATCGCAACCGGTGTCTCCGCCACCGATGACGATGACGTGCTTTCCTTTCGCCGAGATGTGATTCCCGTCAGTTAGGTTTGAGTCGAGCAAGCTCTTCGTATTGGCGTGGAGAAACTCCATGGCGAAATGCACTCCACCGAGCTCACGCCCAGGGATAGGGAGGTCGCGTGGCTTGGTTGCGCCGCAGGTCAGCACGACCGCATCGAACTCACTCCGCAGTTCTGCGGCGGAAACATCGACCCCGACGTTTGCGTTCGTGACGAACTCCACGCCTTCGGCCGCCATGATATCGAGCCGTTTTTGAACGAGTCCCTTGTCGAGCTTCATGTTCGGAATTCCGTACATCAGCAGACCGCCGATTCGATCCGAACGTTCGTAAACGGTCACGAGATGACCCGCTTTGTTGAGCTGTTCAGCAGCGGCAAGCCCCGATGGTCCACTGCCCACGACCGCAACCCGTTTCCCGGTACGAGCTTCGGGAGGTTCCGGGACAATCCACCCGTTTTCGTAGGCAAGGTTGATTATGTAGTTCTCGTTCTGTTTGATAGTGACCGCCGGTTCGTTGATTCCCAGCACGCAGGCGGTTTCACAGGGCGCGGGGCAGACGCGTCCGGTGAACTCGGGAAAGTTGTTGGTCTTTCGCAGCCGAATGTAGGCGTCGTGCCAGCGTCCTCGGTAGACGAGGTCGTTCCACTCCGGGATGAGGTTGTCGACAGGGCATCCGTAGGATGATTGGCAGAACGGAACGCCGCAGTCCATGCACCGGGCACCCTGATTCTGGCGCTCCTCCCGCTTGACCTCCTGATGAAACTCCTTGAAGTCTTTAATTCGCTCGTCGGCTTTCCGATCGGGAACTGCCTGGCGGGCGATTTCCATGAATCCGGTAGGTTTGCCCATGTTTAGACTGCCTCCTGAAGCGCTTCTTTTTCCTGCATGAGGACGCGCTTGAAATCAGTCGGCATGACCTTCACGAACTGATTCCTTGTTTCCCGCCAACCTGCGAGGATCGCCTGCGCGACGGTGGAGCCGGTGTACTTCTCGTGATCTTCGATCATCTTTCGTATCTCTTTCAAGTCATCCTCTTGGGGGGTCTCGAGCTCGACCATTTCCATGTTGACGTTCGGTGTGAGCTCTTCGGAGGGGTCCCACACGAAGGCGATTCCCCCGCTCATGCCGGCCGCGAAATTGCGCCCGGTAGAGCCGAGAATCACGACGCGTCCTCCGGTCATGTATTCACAGCCGTGGTCGCCAACCCCTTCGACGACGACGTGAGCTCCCGAGTTTCGCACGCAGAAGCGTTCGGCCGCTCGACCTCGAATGAAGGCGGTACCGTCGACGGCTCCGTAGAAGGATACGTTGCCGACGATGATATTCTCCTCAGGCACGAAATGTGCTTCTTCGGGCGGGTAGATGATGAGGTTCCCCCCGGAAAGCCCCTTTCCTGTGTAATCGTTGGTGTCCCCCTCGAGCTCGAAGGTCACCCCCGAGGCGAGCCATGCGCCAAAGCTCTGCCCGGCAGAGCCCGAAAACTTGACGTGGATCAGGTCAGCAGGCAGCCCCGCTTCGCCATAACGTTTTGCGATCTCATGGCTCAACATGGTTCCGGTCGCCCGATCGGTGTTCGTGATCGGGAGATCGAGTTTAACCTGTCTTTCTTTGTCCAGTGCGTCATGGCACAACCGGATGAGCTCGCGATCCAAGACTTTTTCAAGCCCGTGGTCCTGCGAAATCGTGCAGCAAACCTCGGTTTCAGGTCGCGGTTTGACTGCCGGGTGGAGCACGCCTTCGAGGTCTACGCTTTGAGTCTTCCAATTGCGCACCGAGTCATCGGGCTCGAGCATGTCCACCCGGCCGACCATTTCGCGAACCGTGCGAAATCCGAGCTCAGCCATCACCCGGCGCGCATCCTCCGCTACGAAGTAGAGGAAGTTGACGACATCCTCGGGCCGCCCGGTGAACTTCTTCCGGAGCTCTGGGTCCTGTGTCGCGATCCCAACCGGACAGGTGTTGAGGTGACATTTGCGCATCATGATGCAGCCCATGGAAATCAGCGCGGAGGTTGCAAATCCGTACTCTTCGGCTCCGAGAAGCGCAGCAATCACGACGTCGCGACCCGTTTTGAGCTGGCCGTCC
>Ga0307440_1000855_pt1 | contig 15017 bp, 10 predicted proteins | sample SalMarWE160410MG_FD_202150 | JGI IMG/M metagenome (GOLD analysis project Ga0307440, IMG submission 202150) | Salt marsh sediment microbial communities from the Plum Island Ecosystem LTER, Massachusetts, United States - WE1604-10 | ecosystem: Environmental > Aquatic > Marine > Intertidal zone >... | reverse complement strand
CTTTTTCCAGTCCCCAGATATCCTCATTCTTCTCTTTCCCTTTCTGTTTCCCATTCTTGTCCTTCTCCTTCAAGAGTCCTTTTATCCTTAGCAGATCTTCAGCCGTGACCAAATCCGTCTTCCCGCTTGCGCTCTGTGAAGCCGGTGAATAAGGCGACAACCCTTTCAGTCGCAAAAGATCTTCAGCTGTAATCAGATCCTTCCTATCGGGAACGTGATTTCCGGCCACTACGAAACCAACCGCAGAGAAAAAGAAAAGAAGTGAGAGCAATATGGCAGAATATTTCATCGTAGATTATCCGGTGCGGCCTTGGCATTGATATCGGCAATACTCATAATGCCTCCGTTTAAGGCATAGACATTGTCATAGCCGATAATTCTAAGAGCGGTGGCTGCGATCATGGCCCTTGGACCGGAGTGACAGACAATCACCACCGTACCTTTATGGGGAATCCTGTCCAGATGACGCATGATCTCCGGCAGCTGAATAAAGGTTGCCTTTCGGGGTACCACAAAAGCCTGCTCCTGGGGGGTGCGTATATCCACCATGGTCAGAGGTTCACCTGCCGACATCAGAGTGGCCACCTGTTGGGCGGAAATCCGGATATCACCCTTCTTCTGCACCTCACGGTCCAGCAGGGAGAGAAAGTCGTCGCACTGTTTCAAAATAGAGGCCTGTTCCAGTTTGTCAACCAGCTGACGGTCCGATTCACTTTTCACCAGAGCACGCTTGTAAACAGCCTCGGCGACCCTGAAATTGGCCTGAGCCATGGCTGCATCACCCTGGCTTACCAGAGAGTCTGCAGCCCAAAGCATGGAAGGCAGTATGGCAAAAATGAAGAAAAACACCAATATTCGTACGTTCATGAAATGTGGCTCCCGCAGAAGAGGGAGCAGCGACAGCAGAAGCCATCGCTGCTTATTTTTCCCAATCTCTTTTTAAAATCAGGCCCTTTCCAGTCTGATAGAAGTGTCGGAGAATGAGGAACTGGCACCAATGGGATCCGACATGCAGGCGTTTTTCAACACCGGATCGATCAGCATTGCCGCATTGGGGCAGAGCCCCGTTCGCCTGCGTACGTCACCTTTAACAACTTTACCGTCAATACTGGTATCCGATGCGCCGTAACCCCAATGGCCGAAATGCCATGAAACGGCGACGACACCCGGTCGGATTCCCTCAACGATCTTGACCTTACCGACCATCGGCACGTTGTCGCGGTTTGGAAGCTCCCACACGCCTTTCTTATTGGTGGCGGAGACGATTCTGGCCTTGTCGCCTGCCTTAAACCCGAGTTTTGCCGCAGTGGCGGTATTGATCAGGATGTAGTTCTCCGGCAGTATGGAGGAGAGCCAGTAGTTGTTGGGCAGAGTCCGTGATTGACCTCCTAGAATATCTTTATAGGTAATGAGTTGCAGGTCAAAACCCTGATTGTCCAGATCACGGCCACCTGCATCCTTTATGGACTCGTGAATGGCTATACCGGAGAATCGTTTACCGGTGAGAGAATGCTTCTGTTTAGCGACATTCTCGACATATATATTCATATTGCCGTTGTATTTATGGACAACAAATCCATCCGCCATGGCAAATTTGTCATTCCAGTCCTCCCATCGACCACCTCGATTGAGGAGCGTGATCACCTTGGCCCAGTTCTCCTTGCCCGCCGCTTTCTCCCATCTGACCGGATCAAACGCAATCTTGCTGATGTGCCGCCTCGCCTTATTGAAGATCATCAGTTCCTCACGATCTGCGTCGGCCACCGCTTCACCTTCCTTGTCTCCCCAGGCCAGGTTGGCGACGAATTTGAGAAAGTAGTCCTCCCGTGCGGTGAAATCGAGTCCGGGACCGAAACCGTCCTTCCCTGTACCAGAAAGATCGAGCCTCTCCCCGATGGCAAGAAGGACTGCCTCCCAGCCGCAGTGCTGTTTCTCGCCAAAGACGGTGACCACCTCGGTCATGGGCTCCACAGTGGGTTGCCGAACCTTGGATGCCTTTTGTGGAACATCAGGTGTGGTATGCGGTGTTCCCCACCGCTCCCATATGGCAGCATCGGGAAAAATGTAGTCGGCGTACATGGAAGTCTCGCCGACAACGATGTCGGTTGCGAAAACCAGTGGTATGATCCCGGGATCGGCCAAGATCTTGAGTGCCGTCTGTCCAGCCGGGGTTGAATATCCCGGGGTGCCCTTGTGCAGCCAGATGGCCTTGGCACCATAGGGATACTGATCAGCGGCAGAAGGGATGATCTCCTGATAAACATTTCCGGAGAACGGGAACCAGGGCCGTTTGGCCGGATATCCGGCAAAAAGAGTCGATTTTTCGTAGCTTGATTTTTCGCGGCTCAGTTTATGGCCGAAGGCAGCCAGCTTTCCGGGATGCATCCCGCCTATATCAAAAGGTTTTTTTAGTTTGGAGCCGTCTTCGTGCCAGTGGCCTCCGCCGGTTGACATTCCGCCCTTATGGTCGATATTGCCGATCAGCATGTTCAGGGAAATTATCGCCTGGCCGTTGTAATAGCCGTTGGTGTGCTGCACCGGACCACGGTACATCTCCGCACCAGCCTTTTTACCATGACTGGTGAACTCGTTGGCCACTGCTTCAATATCTGCGACATCGATGCCGCTGAGCTCAGACCATTGGGCCATGCTTTTCGACATGACCTCATCTTTGAGGATGGTGAAGGCGGTCTTCACTTTAACGCCCTCAATCTCGCCACTGAAGTCAAGGTCACCGACGACAGCCTCTTTGCCGACAACCACTGCCTTGCCTCCCTGGGTCACCACAAATTCGTCTTTTCCCATACCGATATCGGATGCACGCAACAACTTCCCGGGACCATCCTCTTCGATTTTCACCAGGCAGGTGGCGTTGGTCCAGCTGGGCTCTCCGATCTTTTCGGCCGCAGACTTGTTGGCGGCGGTCAGGTATTTTGTATCATAGCGGTTTTTTCCCATGATCCAGCGCATCATACCAAGGGCCAGGGCTGCATCGCCGCCGGGCTTGACAGGCAGCCATTTCCATGCCCTGCTCGCCGATTTACTAAGCCGCGGATCGACCACCGCCACCTTGAGACGACCGGAGGCCAGACCATCGGTAACTTTTTCGGCCATGGGCGGCGGCCCGAAATTTGCCTCAACGAAACCTGTGCCGAAATAGATGATGAACTCCGAATGTGAGGCATCGGGCTTCATATGCTCCTTGCCGCCGCCCCACTTCCCGTCCTTGTAGCTGTTGGTTACCTGGTCATAGGCGATATGATGGGACTGTTCGCAGATGGTGGTGTGTTCATAAAAGTTGACGGACCCAAAAGAACCGTTCAACCAGCGCTTGGCCAGCTCTTTACGACCGTGTTCAATACGACCGCACTGCATGATGAACTGATTGTTTTTCGGGCCGAGATCCGGATGTTCCGGGTCGATCAACGTATCGAGGGATGCGGCATGTTTGCTCTTGAAGGCAGCGACACTCATCTTGCCCGATGCCACCTCCTTGGCATCGGCAGCCATCTCCTTGGCCGTCTTGGCATCGCGCAGGGCATAAAGATCTTGGAGACCTGTTACGTGGCGATCCTCACCTATGGAGGCGAACAGTTTACCCCCACCTACGATTTCGTCTATGGCCTTGTTAAAGGCAATGGTTTCCCATTTGTTTGATCCGCGCGGTCCCTTGCGTTTGAGGACCTTGACAAGCCGGTACGGATCATACAGGCTCTGGATGCCTGCCTGTCCTTTGGGACAGAGCTTGGCGTCCACCCTGGCGGCGATAACCGGCTTGGTGGTCTGGGCCATGTTGGGGATCATATTCTGGGCCGAATAGGGATTGCCGTCTATCTTGACCGCCACTCCGTCAAGGATCTTAACCTTGATGGGACAGGCGGTATGACATTGCAGACAACAGGAGTAAATGACGTTCTCCGGACTGGCCAGTGGATAGGCCGTCGAGGCGGAAGAACTGATCTTTTCGAGGAGGGCGTGCGCCCTTTCAACCTTATAAAAAAATGTGGCGGAAGCGCCGAGCAGAGCTCCCGTCTGCAACAGAGTCCGGCGACTGAGACCGTTACCCTTTTTGTTCTTAACCGAATTCGATGTGCACTTTTTTTTCTTATCGGTAGTCATATGGTCAGCCTCCCCTTATTGATGACATTCAAGACAGGTTTTTGCGGTAACAGCAGTTATGTTGGCACGTCCTCCATATCCGATGTAGTAAACACGCGGTTTGGTGCCCAGTTTCTCATTGAATTGCCAGGTTTTTTCATTCTTCAATAATTCGCTGACCAGGGAGGATGGATCGTTGGCGTCTCCGAAATACATGGACCGACCTATGCAGGTGGAGACACACGCAGGTAGCATGCCCGATTCAAGGCGATGGACACAGAAGGTACATTTACGGGTAGCCCCCTTGGTATTCTTCCGTGTTACTTCCTTGCCGTTTTCAAAAAATGTGCGGGTCTCATATTTTTCCAGCTTCGGCGTCCCTGCGGTATAATATCCACCTTTGTCCGTGACAATGGCCGTATAGGGGCATGCCTTTATGGCCGCGGCACCAGCCTTGGCATTCTTCGCCATAACTTTTGTGTCAAAGATGACGATGCCGTCCTTACGTTTTTTCACCGCACCCTTGGCCACTGCATTGGCCGCCTTCATGCAAGGGGGGTTGTCGCAGTGCTGGCAGTTGGTGGGCATGAAAAACCAGTCTACACCAGGGTAGCTTTCCCACTCCGATTCAAAGACTTTACGATATGAGGTGCCTGGAGGGCAGACATTCTCTGCAATGCAGGATATCGTGCAGCCATGGTCCCCCACACATTTGCGGACATCGACCACCATAATCCAGGATCGCTCTTCTCGCGGCTTAGCCAAGGCCCGTTCCAAGTCATCGTGCATCCTGAGAATTTCGTTTGTTGCCATACCTGCCTCCTTTGATGTTGAGAATTAATTCTCCTTTATCAAGAACCTCAACCCTTTGAAATAACTATCAGATATTATTCATCATATGCCGAACATCCCACGCATCAGTCGACCTAAATGAATAAAGGAAGAAACACTATTTTCAGCTTGGCGGAACCTATCCTACATGCGTTATTGTTGCTGAATAAGCTTTTTTTGAAAGATGGTTGTAGAAATCCAGGAGCCGAAATCTAGACTGGTTGATTTTCTGGGATTTTCATCTGAATTCTGACTCCTGGCTCCCTAGTTCTTGGGGAATTAACTGCCCAAAGACCGGAATTTACATTTTATTTAATGCTCTTATCGAAACTTGGAAAGTTGAGAAAGGAATCTTTTAAAAGTATATATCAAGACGAATTAATAAATCAAGCTGCCAGGCGATTCTTTTCCAGGGAATAATAGGGAGGGAGAACCAAAAAGACGTACCCCAATATCACCCCCATACACCCTGAAACTGCACCCAGAAAAGGACAGGCAGGAACTTGTTCTTGGTTCTTCCGGATTGAGGTACTTATCTATAACACGGGAGGCAGAGGGCGTCTCTGGAGGACGCCTCGCGGAGGCCCGAAGGTATTCCACACAGGGCCCAGAGGGGTGCGGACAGGACGTCCGCACCTGACAGCAGGCCAGGGACGACCTGTCTGTCAGCCGTGGTGTACCGGCGATGAGGCCGCAGAGTAGCGTCCGGAAGCGATGCACCCTGCCGGATTGTCCCTTTCAGATTTACAAAAGTACGCTTCATTCGGCTGAATAATAAAAGATGTTGTTGCCAGGTTCACGGTCTGATGATTACTATCCTTGAAAAAGGGAACCTCTGCATTGCCTGCTCCCCATGAGGTGAATCGTGCGGTTCTCTTGAGAGGCACTGCAACAAGGTGAGGTGAAGATAATAAGATCGAGGATGTGCTATTAACAAATGGTATTGGCAAACGGGGATTGTTTTGTTTTGGCTTTTTCCTATTGCTTGGATAAACATTGTGAGTTGGTAAGAGGTTATGGAAAAAGAAAAATCTTCTCAATTTCTTAAGGGATCTCTGAATAGACGAGAAACTGATACGTTGTGCAATCCTCTTTATCTGCTTCTTACTATTGTCGTCACGATCTTTTCAGCGGAATTACTGATCATGATACTTTTTTGGTTTTTGCCGCTATTTAAACCACTCTCACAAGCCCTTATCGACTCCTCATTATTGATATTAATCACTTTCCCAAGTCTCTATTTATTTGTCTTCCGGCCATTGCGTCTGCAAATCAAAAAGCGGCAACGGGCAGAAGAGCAAAAGGATATCCTTATCATTGAACTGCGTCAGGCTGTTGATGAGGTGAAAACCTTGCAAGGAATCATTCCAATTTGTGCTTCTTGTAAAAAAATAAGAGATGACCATGGCTACTGGCAGCAAGTTGAAACCTATGTGAGTAGTCATTCCAATGCGGCCTTTTCTCATGGAATCTGCCCGGATTGTGTAAAGAAACTTTACAGCGAGTATGCAGATGAACTGGAGTGCAATTAGGAAAGCAGGCAAAACAGTTTTAAATCTCCAGAATTTCTCTGTTATCCAACTCGTCCAATCCCTGCAAAAAAACCGGCGCTCATCCTTTTCTTTGATAAGCCTCGATCCTACCAGTCACATTCTTCTCAAGGTTCCTATAGAACCTTATTTTCAGTCGCAACAGGCAATGCCCAAGGGCTTATAGACGGTATCGGCCACCAGTTTTCGGGTAGGGAGATCAAAACCCGGCCGCCGAGAGATGTCTCCAAAAGAAAATTCACATATCTGGCCTGATCCGCAGCGATAGATCGGAGATCTGTCAATCAGCTTTTGTCCTGCTTCTCCATCTATTTCATAAAGTTTTCTGATTACCACTAATGTGCAGAAACTAATCCTGGGTGTGAGCTGTTCGTTTCTCGGGTCTCTGCAGCCTGGATGACGTAAGCGTTGCCCCCAGGGATGGGTTTATGGCGTCCCGCGAAACGAACAGCTCACACCCTTCCTTTCCGATAGGCTGAGTTTCAGCGGTAATCAGATAAAGTTTTGTAAATCCTTTCCTGTATGTTACGCCTGTCATAACTTCAAATGGTCCAACACACTGTTGACCTTATCTTCGATTGTCTGGAGCCGGTCAATTCTGGTACCCATCTTAATGGTCGTCGTGATCCTCGGCGCACCCATCTGATGAATCTGCTCATGGCACTCTTTCACGGCTGCAAATACGGTTTCCCACTCTCCTTCAACATTGGTCCCGTAGGCATGAAGCTGTGTTTTGAGACCGACACGTTCAAATATTTCCTGACAGACTGCAACATACTTTGAAATTGACACGCCGACCCCCATTGGAACAACACAAAGATCTAATATAACATTCATCCGCTACCTCCATCTAAAAATCATTTCCGGCTACAATACCGGCAAATCCGTTTTCCCCTTTCAATTTCGGAGCTCTCTATTCAATATACGACAGAATCTTTTCAAACTCAAAAGTCTCTTGCAATTTTATGTGTATATGCTTGAATTTATTATCCCGCTAAGGTACCCTTTAATGACCGCAATATACTTTTGCATTTCTTGTCGAAAAAATATAAAAATTCTTTGACAGCCGCTTGCGGGCGACATATGGTACTTAACAAATTAATTAATTAATTAATTTGTAGTTGCCCTTAATTATTTATTAATTAGGAATTATTATGAAAAGAATCTTTATTTTCTCATCTGTAATCTTCTTTTTTTTCTCCGGAATTTCTTCCGTGCTGGCCGATGACTCAGCCCCCAGCCCACATATACCGAAAGTTTGGACCGCACAAAAAGCCGTTGCCTTTGCCTTGGAAAATAACCCGGGCAACCTGATAGCTCTAAAAAGGATCGCCTCGGCCAATGCCATGGTATCAGCAACAAAATCACGTTTTTTGCCTCAAATCAGCCTGAGCTCCGATTACACGCAAACAGACAATCCAATGTATTCGTTCGGCAACATTCTCAATCAAGGACAATTCAACAACCGGATCGATTTCAATGATCCTGGAAGAACCGACAATCTTGACTTCAAAATTCAGGCCCAGTACCGAATCTACAACGGTGGCCGCGACCAGGCAGCCCTCGACGCCGCCCAGGCAGGAGTGCAAAGATCCGTTGCAAACCGTTCGGCGATCCGCCACAGACTCGGTTTCGAAGTGATTCGCATGTTCCTGGTTATTGCCGAACAAAAAGAGACAGTTACTGCCCGCAGATCAGCTTTTTTGGCAATCAAGGCCTCTGTAAAAGTAGCAAGAGCTCGCTATGATGCGGGAACTCTTCTCAAGGCAGATCTTTTAAGTCTGGAAGCCCAGGAGGCTGTAAGCAAAGAGGATCTTATTCAGTCTCGTCATAACCTGGAACTTTCCAAGCAAGGTTTTTTGAATCTTTTAGGTCTGCAAAAAGGAGCGGTAGCAATTGATACTCACGACGACATCCATCAAGTGCCACCTCACGTCACCGACTATTCGCATCGTCCGGAACTGCTGGCTCTGGACAACGCAATTCGGGCAGCAAAGGCTCAAGTCCGGGCGGCTGAAGGCGGAAGGTTACCAACCGTTGACGGCTTTGGCAGCTATCAGGTGGATACCGGCTCCGTCTTGAATGGTTCAGGAAATTCCTGGATGGCCGGAGTTCGTGCTAATTTCACGCTTTTTGACGGAAAACGGACAACATCTGCAATTGATGTTGCAGAATCCAGATTGTCGGAACTGAAAGCTCAAAAGAAAAAAACCGAACTGGCACTCAACCTCGAGATGCAAAAAGCCTATCTCGAATATAAGCAGTCACAGGAGAGGCTTTCAGTGACTAAAAAGATGGTGACTACCGCCAAAGAAAGCGCCCGCCTCAACAGGATACGTTTTCAGGAGGGCGTCATACTCTCGTCGGAGCTGATAGATGCCGAAAAGCGCCTGACTGATGCCCGTGTCCGGCAATTAACAGCCAAGATGATGTACCAGACGGCCATAGCCAACCTGCGCATGACAGTTGGAATGCCGCAATTTGACCAGATTTCGGAGTAACCACAGGAGAGAGATTGCGATGAGACCCAGCATACGCCCCGCAGGCTACCTGCTTGCATTTTTAATTTGTACCCTGGCCCTGACCGGCTGCAAGGAAGAGGCAAAAAAGAAAGCCGAGTCAAACCTTCCCATGCAAGCCGTACATGTTATAAAAGTCCAGGATGAAAAAACGACATCCTCAATGGAAATTATGGGCACAGTCCAATCGGCCGATAATGCAGTCATTGCAGCCAGGATAAGCGGCCATATAACAAAACTGCCCGTTGCCCTGGGTTCAAAGGTCAATAAGGGTGATCTCCTGGTGAAAATCAACGCCGCCGAAATCTCGGCCCAACTTGTACATGCAACGGCCCAGCTATCCCAGACCAATCGCAACCTTGAAAGGGAAAAAAAGCTGCTGAAAAAAGGTGCCTCCACCCCTGAGACCGTGAAATCCCTTGAGGACGCGCAACGGATTGCCAAAGCTTCGGTAAAAGAGGTACAGAGCATGCTCAACTATGCAACGATCACGGCCCCGTTCTCGGGTATCATAACCGGAAAGAGCGCCAACATCGGAGATCTGGCCGCCCCCGGCAAGCCCTTGCTGGATCTCGAAGATGAGTCCACCCTTCAGGTTGTTGCCAACATTCCCGAAGCAATGATTCTGAAAATTCATGTCGGTGACGATATCCCGGTCTCAATTCCGAGTGCGGGAATAACCACCACTGGTAAGGTTCAAGAGGTGTCCCCGGCAGCAGATCCGTTATCTCGCACGACCCCGATCAAGCTATCACTTCCATTAAACTCCAATCTCAGATCTGGGCAGTTTGCCAGGCTCTCCCTTCCGGAACGAACGATAAACGCAATATTTGTTCCCCAATCGGCGATCCTTCCCTTCGGGCAAATGGAAAGGATTTTCATCGTCAGCGGAGATAAAGCCAGACTCTGCCTGGTACGAAGCGGAGCAAAAAAGGGCAGTCGCATTGAAATACTGGCAGGTATTGACCCGGGCGACCAGGTAATTGTCGCCGGAAACAAGGATCTCGTCGACGGACAGCCTGTTACCGTCAACCAATAAAGCGAGAGTACCTCTATTATAAAGAAGAGGTCTGGAATCCGCAGGTTCGACGCAATCATCCAAGGGATCCATCCTCATCATAGAAAAAATACAACAAGCTGAAATGAACTCTGAGAATACACAGAAACCTGGATTTGCCGGCCTGATAGCATCGATGTTCATTAATTCAAAGCTGACACCGCTGGCCATCATTGCCTCTCTTCTCCTGGGTATTATGGCCATAGTCATCCTGCCAAGGGAAGAGGAGCCTCAAATCAAGGTCCCGATGATCGATGTTATGGTAACCATGCCCGGGGCGACCCCTAAAGAGGTCGAGGAGCAACTCTCCATACCCATGGAAAAGCTGCTCTACGAATTGCCGGGAGTCAAATACATCTATTCGACATCGATGGCTGGCAAAAGCATGCTGATCGTCAGGTTTTATGTCGGCTACAAAATGGAAGACGCCATCGTCAGCCTGAACCAGAAATTGGCGATGAATTACGATCGCATCCCCCATTCGGTCTCCCGTCCGTTGATCAAGCCCCATTCCATCGACGACGTACCGGTTCTGGCCCTCACCTTCCATGGCCAGGGTTACGACCATTATACCCTGCGACGTCTGGCCGCCCAGGTTGACGATGCAGTCAAAAACATCCATGACGTGGCGGAAACAACCTTGATCGGTGGCACCAGACGTCAGGTCAGGATCCTCTTTGACCCTTTATTACTATCCTCTAGAAACCTGACGGTGGACGATCTGGTTGCCCATCTCAAGGAGGCCAACCTCCAGTCCTTCTCAGGTAACCTGGAGGCGAACAACCGTGAGGTTCAACTCCAGACCGGGGTGTTTCTGACCAATGCTGAAGAGGTCGGCAAGGTCGTGGTCGGAGTTTACGGCGGCAAACCGGTCTATCTCAAAGATGTGGCCAAGGTCATTGACGGCCCTGAAGAACCAAACAATTATGTCCTCTACGGCCAGGCGGGAAAAACAGACAAAGAAGCCGCAGTGACCCTATCGATTGCCAAACGTCCCGGCTCCAACGCTGTCAATGTGGTGGATTCCGTATTAAAGAAGGTGAACAGCCTGAAAGGGACATTGATTCCCGATAATCTCCAGGTCACGGTAACCCGTAACTATGGATTAACAGCTTCCGACAAATCCAACGAGCTCCTCCTGCATATGGGAATCGCTATCTTCGGCGTCGCCATCCTGATCCTCCTCTTCCTGGGATGGCGAGAATCCATTGTCGTTATGCTGGCCATCCCCACTACTCTGGCTCTTACCCTTCTGATTTTTTATCTGTATGGGTATACGCTGAACCGAATCACCCTCTTCGCCCTGATCTTCTCCATTGGTATCCTGGTCGACGACGCCATTGTCGTGGTCGAAAATATCGTTCGTCATATGCGGATGCCCGGAAATGCCGACCGGTCAATCACAACCGTTGCCCTTGAAGCAGTGGCGGAAGTCGGGAATCCGACGATTCTCGCCACCTGGGCGGTCATTGCAGCCATTCTGCCAATGGCCTTCGTCGGCGGCCTGATGGGACCCTATATGCGTCCTATCCCCATCGGCTCCTCAGCGGCAATGATCTTTTCCCTTCTCATCGCCTTTACAGTGACCCCCTATGCGGCTTCCCATATACTGAAGCGCAAAAAAATCCATCCAGGCGATGAAAACAAGAGTGAAAGTCTCGGGTTCTTTGCAGGGGCATATCACAAAATCATGAATCCCATGCTGGCCCACGCGAGGTGGCGGTTCTCCTTCTTTTTCATTATTATCGCACTGTTGTTAATCAGCTTTTCGCTGGTCGGATTCGGCCTGGTCAAGGTCAAGATGCTGCCTTTCGACAATAAAAGCGAATTCCAGGTTATCCTCAATATGCCCGAAGGTTCTACTCTGGAACAGACAACAAAGGTCGCCCTGGAGATGTCCGAGTCCATCACCCATGACCCAGCGGTTTCCAATTACCAAATCTATGCCGGAACATCTTCTCCTTATAATTTTAACGGGTTGGTGCGACATTATTTCCTCAGGCGAGGGCCTGATGTCGCCGATATCCAGGTAAACCTCAAGCCGAAGGATCAACGTGACGTCCAAAGCCATGACATTGCCAAACGGATCAGACCAGGTCTTGCCGCAATTGCGAAAAAATACGGCGCGGCGGTCGCCGTTGCCGAAGTCCCTCCCGGTCCACCCGTTCTGGAAACTCTGGTCGCCGAAATCTACGGACCGACGGATGCCGACCGGGTTAAACTGGCCAAAAAGGTAAAACACATCTTTGAGACGACCAAGGGTGTAGTCGATGTCGATTGGTACCGTGAGGCAGACCGGATGCGCAAGGTTATAACAATTGACAAGGAAAAAGCCGCCTTAAATGGGATCTCCGAAGGCCAGATCACCCGAACCATCCAAACGGCGGTTTCAGGGGCCTCCATAGATCTCTTCCACCAACCGACGGATAAGGAAGGGATCAACATCGTCGTTGAGCTCCCTCGGGCTCAGCGGGCCAGGGTAGACAATCTACTCAATATTTCCCTGCGGCCCGATATGCGGCCCACCGCCCCGCTGGTACCGCTCCGGGAACTGGTCCATATCACCGAGCGTCCTGTTGAACAACCGATCTATCGAAAAAATCTAAAATCCGTCATTTATGTCATCGGAGATGTGGCGGGTGTAATAGAAAGCCCCATCTATGCCATTGAAGAGATGAACAAGCGGTTGGATTCCCTGGATGGGACAGCCTTTGGCGGGAAGCAGAAATCAATCGAAATATACAATATGAAGCAACCGTTTACAGAGTCCGAGCCCAGTATCAAATGGGACGGGGAATGGCATGTCACGCTGGAGGTCTTCCGGGATCTCGGTATTGCCTTTGCTGTTGTCGTGGTCCTGATTTATATGTTGATGGTCGGCTGGTTCAAGGATTACTTCACACCGCTCGTGGTCATGGCCGCGATCCCCTTTTCTCTGATCGGGATACTACCGGCGCATTGGATGCTCCATGCCTTTTTCACAGCCACTTCCATGATCGGTTTCATGGCCGGAGGAGGAATCGTGGTTCGAAATTCCATTATACTGGTTGACTTCATCGAACTGAGGCTCGAGCATGGACTGTCGCTTGCCGATGCCGTAATCGAGGCTGGTGCGGTCCGGTTCCGCCCCATGTTGCTGACGGCGCTTGCCGTCATTGTCGGCGCCTCGGTAATCCTTTCCGATCCCATATTCCAGGGACTTGCCATATCCCTGATGTTTGGTGAAATAGCGGCTCTTCTGGTCAGCACCATAGCCGTCCCGATCCTCTACTACATGCTCAAGAAACGAAGCAAAACGGCATAAAAAAAATGGTTCTTCCGGATTAAGAGAACTTATCTATAACCCGAGAGGCAGAGGGCATCTCTAAAGGACGCCTCCCGGAGGCCCGAAGGGGTAAGCTGTACATGAGCTGTAATCAGATAAAAAAAGGGGCGTTACCAGCGCCCCCCTTTTCTCTATCTTTCCCCGACTTTTTCAGGGCTGTTTGAGATCGTTTTCCTGAACTTTGCCGTTTATACCTTCAGGGTTTGATTGAACATTTTTTATATCCGATGTGACATCGGGATATTTTTCCGTGTTCATACCTCCATTATCTATGCCCTTCTTCGCCTCGATTTCGAGAATCGACGGCAGGAGATTCGGGTCCAGGGAATTCATCTCCTTTTCAACGGTTTTTATATTATCACGAACCTTGTCGGCAAAATCGATGTCTGGATATTTCACCAGAATATCGGTTAAGAGTTTTCGCGCTTCTATCAACAGTCTCTTTTTATATTCGGGGTTGGACGTCTTGGTAAAGCGGACAAAGAGCTGGGCAGCTTTTCTTCTTTCAGCCTTGGCGGCAATAACAGATATCTCTTTGAGTTTTTCCTCAGCCTTGGTTGCGAATTCAGTGTCCTGGAATCCCTTGAAAACAGCAACGGCCTCATCAAATTTTCCCTCATCCAACAAGGACAACCCATTATTCCAACGGTGTTGAAGTTCCTGCATTTTACTCATTTTTTCCGTTTCCCGCTGGACGGCATCGGACAGGGCCAAAGCATCATTTTTATCCCTGATTTTGAGACGTTGTTCCGGGCTTACAATGTCATCCGGAATCGCCTGCAATTTCTTTATCGCCTCGGCAAATTGTTTATCTTTAGAAAGCCTGTCAACCTCGACAAATACATTATTAAACCAGGCATCAGCACGTTTTAAGGCGTCGGCCCTCATCATCGTGACATCTGCTGCAACCGGAGAATTCGGATAGTTCTTCAAATATGTATCTGCCTGCCAGACAAACTTGTATCCATCCTGTTCGGGTATAAATCCCATATAATTTCTTAAAATCCCGGAATATTTGACAAGCTCCGGACTCTTTTCATCGTGATTTTTAAGGATACTCAAATGGGTCTTGGACCACTTATCGATACTTCCGAGACCCTGATACTCTTTTAATATTTCCAGATATTGCTGTTGAGCGGCAGGATAATTTCCGGAGGCGGTATAGAGATCCGCCAAAATTTTTCGCAAGGAAAGAAGATCATTTCTCTGTTCATCAGAGGCTACCGTCTGGTTGACAATCTGTTGATACACTTCAGCCGCCCTTTCCTCCTGATGCAGAAACATCAATGCATGTCCATAAAGAACCTTTGTTTTCTTATCGATATTTCCGATCTGGGAGTCGGGTATTTTACTCCAGGTCTGCACCACATCTTCATACTCTTTTGCATCCCAATGACGTTTGAGTAAGGTTTCTATTTGAGAAATATCCGTCGGCTTGGTAGACTGCATCGCGTTTTTACTCTCGGAGAAAACCATCAACCGGTTACAGGCTCCCTCCAGGAACTCGATGTCAGTTCGTTGAAGCTCCAGAATATCTACAGCGTTTATTATCGGTGGAGAAGAAGAGTTGAGCTGCTCAATCATATCGTGCATGTTCGTGTATCCGTTCAAGACTCTCTGGATATCTTGAAAGCAAT